>OOBY01000247.1_pt1 | contig 60206 bp, 51 predicted proteins | sample 1671751 | NCBI WGS metagenome assembly OOBY01 (sample SAMN06348189, study PRJEB24527) | human gut metagenome | biome: human gut; feature: ankylosing spondylitis patient; material: feces | host: Homo sapiens | place: China | collected 2015-10
GAAACACACCCAATACCGGGTGATACAGCCATTGCTCTGTTTCCTCCTCCCTGCTGACTCTTAACGTAATTTCGCCATACCGTCGCGACACCGCGTCCAGCTCCATCTGCTTCGTCTCGGCCAGCGCCTGTAATACCTCGGCATAATCAATGGCAACCCACGGCTCTACGCCGTCTGCCATGGATAACGCCTGTTCGCAAAATCCTCCCGCAGGTTTTAACACCCCGTTTTCCTGCATCAGGCAAAACTCAGGTTCATCGCCTTCCTCTTCCATACTCAAAAAGAAAGTGTCCTGCGGCGACGAGCGGCGAAACGGTGTACGTCTCTGAAGCTCGCCGTTCCACGTCAGCGGCAGCCGCCACCACGATGCGGCCACCACATCTGACTTATCGCCGCCGCCCAGCAGCGCGGCGCGCAAACGGGCGTGCTCCAGCGCCGCCAGCGCATTGCCGGGCAGGTTTTCAACGATGCGCGGGATCGCATTCAGCGTGCGATAGCCCTCTTCGCTGAGCAATTCATGGAGATCGTGGTGAGGTAGCAGATGATGCTCAGTTTCAAAACCGGGTCGGCAGTAGGCGATCTTTTCTCCGCGAAGCGCGCGGACGTTGCGTTCCAGAATCACCAGATTTTCGCTCTCAGGCACGATCTGACGATGGCGCTGAATGCGCCCCGCAAACTGAATAAGCGAACGCATCGAGCTCGGCTCGATAATCCCCCAGTCGGCATCAAAATCGCGCCCGACTTCGAGAACGGATGTTCCGAGCACGACAAAAAGATGATGCTGTTCCGGCGACGTCAGCGCCTGCTTAACTTCAGGTAACTGCCAGACCCGCTCCGGTTTGTGCCGAGTGAACGCGGCATCGAGTCGTTTTTCAATCGCCGCACGCACTGCCAGCGGGTGCTGGCTGTGGTACACGCAATAATGAATGTGGTAGTTATCGGGAGAAGGTAATGCCATTAGCGCCTGCGCGACGGCAACCAGCGGGTTGATGTTCGCCATCCGCACCAGACCAAGCGACACGGTTTTTCCGCTTTTATGCGTGCTACGGTGATGACCGTGCAGCGCTAACATTTGCTGGTGCAACGTCTGGGCCACCGCAGAGACAACATCAGCATTGCGGGAAGCATGCGCCTCCACGGCGGCCAGTTTACCCAGGCGAAGCCGGGGCTGGTCTGGCAGACGTTTAATCCGCAGCCTGACAAAATCGCCATGCGCCTGACGAAAGTGAGCATCGTCTGCAACATCCTGCGACTGCGCGCCATACTCATCAAACCAGGCGCAGCAGATACTCATCGGTCTGTCCGACTGACCGCACGCAACCTGCCAGGCTCTGCGCCCTTCCCGATAGGCTTCAAACAGCGCTTCCGTTAGCGCGGGAGGTAACGTTGCGGAGGAAAGCAGCACGCGAGAACCGAGCATTCCGGCCCAGTTCACCAGCCGACAAAGGGCGTGCAAATCATCAACGTCAAAATCATCAGGCTCATCAAGCACCAGATCGCTGGTCAACAGACGCAGCATGGCAGGGATCTGCCTGCCGCCGCGCACGCCTTCCGTTGCAGGCATCAGGTGATCGATGGTTGTCACCAGCACCGGGGCACTGACCAGGCGATTGAGCGCCGGTTCTTTCGCCAGCCACTGCTGGGCGATACCGCTACTGGTCGCCCCTTCGTAATGCACATAGTGATGGCTGGCGAAGAACGTTTCGTCGCTGGCGCTGCTGTTATCTTCAGCGTCATTACCCTGATATAACTCTTTCACTGCTGCGGCACCGGTCACGACGGCCAGCGTGTCGTCATCCAGCCCCAGGCGCGACTGCAAAGCCTGACCCGTCTGCAGCGTCAGCGTGCGTAACCCCAGCGCCACGCTAAAACGACACCCAGCCTGCTCATCTGCCAGAGCGTACATTATCCGGGCATTAGCAAAGGTTTTACCGCATCCCGTCGAGGCCATATTGATGCCGAAGAAGCCCTGTTCGACACTCTTCTCGCGCAGTGCAGACGCAACGTCCCACGCTTTGTTTTGCCAGTGAAAACGCTCTTCTTTCGCCCTTTCCCGGAACGTTTTATGCCGGGCGATGGCGGGTAATGAACGGTGCAATGCCGGAAGAGAACGCCCCATCAACAGCGCCAGATGCGCGACGCCGACATTGTGCTCATCCAGCTTTTGCCTGAGCTGCCCGGACTGGCGGTCGCTGTTGGCCCAGCACTGGACGGCATCATCCTGCCACCCGGCATACGCGGGTTGAGAGGAGTAAACATGATCGGCCAGCATCAGCGACAGGCGAGCGAGATGGAGGGTAAAAAGATTATCCAGCGATCCCGCCTTAAGCAGCGCGGGCAGGTTCCGGATGCGTTTACCAATCTGCCTGGCTTTCTCGCGCCAGGTTTTACTTTTTAGCGGCGTACCGTGCGGGAATTTCCAGACGTTTTTAAAATCACGCTCTTTCCACTGATGTTTTTCGGTAGATTTATGGTTAAGTGAGTTCCAGTCTGCGTTCAGCTGTTTCTCAATCCATCCTTCGCTATAAAGTAACGAGGTTTTTACCGGGTGCGGTTGAGGTAAACGGTGGTGCGATAGCATTAGCCACGCCACCACCCTCGCCACAGGGGGCAATTTTTCAAATGGGCTATTGCTCCACTGCGCTCTGTCCATCTTCAGCGCTTTCACCATAGCCTTTTCATCAGCGGCTTTTAGCTGAGTGAGGGATGTCAGCCACTGTTCATCTGTTCGTTCCCCTACAAACGCCTCGAACAGACGAACCGAGATCCACTCATGGCGATACGGCTGACAAAGGTGCTGACTTTCACCCTTAAGCGTCTGCTGGAAGCACATCCCCGCTTTACCAAAATCATGAAACAGCCCGGCAATTGCCGCCAGCAGGGCGATGCTTTCCGCACTTTGCCAGCGGTGTTCGCTGTCATTACGGATAATTTGCAGCGTTGTGCGATTTGTTGGTACGCGCCCCTGTGCGTTAAAGCGACGCAAATTCCCGACTATCCACAGCAGTTCAGTTTGACCGTTTTTTTTCAGCCAGTGGCAGGCCACTGCGGTGTTACGACGTGCCGTTTTCCGCAGCAACTTGCGCAGCGTGTCGACGCCTTCCATCGTAATCGTCGTCTGCCACGCCACGTCACCCGTGCGCTCAGCAAACTGATCAATAATCTGGCAGCTTTGCTCGCGCGCACGTTTGGTACATCGGGAGATAATCAGCACATTCATTTTTCAACACCCGCCAGCGAGTCCGAGGTTTCCTGCAAGGTCGTGATCATCACATCCAGTGCATCAGCCTGTTGAAACGCGCTGATGCAGCGCTGACGAAACTGTTGATTATCCTCACCCTCCATAGCCGCAATAAATGCCTGCGGCATAACGAGGGCGTCTTTGATTAAATCGGCAATATCAAAAACCAGCCCGCCGCGTCGGGTTTTTCCGTGCATGACCGCCAGACCATGAGGTATGCCCGTCACCCAGGCCGCGACAGCCGCCAGCCCGTAGGCCAGATAGTTGCCCTGATCGAGAAAACGGTTCGCCATGTCCGCCCCGCCTCCCCGTTTGGCGCGGGTAAAGGTGCCGTAACCCACCGTCAGGCTGGCCACTTTGTAGAGTGATTTTGTGAGCTGTGCTTCCTGTAGCATCAGTGACGTATGATCCTGCGCGTTTTCCATCCCCTGCTTCGCACGCTCCAGAATAGTTTCCAGCACGTCCCGATCGGGCTGAAAAGACGTTTCCCGCTGCATCCGCAGCCCTGCCCACTGTTTTTCGATTTGCTGCAAGCGAATGAACTGAAACTGCTTTGCCGCCTGCAGACGTTTTGCTTCATCAAACCAGAATGAGACCCAGTTTTGTAAATACGCCGTCGGACGATATTCGCTTTGCGGGCTGAGCCATGAGACGTCGATATCCACCTCGTTCGCAGAATAAAGCGGCGTGCCGTCCGTTCCGCAAAAGCCGACCATTACCCCTGCCCGCGCAAACTCCCGCATTGCCATTTGCGTAACGGATGTTCCCATTCCCAGCATTACCGCTGTCGTATTGGCGATGGGAATATTCCAGTAAAACGACTCTTTCCCTTCCTGGGTGACATATTCAACGCGTCCACCATTTACCTGGATGCGACATTTCTCCAGGTAATAAATGTTGGCGCGTTTTGAATGCAGGATGGTTTTTAAATCTGTAGGGGTGATGCTGTTTACGGACATGGCAAGGGCTTTTATTTCAAGGTGTTGAATGCGCGGTATGTTATCGGAGATAAGATGAAAACAAATGTGACGGGTATCAAATGAAGAGTAATTACCGTGATAATAAAGCGAAAAATTACTTTTTCATTTAATGCATTATTTTTACGAATAATATATTGGTTAGAATATGATTTGTGCGTGAATGAATTTTTTATTTATTGTGAAAAATAGAGAGTGCGGGTTTGATGGTATTAAGGTTTAAATAGGTAAGGTGAATGTTTTAAAGGGTTGGTTTTAGTTGTGCTGCCTGTACGGCAGTGAACCCTGTAGCGCCTGTTTGTCGATGTTGCTCATTTTTCTAAGCTGCAAGCACGGCAGTGAACTACTGCGCCCGCCCTGTTTTTTGGCATTTCTTTTTCTAAGCTGCCTGTACGGCAGTGAACCATCTTCAGAGAAAATATGTGGGATGCAGTTATTTTCTAAGCTGCCTGTACGGCAGTGAACGTGGATTTGCAGACCGCAGGCGGATTAACGCTTTTCTAAGCTGCCTGTACGGCAGTGAACTGCTGAAACAGCAACGGGAGGAATGAGTATGATTTCTAAGCTGCCTGTACGGCAGTGAACTGGCGTTTGTGCGCCAGTACGTTGCCGACCACTTTCTAAGCTGCCTGTACGGCAGTGAACATCTTTGGGGCAGAACGGCCACGCGCGGTTTTTTTTCTAAGCTGCCTGTACGGCAGTGAACGTCAAGCCGCTTGACGGGGATGCGAACGTTCTTTTCTAAGCTGCCTGTACGGCAGTGAACGTTGCTGAAGGTGCCGTCTTTCCCGCCAAACATTTCTAAGCTGCCTGTACGGCAGTGAACGCTGGCGCGGCGCACGTTTGCCGGAGCTGCGCTTTCTAAGCTGCCTGTACGGCAGTGAACCACGGCATCTTTCACCCCTGCCACCTGAATCTTTTCTAAGCTGCCTGTACGGCAGTGAACGATAGACCTCTTCATCAACGTCAGGCTTGGTTTTTCTAAGCTGCCTGTACGGCAGTGAACGACCAACTTTCTTTATAATCGCTATCACCTGATTTCTAAGCTGCCTGTACGGCAGTGAACGCTCTTTTAGCGCATCAAGAGCGGGCTGGAGTATTTCTAAGCTGCCTGTACGGCAGTGAACTGAAAGGAAACAACGCCATCTTATTGTTAGCAAACAAAATAATCAACTTTTACGCATAAAACCCTTTTTTTTGGAACGTAAATTCGCACTATATAAATCAATACGTTACGTAAGCATCAGAAAAAAGGGTTTAAACCAATGGCGTCAGAGGAACACCCCGACGCCTCAGGTAGCACTCAGGAAATAATGTGAATTACCGTTTCTGCACTTGGCGGCGCAACGACATCCGCGGCCATTGAATGCGTAATGTCATGGAGTAGCCCCGTGAGGTGCGGCAACATATCGCGGTCAAAATGCGACACCAGCAGCACATGGTTTAACGCCCGGCAGTAGTCGCATTTCGTTTCTGTATCTTCAAGCAACCACTCTTTTTGTCGCGGCTGTTCCGCTTCGTCCTCAAATTCCACCACCTGAAAATCACGCATTGATTCTGTGAGGCCGGATTTCACCTCTTCCAGCCAGGCTCCGAGGCAACGACAAACGGGCTGCGTTTGCGGGAGTGATTTGCAATCCAGCAGGATTTCGGTGAGCAGTTTGCAGCGCTCGGCAAGGGTTGGGAGATCGGGGTTGAGGGAGAGTTCGGTGTATAAATGGGCGAAATTGTTTTCTGTATTCATTGGGTAATTCCTTCACACACTTTGAATTTACCACCGCAGGAAACGCCAATTTGCTGGCGGCGGACGAAAAGGAATTGGCGTACCAGTGTGTGTGCTACTGGCGCTTCAAAAGAAGCTTCCGATTCGCCCGCCAGATGCAGAATTATACCCTTTTCCTTAGGGCGAACGAAGCCTGCAGCATTACTGCTGCTCACACACTTTCAGGACGCCAATCCCGGCACCTGATTTTGCAGGTACGCCGCCATTTTATTACTGTGAATTTATCCAGCAACTGACTTCGAAGGAAACTGGAAAGCGCCTCGCAAAATTCCTCTGCGGTCTGTTGCCCTCACCCCAACCCTCTCCCACAGGGAGAGGGAGAAAACACTAAAAACGACAACACTGTTGTCGTTTTGTTTTTACCTTGGCAGGCATAAAAAAACCGGGCAAAAGCCCGGTTTTTGACATTAACGTTCAACTCACTCAGTGAGCCGCTTCCGGCTTGTGCTTCGCCGCGCTCTGGAAATCGTACGTCAGTTCGTTCTTCGCCTGGTCCAGCGCCACGGTCACCTGGCCGCCGTCCACCAGCGAGCCAAACAGCAGCTCGTTCGCCAGCGGTTTCTTCAGGTTGTCCTGAATCACGCGGGCCATCGGACGGGCACCCATCGCACGGTCGTAGCCTTTCTCGGCCAGCCAGTTGCGGGCCTCCTGGCTCACTTCCAGCGATACGCCTTTCTGATCCAGCTGAACCTGCAGCTCGACGATGAACTTGTCCACCACCTGATGGATCACCTCGGTAGACAGGTGATCGAACCAGATAATGTTGTCCAGACGGTTACGGAACTCCGGCGTGAAGATCTTCTTGATCTCCTCCATCGCATCGGTGCTGTTATCCTGGTGGATCAGGCCGATGGATTTACGCTCGGTTTCACGTACCCCGGCGTTGGTGGTCATCACCAGCACCACGTTGCGGAAGTCCGCCTTGCGCCCGTTGTTGTCGGTCAGCGTCCCGTTGTCCATCACCTGCAGCAGGATGTTGAACACGTCCGGGTGCGCTTTCTCGATTTCATCGAGCAGCAGTACCGCGTGCGGATGCTTGATCACCGCGTCGGTGAGCAGGCCGCCCTGGTCAAAGCCCACGTATCCCGGAGGCGCACCAATCAAACGGCTGACGGTGTGACGCTCCATATACTCGGACATATCAAAGCGCAGCAGCTCAATGCCCAGCGCTTTCGAGAGCTGAACCGTCACCTCGGTTTTCCCCACGCCGGTCGGGCCAGCGAACAGGAAGGAACCGACAGGCTTGTGGTCATGCCCCAGTCCGGCACGGGCCATCTTGATCGCTTCGGTTAAGGCCTCAATGGCTTTATCCTGACCAAAGACCAGCATTTTCAGGCGATTGCCGAGGGTGCGCAGCGTGTCGCGGTCGCTCTGAGAAACGCTCTTCTCAGGGATACGCGCGATGCGGGCCACCACGGACTCAATATCCGCCACGTTAACGGTTTTCTTACGCTTGCTGGCCGGCATCAGGCGCGCACGCGCCCCTGCCTCATCAATCACGTCAATCGCCTTATCCGGCAGATGACGGTCGTTGATGTATTTCACCGCCAGTTCCACCGCCGCACGGACCGCTTTCGCGGTGTAACGCACGTCGTGGTGCGCTTCGTACTTGGTTTTCAGGCCGTTAATGATCTGCACCGTTTCCTCGACGGACGGTTCGGTGACGTCGATTTTCTGGAAGCGACGCGCCAGCGCGCGGTCTTTCTCAAAGATGTTGCTGAACTCCTGGTACGTCGTGGAGCCCATCACGCGGATCTTGCCGCTGGAGAGCAGCGGTTTGATCAGGTTAGCCGCATCCACCTGGCCGCCGGAAGCCGCACCTGCGCCGATGATGGTGTGGATCTCATCGATAAACAGAATGCTGTTGGTGTCCTGCTCCAGCTGTTTTAGCAGCGCCTTGAAGCGTTTTTCAAAATCACCGCGGTATTTGGTGCCCGCCAGCAGCGAGCCGATATCCAGCGAGTAGATGGTGCAATCGGCAATCACTTCCGGCACGTCGCCCTGCACAATGCGCCAGGCAAGCCCTTCGGCAATCGCGGTTTTACCCACGCCTGACTCACCCACCAGCAGCGGGTTGTTCTTGCGGCGACGGCACAGCACCTGGATCGCGCGCTCCAGCTCTTTATCGCGACCAATCAGCGGGTCGATACCGCCAACGCGAGCAAGCTGGTTAAGATTGGTGGTGAAGTTTTCCATACGATCCTCCCCGCCTGCTTGCTCTTCATTGTTATTGACCTGATTGCTGGAATCCGATGCCTGGTTAGGCTCGTCTTTGCGCGTTCCGTGAGAAATAAAGTTAACCACGTCGAGGCGGCTGACTTCGTGTTTGCGCAGCAGGTAGGCAGCCTGTGACTCCTGCTCGCTGAAGATGGCGACTAAGACGTTTGCGCCAGTCACTTCGCTACGTCCGGAAGACTGGACGTGGAATACCGCGCGCTGCAGCACGCGCTGGAAGCTGAGCGTCGGCTGCGTGTCGCGCTCTTCTTCACTGGCTGGCAGCACCGGCGTGGTTTGTTCGATGAAGGCTTCGAGTTCCTGACGTAGCGCCACCAGATCCACGGAGCAGGCTTCCAGCGCTTCGCGGGCAGATGGGTTGCTAAGCAGTGCGAGCAGTAAATGCTCGACGGTCATAAACTCATGTCGGTGCTCACGCGCTCTGGCGAAAGCCATGTTTAAACTGAGTTCCAGTTCTTGATTGAGCATAGGCACCTCCCCCAATTTTATGCCTTATCAGGCCTTTTCCAGCGTACACAGCAACGGATGCTCGTTCTCCCTCGCATAGTCGTTCACCATCGCCACTTTGGTTTCCGCGACTTCGGCAGTAAAGATGCCGCAGATCGCTTTGCCTCGATAATGAACGGTAAGCATCAGTTGCGTTGCACGTTCTACATCATAAGAAAAGAACTTTTGTAGCACGTCAATAACAAATTCCATCGGCGTGTAATCATCGTTCATTAACATAACTTTATACATAGATGGCGGTTTTAGCGCGTCGCGCACTTTGTCTTCCGCCAGCTGGTCAAAATCCAGCCAATCGTTGGTCTTACCCATTATGCATAACCACTTTGAATCTACCTCAGATGTTAGATAACAATCATCTATTACTGTCATCCGCGATGTCTGTCACAAACTGTTGCAATAGCGTTAACTGCCTCAAATTTTGGTTGATTATTGTCCCAACTCCAGCGCCTAACGCTTGACGGCTTCTTCCGTTTATCTAAATTGTACAAGCGTGAGATGGCGAGGTTTTGAACAGCCCCCACTCCACCACCGGTTCATTCCATCTTAATTTATAAGATTTACGAAGGATGTCGAAGCATGGAAATGGGTACTGTTAAGTGGTTCAACAACGCCAAAGGGTTTGGTTTCATCTGCCCTGAAGGCGGCGGCGAGGATATCTTCGCTCACTATTCCACCATTCAGATGGATGGTTACAGGACGCTCAAAGCCGGGCAGTCCGTTCGGTTCGATGTACACCAGGGGCCTAAAGGCAATCACGCCAGTCTGATCGTCCCCGTTGAAGCAGAAGCGGTTGCATAGCTCCCTAATTCATTGTGTACACCCCGCAGGCAAAATGCCAGCCCGATCGGCTGGCATTTTTATTTTCGGGTTATTCCCGCGCCAGTGCGTCCACCGGATCCAGCCGCGCCGCGTTTCGTGCCGGTAACCAGCCAAACAAAATACCCGTGAAGGTCGAGCATAAGAACGCCGTGAGGATCGCCACGGGGGAAAAGCCAATCTCCCACCCTGGTAAAAAGAGCTGGAGCGCAAACGCAATCATCATCGAAAGCGCAATGCCCATCGCCCCGCCGACCAGACACACCAGCACCGCTTCAATCAAAAACTGCTGCAGCACGTCGCTGGCTCTGGCCCCGACCGCCATGCGGATGCCAATCTCCCGCGTGCGCTCCGTGACCGACACCAGCATGATATTCATCACCCCGATACCGCCGACGACCAGCGAAATCACCGCCACCAGCGTCAGGAACATCTGAAGAGTACGTGTGGTCTTTTCCGCCGTTTTCAAGAGACCGTCCATGTTCCAGGTGAAGAAATCTTTCTTCCCGTGGCGCAGGGTGAGCAGCCGCTCAAGCTGCTGTTCGGCCATGGCGCTGTCGTAGCCCTCCTTCACGCGAACGGTAATGGAGTTGAGCCAGGACTGGCCCATAATGCGCCCGGAAATCGTGGTGTACGGCAGCCAGACGCGCAGGATTTTGCTGCTGCCGAACATCGACTGCTTCTCTTCCGCCACGCCGATCACCGTGGCAGGCATATTGCCCACCAGGATCACTTCCCCCACCACGTTGGTTTTATTCGGGAACAGCTGCCTGCGGGAGTTGGCGTCTAACACCACCACCTGCGCCCTGCCCGCTAGCTGCTCGGCGTTGAAGGTCGCCCCTTCGCTGAAGGTCATGCCATAGACGTTGAAGTAGTCGCCGCTGACGCCGTTGGCGCTGGCCGCTACGTCGATGTTGCCGTAGCGCAGACGCAGGTTCTGCGAGACCGCAGGCGTAGCCGAATTGACCCACGGCTGCTTCTGAATCGCCGCCAGATCGTCATACTTCAGCGCCTGCTGATACTGCGGCTCGTCGTCGCCGAAGTCTTTGCCGGGATAGACGTCGATGGTATTGGTGCCGATGGCGCGGATATCCGCCAGCACAAGCTGTTTTGCCGCGTCGCCCACCACCACAATCGACACCACCGAGGCAATACCGATGATGATGCCGAGCATCGTCAGCAGGGTGCGCATTTTATTGGCCGCCATCGCCAGCCAGGCCATGGTCAGCGCTTCACGAAAGCCGCTGGAGAACTGCCCCCAGCCGGTTGCGGCCGGCAGCGCCTCTTTCGGTGCGGCCGCCCGGGACTCGCGCGGCGGCGGGTTGCTTACCAGCTCGCCGTCGTGGATCTCAATAATGCGTTCCGCCTGCGCCGCCACCTGCGGGTCGTGGGTGACGATAATCACCGTATGCCCCTGATCGCGCAGCTGGTGAAGGATTGCCATCACCTCTTCGCCGGAGTGGCTATCGAGCGCGCCCGTCGGTTCATCCGCGAGGATCACCTGCCCGCCGTTCATCAGGGCGCGCGCGATACTCACGCGCTGCTGCTGACCGCCGGAAAGCTGCGACGGCTGATACTCCACGCGTTCCGCCAGCCCCAGACGCGTTAACAGCGCCTTCGCGCGCTCAAGCCGTTTCTTCCGCTCGACGCCCGCATAAACCGCGGGAACCTCCACGTTCTGCGCCGCGCTCAGGTGAGAAAGCAGGTGGTAACGCTGGAAGATAAAGCCGAAGTGTTCCCGGCGCAGCTTCGCCAGCGCGTCGCCGTCGAGCGTGGAGACATCCGTTCCGTCCACCCGGTACGTACCGCTGGTGGGTTTATCCAGACAGCCGAGAATATTCATCAGCGTCGATTTACCCGAACCGGACGCGCCAACAATCGCCACCATCTCGCCCGCTTCCACGCGCAGCGAGATCCCTTTCAGCACCTCTACCGGGCCGTCGCCGGACGGATAGCTGCGGCGGATATCCTTCAGCTCAAGCAGCGCGGTCATTTAGCGGCTCCGGGCAGGCTTTCGCTGGTGACAACCTCCTCCCCCTCTTCCAGCCCTTTCACCACCACCACGTCGGTATCGTTGCGCGCGCCAATCACCACTTCGCGCTCGCGCGTTTCGCCGTTGCGCAGCACCTTCACCTTGTAGCGGCTATCCCCGGCGGATTCACCCAGCGCGGAGAGCGGAACGGTCAACACGTTTTTCACGCCGGTCAGCTGGATATGTACCTGGGCGGTCATGTCCAGACGCAGCACGCCCTGCGGGTTTGGTACCTCAAAGCGGGCATAGTAGAAGATGGCGTCGTTCACTTTTTCCGGCGTCGGCAGAATGTCTTTCAGCACGCCTTCGTAGCGGGTCTGCGGGTCGCCCAGCACCGTAAACCAGGCGTTCTGCCCCGGCTTAAGATGGATCACATCCGCCTCGGAAACCTGGGCTTTGACCAGCATGGTGCCCATGTCCGCCAGCGTCAGGATGTTTGGCGCCTGCTGCGCGGCAATCACCGTCTGTCCCTGCAGCGTGGTGATTTGGGTCACTTCTCCGGCCATCGGCGCGACGATTTTGGTGTAGTCGAGGTTGGTTTTCGCCGTATCCAGCGAAGCCTGATTGCGTTTTATCTGCGCGTCGATGGTGCCGATCTGCGCCTGTTTTACCGCCAGCTCCGTGGCGGCGGTATCGAGATCCTGCTTCGAAATGGCCTGGGTTTTCGCCAGCGCCTGCTGGCGCGTCAGCGTCACCTGCGCAAGGTTACGCTCCGCCAGGGCCTGCGCACGCTGCGCGCGCAGCTCCATCAGCGTCGCTTCCACTTCGCGGATCTGGTTTTCGGCCTGTTCAGGATCGATAACGCCAAGCAGCTGGCCTTTTTTGACCTTGTCGCCAATCTCGACGGACAGCGTTTTCAACTGGCCGCTCACCTGCGCGCCAACATCGACTTTACGCAGGGCATCCAGTTTGCCGGTCGCCAGCACGTTTTGCTGCAGCTCGCCGGGGCGAACGATCAGCGTTTGATACTGTGGTACAGGCGCATTGAGGACCTGCCAAAGCCAGAATCCACCGACCACCAGCACGACCGCCAGCAGCAGAAACAGTTTTCTGCGTTTTCCCTTAAGGTTCATAAATATTCCAAATAATTATTCTGGCTAACATCACCGTTGATTCTATCTAAACCACTCCTCAACGAAACCCCTGTTTTCTGGAAATGGCCGCATTTGTTTACATGACGTTGACAAAACGCCTGCTGAAATAGCGTTCTTCCCCAAGAAGCAGGATCTAACATGTCTTCCATAGTCGATACACCTTATTCTAATCTGCCGCAGCCTACGTCCGGCTGGGCGCTTTTTAAAAGTCTGGCAACCGGTGCCATCACGCCCGGGCTGGCGTGGCAGAACCCCTCATATCGACGCAAATTTATGTTACGTTCCCTGGCTTCCCCTTTCAGCACCGCTCGCCTGCTGGCAAGCCTGGCAAAGCAACCGCGTCTGATGCAAATCTTGCAGGTCCAGCCAGGGTTGCCGTGCCGGCTGCATCGTCCGTGGCTGACGGTCAGCATGAACCGCCGGAACGCGCTGGAGGCGCTAAACGGGCACTATCAGACGATGAGCCAACACCTCCCTGCCGCTCTGCTCAAGGGCTATCTTTCAGGTCAGGGAATGACGCTGCTGACGCTAGCCGGAAAGGACGAGCAGCAATTCACGATTCGCCTGTGTGCCGATGCCTTTATGGACAAAGAGGGTGAAGCGACCCTTACCTTCTGCAACCATCAGAACACCGTGCTGGCCGAAATGACCTTTACGCTGTGCCCGTTTGAGGGAAAATCCACGCTGTTCATCGGCGGGCTACAGGGCGCTAAAGCGCACGTTCCGCATGAGTTGATTCAGGGCGCAACCAAAGCGTGCCACGGCCTGTTCCCGAAACGTCTGCTGGTTGAAGCGGTGATGACGCTGGGCACCGCGTTCCCGGTTGAACAGATCCTCGCCGTGAGCAACGCCACCCACATTTACCGTAGCTGGCGTTACCGCAAGAAAAAAGAGGGGAAACTGCTGGCGGATTACGACAGTTTCTGGCGCTCCCTGGGTGGCGAACGCCGGGAGAGCGGTCATTTCGCCCTGCCGTTAACCATGCCGCGCAAACCGATGGAAGAGATTGCGAGTAAGAAACGTGCTGAATACCGCCGCCGCTACGAACTGCTGGATAGCCTGATCCAACAAATGACGCAGGCGACCCAACGTTAATCCGCTCTCCCGCGTGCCAGCCAAAGCACGCGGGAGAACATTTTACGCAGCAGCGTGGGCACGGACTCCACGCCTCGCCTTCCCGCCTCCGTCGCCACTTCGATGGCCAGGTCCGGCTTTGACGAACGATGAATCGCTTTGGCGATCACCCGCCGCATGTTCATCGGCACATCCACCGGAATCATCGCCACGCGGTGAAAAACATCGTCAAATCCCTGTCGATACATAAAGTGTTCCATGTCCATCGCGGGCAGCATAGTCAGATGGTCACGCTCTTCTTCGCGATCGTTATTCAGCAAACCGCGCACGGTTGCGGCATACTTTTTACCTGCTTCATCGCCATCGACCAGAACATGCCATTCAATCCCCATCCTGCGGGCAAACTTGATCAGCGGTTTTAATCCCGACTGGGCAAACTCTATGACCTTAATACCTTCCGCATCGAAATGGTGACCGCACTGACGCGCCAGTTCGTTGATAACCCAGGTCTCGGTTTCACCCTCAACCAACAGCCAGCAGCGGGCAAACAGCGATGAAGCACGATTAAAGCGAATATGAAATGCAATGCGGCGACCGTCTTCCGCATTCAGGCCGCCCGGCCCCAGCCGGTATGCGGATACGCGTGAGGATTCACGCACCAGGCGGCAGACGTATTCCACGGGGGTTAGCGAGAGCAACTCGCCGGAGTTGGTGGTGGTCACGCGCTGCAGCGGCAGCAGGTTCAACAGGTGCCACGCAACGGAGAGCATGATCGGATGCAGGCGCGTCTCGGGGTCTTCCACCAGCAGCAGCGGGCGGGCGTCCCGGTCTAACCGGACGGTGCCTTTCGCCTGCAAAAGCGTCGAGAATAACCCCAGCAGGATCACCCGATGGGTACGTCCACCGGGCCGGTCTATCATCCGGTTAATGATATCAAGATAACGCCAGCTGCGTTGTTCATCGTGCGAACGGCGACGCATCAGGCGATGGCGTGACTGTGACGTCCCCTGCTCGGAAAAATAGTGCTCAAGCAGCTGCACCATGGCCGAAAGCCCCTGGCGGATTTGACCGTCGGTGAGGTTCTGCGGGCGAGAGACCAGCTCACGCGCCAGGAAATCCAGCTCGCGGGCGGTGACTTCCACCTCCGGCATATTGGGTACGGAACCGTTGCGGATCCGGCGCATAAAGCGTGCATCGCGCAGGCGCAGCACCGGCGACAGGCGAATCAGGTGGCGCGCCAGGTCGTCAATATTCTCCAGCGGGATGGGGTTGCCTTTTTCATCAAGAAACTCACGCAGGGTTAACACCCCGTCATTTTCCGCCATTTCACCTTCAAGACGGTAGAAAATACGGTGATAGTCATCATCGCATGGCACCCAGCATGGCGACATCGGGCGGAAACGACGCACGCGATGCCGCCCCGGCTCGGACTCCCGGAACGTAAGAATGATATGCAGATGCTTCTCGCGCCCCGCGACATCCCCCGGCGGAAACCAGAAGTCATCGTGAACGAAGTGGTACAAGTCATCTTCAGGGGAAAGCAGCAGTGTCAGCGCATCCAGCAGGCTGGATTTACCCCAGGCGTTTTCACCGATCAGGACGTTATTCTGCTCCAGCTGGAGCGACAGGCGGTTAATACCGCGAAACCCGACAATTTCCACACGTTCGAGAAGCATAAATCCCCCGCGTAATAACCACTTTTTCCTTCAAGTTATCAGCAGTATAGCGGCAGCAGAGCCGACTGGACACTGCCAGACACCTCCGTTATTCCGATGAAGCACGAAAAATTCAGAATTTACCCATCAAGTTTCATTTGAAAAGGTGCTTCCAGAACAAGATACTCCCGTTTGAAAATTGGACTATGCTCTATTTACCTCCAGTTTGAACAAGGATTGACATCACATTGCCTTAAATCAAATTATCCGAATTTATTTAAGTGGCGAAGGGGTGTTGTTGCTTTCTAAAATAAAGGCTCTTTGAGTCGTCATCCCTTTATGGCGATATAACCCGTGCGCAGGATAGTGTGCGGAAATTTATTATTGAGGTGGTTATGTTCAGAAAATTAGCGGCAGAATGTTTTGGTACATTCTGGCTGGTGTTTGGCGGCTGCGGTAGTGCAGTGCTGGCAGCGGCATTCCCGGAATTAGGAATTGGTTTTGTCGGTGTCGCACTGGCATTCGGCTTAACGGTCTTAACCATGGCATTCGCGGTAGGGCATATTTCCGGCGGTCATTTTAACCCTGCTGTGACGCTGGGTTTATGGGCGGGCGGTCGTTTCCCGGTGAAAGACGTATTAGGCTATATTATTGCCCAGGTCATCGGCGGTATTATTGCAGCCGCAGTCCTGTACGTGATTGCCAGCGGCAAAGCAGGCTTTGACGCCGTAGCCAGCGGTTTCGCCTCTAACGGTTTCGGTGAACACTCACCGGGCGGCTATTCAATGCTGTCTGCCATCGTGATTGAAATCGTACTGACCGCAGGCTTCCTGCTGGTTATTCACGGCGCAACGGACAAATATGCACCTGCAGGCTTCGCGCCAATCGCCATTGGTTTGGCGCTGACGCTGATTCACCTGATCTCAATCCCGGTGACCAACACCTCCGTTAACCCGGCGCGCAGCACCGCGGTTGCTATCTTCCAGGGCGGTTGGGCGCTTGAGCAGCTTTGGCTGTTCTGGGTGATGCCAATTATCGGCGGTATTCTGGGTGGCGTGTTGTACCGCACCCTGCTGGAAAAACGCGATTAATTGCGCTCGGTGTCGGGTGGCGCTAACGCTTACCCGACTTACGTGAGAGTGCACTTGTAGGCCGGGTAAGGCGTAGCCGCCACCCGGCTTTTTTATTGCTCCTTTACCTGACAGCCTTTATTGGGTAGTGTCTCTGGCGCTTAACAGATACTCAAAAGGACCGGCTGTTCATGTTTTCAGGACTCCTCATTATTCTTCTGCCCCTGATTGTGGGCTACCTTATTCCGCTGCACAGAGAATCCGCATTACGGCTCATCAACCGTTTTCTCAGCTGGATTGTTTACGTCATTCTTTTCTTTATGGGGATAAGCCTGGCCTTCCTGGATAACCTGTCAGCGAATTTACTCTCCATCCTCCATTATTCCGTCGTCACCGTGGTGGTTATTTTGCTGTGCAATATTGCCGCGCTGTTCTGGCTGGAACGCACTATTCCCTGGAAAAATAACCATCAACAGGAAAAACTCCCTTCCCGTATTGCGATGGCGCTGGAATCATTAAAACTCTGCGGCGTCGTGGTGCTCGGTTTTCTGCTGGGCCTTACCGGATGGTCATTTTTACAGCACGCCACGGAGGCCAGCGAATATACCCTGATCTTCCTGCTGTTCCTGATTGGTATTCAGCTGCGAAATAATGGCATGACGCTGAAACAGATTGTCCTCAACCGCCGGGGAATGATAGTGGCCATTGTCGTCGTCGCCAGTTCAATGGTCGCAGGCGTGATTAATGCCGTTATTCTCGACCTGCCGCTGAAAACCGGCCTGGCGATGGCGTCGGGTTTTGGCTGGTACTCCCTCTCCGGTATTCTTCTGACCGAATCGTTCGGACCGGTCATTGGCAGCGCCGCCTTCTTAAATGACCTTGCGCGCGAATTGATTGCCATCATGCTGATCCCGGGTCTGGTACGCCGCAGCCGCTCTACCGCGCTGGGGCTGTGTGGCGCGACCTCGATGGACTTTACCCTGCCGGTTTTACAACGCTCAGGGGGGCTGGAGCTGGTCCCTGCCGCCATCGTGCACGGCTTTATTTTAAGCCTGCTGGTTCCCGTTCTGATGGCCTTCTTCTCGGCCTGATACTTCTTTGGCGGTAGCGAACCTGCCGCCAAAATTGCGCTAAATCAATCTCCCTCTATTTTGTAGCAAAAAGCCCTTTTCACCGTTCTGGCACAGGCATAACCTTAAACATGTATATCAAATATAACTTTAACAGGTGTGATTATGTTTTGTGTGCAATGTGAACAAACCATCCGTACCCCGGCAGGCAATGGCTGCTCCTACGCACAGGGTATGTGCGGCAAAACCGCAGAAACATCTGACCTGCAGGATCTGCTGATTGCAGCCCTGCAAGGCCTTTCCGCCTGGGCCTTTAAAGCCCGTGAATACGGCATTGTCGACCACTATGTCGACAACTTCGCCCCTCGCGCATTTTTCTCCACGCTGACCAACGTTAACTTCGATTCTCCGCGCATTGTCGGCTATGCCCGTGAAGCGATTGCCCTGCGTGAAGCGCTGAAAGCGCAGTGTCTGAAGGCCGATGCCAGCGCCCGCGTGGAAAACCCGATGTCCGAACTGCAGCTGGTGAGCGACGATCTGGGCGACCTGCAGCGTCAGGCGGCAGAATTCACCCCGAATAAAGACAAAGCGGCGATTGGCGAGAACATTCTCGGCCTGCGTCTGCTGTGCCTGTACGGCCTGAAGGGCGCTGCGGCCTATATGGAACACGCGCACGTGCTCGGCCAGTACGACAACGACATCTACGCCCAGTACCACAAAATCATGGCGTGGCTGGGCACCTGGCCTGCGGATATGAACGCGCTGCTGGAATGCTCGATGGAAATCGGCCAGATGAACTTCAAGGTAATGAGCATTCTGGATGCCGGTGAAACCAGCACCTACGGCCACCCGACGCCAACGCAGGTCAACGTTAAGGCGACCGAAGGCAAGTGCATCCTGATTTCCGGTCACGACCTGAAAGATCTCTACAACCTGCTGAAACAGACCGAAGGCACCGGCGTTAACGTCTACACCCACGGTGAAATGCTGCCCGCGCACGGCTACCCGGAGCTGCGCAAGTTTACGCATCTGATCGGTAACTACGGCAGCGGCTGGCAGAACCAGCAGGTGGAGTTCGCCCGCTTCCCGGGCCCTATCGTGATGACCTCTAACTGCATCATCGACCCTACCGTGGGCGCGTATGACGACCGCATCTGGACGCGCAGCATCGTCGGCTGGCCGGGCGTGAGCCACCTCGAAGGCGACGATTTCGGTCCCGTTATCGCCCAGGCGCAGCAGATGGCGGGCTTCCCGTACAGCGAGATCCCGCACCTGATCACCGTCGGCTTCGGTCGTGAAACCCTGCTGGGCGCCGCTGATTCGCTGATCGATCTCGTCAGCCGTGAAAAGCTGCGCCACATCTTCCTCGTCGGCGGCTGCGACGGCGCCCGCGGCGAGCGTAACTACTTTACCGATTTCGCCACCCGCGTGCCGGAAGACTGCCTGATCCTGACGCTGGCGTGCGGCAAGTACCGTTTCAACAAGCTGGACTTCGGCGACATCGAAGGCCTGCCGCGCCTGATCGATGCGGGCCAGTGTAACGACGCTTACTCGGCCATCATTCTGGCGGTCACTCTGGCGGAGAAACTGGGCTGCGGCGTGAACGACCTGCCGCTGTCGCTGGTGCTTTCATGGTTCGAGCAGAAAGCAATTGTCATCCTGTTGACCCTGCTTTCTCTCGGCGTAACCAACATCGTGACCGGCCCGACCGCACCAGGCTTCCTGACGCCGGACCTGCTGGCGGTGCTGAACGAGAAATTCGGTCTGCGTTCCGTGACCAACGTTGAAGATGACATGAAGCAGCTGCTGAGCGCGTAAGGAGTAACTCATGACCATGCCAACCTCACAATGTCCGTGGCGGATGCAGGTTCATCACATCCATCAGGAGACGCCGGATGTGTGGACGCTGTCGCTGCTGTGCCATGACTACTATCCCTACCGTGCAGGTCAGTATGCGCTGGTCAGCGTTCGCAATTCGGCGGACACCCTGCGCGCCTACACGATCTCCTCAACGCCGGGCGTGAGCGAGTACATTACGCTCACCGTCCGCCGTATTGACGACGGCGCAGGCTCCCAGTGGCTGACACGTGACGTGAAGCGCGGGGATTATATCTGGCTGTCTGACGCGCAGGGGGATTTCATCTGTGACGACAAAGCAGACGATAAATTCCTGCTGCTGGCGGCGGGTTGTGGCGTAACGCCGATTATGTCGATGCGCCGCTGGCTGGCGAAAAATCGCCCGCAGGCCGACGTGCAGGTGATCTTCAGCGTGCGTTCACCGGAAGATGTCATTTTTGCCGAGGAGTGGCGTGATTATCCGGTGACGCTGGTGGCTGAGCACAACGCGACCCACGGCTTTGTGCCCGGTCGCCTGAGCCGCGAGCTGCTGCAAAGCGTACCGGATATGGCGAACCGCACCGTGATGACCTGCGGCCCGGCGCCGTACATGGATATCGTCGAGAAAGAGGTGAAAGCGCTTGGCGTGACCCGCTTCTTCAAAGAGCAGTTCTTCACCCCGGTGGCGGAAGCGGTAACCAGTGGGATCCAGTTTACCAAGCTGCAACCGGCTCAAACTTTCTTTGGCCGCGTGGGCACCACGCTGCTGGAGGCGCTGGAAAGCAACAAGGTGCCGGTAGTGGCTGCCTGCCGTGCGGGCGTGTGCGGCTGCTGTAAGACAAAGGTGGTTGAAGGTAACTACACCGTCAGCAGCACCATGACGCTGACGGATGCGGAAATTGCTGAAGGCTATGTTCTGGCGTGTTCGTGTCACCCGCAGGGTGATCTGGTTCTCGCATAAACGGTAAACCATTCACCTGTAGGCCCGGTAAGCGTCAGCGCCACCGGGCTTTTTTGTCGGGTGGCACTGCGTTTACCCGACCTACCACGACATTACCGCCACGCGGGCGCTTTCCCCACCGCGTACCGCCCCGCCCCTAAAAACGCCACCGCCAGCGAACCGATAAAGAAGTACACCAGGCTTTCAATCGCCCATGCACCTACCTTATCGAGGGCGAGCGTTTCCCCCACGCCCACCATCAGCCACGCCACGATCATCGTAAACGCCAGCACCAGCGCGGCCGGACGCGTGAAGAGCCCAACAATAATCAGGATCGGTGCCACCACTTCGCCAATCAACACGCCGTAGGCGATAAACCCCGGCAACCCCTTTTCCACCAGCATGCCGCTGATGAACCCCACGCCACCAAAAAGCTTATGCAACCCGTGAAACAGCATCAGCCCGCCAACGGCAAGTCGTAACAAGAGTTTGCCAAGATCGTCGCATGATAGCTTTTCATTAACAGCAATTAACAATGATTTAACCATTTGAAATGATTCCTGTTTTCATCCTAAGTATCACCAGATTATGCCGAATAATTGCGCAGGAAAACCACCTTTAATTAAGGGGTAATAAGCAGGCAATACAGTGACTTTCTTCTAAGCTTGTAAGCGATATCACAAAAAGGAGACGGACAACCATGAAACACACCGTGGCTGCATATATAGCAAAAACGCTCGAACAGGCTGGCGTGAAACGTATCTGGGGCGTGACCGGCGATTCCCTGAACGGACTCAGCGACAGCCTCAACAAGATGAAGACCATCGAATGGATGCCCACCCGCCATGAAGAGGTTGCCGCCTTCGCTGCAGGGGCTGAAGCACAGCTCACGGGCGAGCTGGCCGTTTGCGCCGGATCCTGCGGGCCGGGAAACCTGCATCTGATTAACGGCCTGTTCGACTGTCACCGTAACCATGTGCCGGTGCTGGCGATTGCCGCCCATATCCCCTCTTCCGAAATCGGCAGCGGCTATTTTCAGGAAACGCATCCGCAGGAGCTGTTCCGTGAATGCAGCCACTATTGCGAGCTGGTTTCATCCCCGGAGCAGATCCCGCAGGTGCTGGCGATTGCCATGCGTAAAGCCGTGCTGAACCGCGGCGTATCGGTGGTTGTCATCCCGGGCGATGTGGCGCTCAAGGCTGCGCCAGAAGGGGCCAGCACCCACTGGTATCACGCCCCGCAGCCCGTGGTAACGCCTGCTGAAGAGGAGTTGAAAAAGCTGGCCCAGCTGCTGCGTTACTCCAGCAACATCGCCCTGATGTGCGGCAGCGGCTGCGCGGGCGCGCATAAAGAACTGCTCGAATTTGCCGGGAAGCTGAAAGCGCCGATTGTCCACGCCCTGCGCGGCAAAGAGCACGTCGAGTACGACAACCCTTACGACGTGGGGATGACCGGGCTGATCGGTTTTTCCAGCGGCTTCCACACCATGATGAACGCCGACACGCTGATCCTGCTCGGCACCCAGTTCCCGTACCGCCCGTTCTACCCGGCGGATGCGAAAATCATTCAGATTGATATCAACCCGGCCAGCATCGGCGCGCACAGCAAGGTCGATATGGCGCTGGTGGGCGATATCAAATCTACCCTTGCAGCACTGCTGCCGCTTCTCGAAGAGAAAACCAACCGCACGTTCCTTGATAAAGCCCTGAGTGACTATCGCGATGCCCGTAAGGGGCTCGACGACCTCGCCAAACCGAGCGACAAAGCCATTCACCCGCAGTATCTGGCGCAGCAGATCAGCCATTTCGCGGACGACGATGCCATCTTTACCTGCGACGTGGGCACGCCAACCGTCTGGGCCGCACGCTATCTCAAGATGAACGGCAAACGCCGCCTGCTCGGCTCGTTCAACCACGGCTCGATGGCCAACGCCATGCCGCAGGCGCTGGGCGCAAAAGCGACAGCGCCAGAGCGTCAGGTGGTGGCGATGTGCGGCGACGGCGGGTTCAGCATGCTGATGGGGGATTTCCTGTCGGTGGTGCAGATGAAGCTCCCGCTGAAAATCGTGGTCTTCAACAACAGCGTGCTGGGCTTTGTGGCGATGGAGATGAAGGCCGGTGGTTACCTGACGGACGGCACAGAGCTGCACGACACCAACTTCGCGCGCATCGCCGAGGCCTGCGGCATTACCGGTATTCGCGTGGAGAAAGCCTCTGAGGTGGATGAAGCCCTACAGCGCGCCTTCTCCATCGACGGTCCGGTGCTGGTGGATGTCGTCGTCGCCAAAGAAGAGCTGGCGATCCCGCCGCAGATCAAGCTGGAACAGGCCAAAGGCTTTAGCCTGTATATGCTGCGCGCCATCATCAGTGGGCGCGGTGACGAGGTGATCGAACTGGCAAAAACCAACTGGCTCAGGTAAAACATTTCGCATGACCTCTTAAAATAAAGGGATGTGAAATGATTGATTTACGCAGTGATACCGTAACCCGCCCGAGCCGCGCCATGCTCGAAGAGATGATGGCCGCTCCGGTCGGGGATGACGTCTACGGCGATGACCCGACGGTCAACGAACTGCAGCGCTACGCGGCTGAACTGAGCGGCAAGGAAGCGGCCCTGTTCCTGCCCACCGGCACGCAGGCTAACCTGGTCGCGCTGCTCAGCCACTGCGAGCGCGGTGAAGAGTACATTGTCGGCCAGGGTGCGCATAACTACCTGTATGAAGCAGGCGGCGCGGCGGTGCTCGGCAGCATTCAGCCGCAGCCGATTGACGCCGCGCCGGACGGTTCTTTGCCGCTCGATAAGGTCGCCGCGAAAATCAAAGCCGACGATATTCACTTCGCCCGCACCAGGCTACTCAGCCTCGAAAACACCCACAACGGCAAAGTGCTGCCGCGCGAATACCTGAAAGCAGCGTGGGAATTCACGCGTGAGCGTAAACTCGGTCTGCACGTTGACGGCGCGCGCATCTTTAACGCCGTGGTGGAGTACGGCTGCGAGCTGAAAGACATTGCGCAATACTGCGACTCGTTCACCATCTGCCTCTCTAAAGGTCTGGGCACGCCGGTGGGCTCTCTGCTGGTTGGTAACGCAGACTACATCAAGCGCGCCAACCGCTGGCGCAAAATGACCGGGGGCGGCATGCGTCAGGCGGGCATTCTGGCGGCTGCCGGACTGTATGCCCTGAAAAACAACGTGGCGCGCCTGAAGGACGATCACGACAACGCCGCGTGGATGGCGGCTCAGCTGCGCGAGATTGGTGCCGACGTGATGCGTCACGACACCAACATGCTGTTCGTGCGCGTCGGAGATGAGCACGCCGCCGCACTGGGCGAATTTATGAAATCACGTGGCGTGCTGATCAACGCCTCATCTGTCGTGCGCCTGGTCATGCACCTTGACGTGAGCCGCGAACAGCTGGCGGACGTGGTGAAACACTGGCAGGCGTTTTTACAGCGATAAGGAGCATCACGTGCCGCAACGCATTCTGGTGCTCGGCGCCAGCGGGTACATCGGTCAGCATCTCACCGCGGCGTTAAGCCAGCGGGGACACCAGGTGCTGGCAGCGGCACGCAACACCGAACGCCTGCAAAAACTCAGTTTGCCAGGCGTCACCTGCCACAACGTTGACCTCAACTGGCCGAAGGAACTTCCCGCGCTGCTGGACGGGGTCGACACGCTTTACTACCTGGTGCACAGCATGGGCGAAGGCGGGGATTTTATCGCCCACGAGCGTCAGGTGGCGATGAACGTCCGCGATGCCCTGCTGCAAACGCCGGTGAAGCAGGTGATCTTTTTAAGCTCTCTCCAGGCACCTGAACACGAGCAGTCCGATCACCTGCGCGCCCGCCAGCTGACGGCTGAAACCCTGCGCGGAGCAAATATCCCCGTCACCGAACTGCGTGCCGGGATTATTGTCGGCGCGGGCTCCGCCGCCTTCGAAGTGATGCGCGATATGGTCTACAACCTGCCGGTACTCACGCCGCCGCGCTGGGTGCGTTCGCGCACCACGCCGATTGCGCTGGAGAATCTCCTGCATTATCTGGTGGCGCTGCTTGATCACCCGGCGGCGCAACACCGCGTGCTGGAAGCCGCTGGCCCCGAAGTCCTGAGCTATCAGGAGCAGTTCGAACATTTCATGCGCGTCAGCGGCCGCCGACGCTGGCTGATACCCATCCCCTTTCCAACCCGCTGGATTTCGGTGTGGTTTTTGAACGTCATTACGTCGGTGCCGCCAACCACGGCAAAAGCGCTGATCCAGGGACTGAAACACGATCTACTGGCGGACGATCGCGAGCTGCGGGCGCTCATTCCCCAGGATTTGATCCGCTTTGACGATGCCGTGCGCAATACGCTGAAAGAGGAAGAGCAACTGGTGAACTCCAGCGACTGGGGTTACGACGCGCAGGCCTTTGCCCGCTGGCGACCCGAGTATGGCTACTACCCGAAACAGGCAGGCTGCACGGTGAAAACTTCCGCCAGCCTGGCGGCGTTGTGGGAGACCGTGAACCAGATCGGCGGCAAAGAGCGCTACTTCTTCGGCAATATTCTCTGGCAAACGCGCGGGGCAATGGATCTACTGGTGGGGCACAGGCTGGCAAAAGGTCGCCCTGCCGCTCCGTATCTGAACGTGGGCGATACGGTCGACAGCTGGAAGGTGATCATCGTCGAGCCGGAAAAACAGCTGGCGCTGCTGTTTGGCATGAAAGCGCCAGGGCTGGGCCGACTCTGCTTTACGCTGAAGGACAAAGGCGACCACCGGGAACTGGACGTCCGCGCATGGTGGCATCCGCACGGAATGCCGGGGCTCTTCTACTGGTTATTGATGATCCCTGCGCACCTGTTTATCTTTCGGGGCATGGCAAAACGTATCGCACTGCTGGCAGAACAAAAGGCGGAAAATAAGTAAATAAAACTCTTATTCTTTCACCTTTCCCATTGCAACACGTCGTAATTCACGAAAGAATGCGCACGAAATTCTTTTCAACACAGTGGATTGATATGAAGGTACTGGTTACCGGGGCGACCAGCGGCTTAGGCCGAAATGCGGTCGAATTTCTGCGCAACAAGGGCATCAGCGTCAGGGCTACCGGTCGCAACGAAGCGATGGGGAAACTGCTGCAAAAAATGGGCGCAGAGTTCGTCCATGCCGACCTGACGGAGCTGGTCTCCTCGCAGGCAAAAGTGATGCTCGCCGGTATCGATACGCTGTGGCACTGCTCCAGTTTCACCTCCCCGTGGGGTACCCAGGAAGCCTTTGATCTCGCCAACGTGCGGGCAACCCGCCGTCTGGGCGAATGGGCCGTCGCCTGGGGCGTGCGTAACTTTATTCATATCTCGTCTCCGTCACTCTATTTCGACTATCACCACCATCGTGACGTGCAGGAAGATTTCCGTCCGGCCCGTTTTGCCTGTGAGTTTGCCCGCAGCAAGGCGGCCAGCGAAGAGGTGATTGACCTGCTGGCGCAGTCGAACCCGCATACCCGCTTTACGGTGCTGCGCCCGCAGAGCCTGTTCGGGCCGCACGACAAAGTGTTTATTCCGCGTCTGGCGCAGATGATGCACCACTACGGCAGCGTGCTGCTGCCGCGCGGCGGCGATGCCCTGGTGGATATGACCTATTACGAAAATGCGGTCCACGCCATGTGGCTGGCAAGCCAGCCGGACTGCGATAAGCTGATTTCCGGTCGCGCCTACAACATCACCAACGGCGAACCGTGCACGCTACGCAGCATTGTGCAGCGCTTAATTGACGAGCTGCAGATCGACTGCCGTATTCGTTCTGTGCCTTACCCGATGCTGGATATGATTGCCCGCAGCATGGAGCGCTTTGGCAGTAAATCAGCCAAAGAGCCAGCGCTGACGCATTACGGCGTATCGAAGCTTAACTTTGATTTCACGCTGGATATTTCGCGGGCGGAGAACGAGCTGGGGTATAAGCCGATCGTGACGCTGGATGAAGGGATTGTGCGCACGGCGGCGTGGCTGCGGGATCACGGGAAGCTTCATCGCTAGCCTTTTTGCCCGGTGGCGGCTTCGCCTTACCGGGCCTACAACTGCACCGTACTGTTCCCTCGCCCCTTTGGGGAGAGGGTTAGGGTGAGGGGAAAGTGCAAACACTAAAACGGCAACCTTTCGGTTGCCGTTTGCTTTTACAGAGCCGTCCAGGCGTCAGACCATGCCAGGCCTGCGCCTGGTTCATAGTATGCCGGAGCGTTGTTACACCAGCCGCTGTACGGGAACGGTTTGCACTGGAACAGTTTACCGTGGTTGTTCACGATATCGCCTGCGTTGTACTTGCTGTTCGCGCTCCACGCGGCGTAAGACGCGTCGTCTTGAGACGGCGTGGCCGCTTTCGCCTTCACGTTCAGCAGGTAAGACGTGGTGCTGCTCAGTTCACCATCGCTGACGGTCAGGCTAACTTCAATCTGCTGAGCCGTCGCTGCTTCTGGCGCCTTGAAGGTCACCACCGCTTTATCCTGACCGGTGACGGTCTGACCATCCTGTGAACGCCAGGTGTAGGTCAGCTTGTTGCCATCCGCATCGGTAGAACCTTCCGCACTCAGAGAGACCTGCGCACCGGCATCAACCGCACCGATTGGACCTGCAATCTGTGCTACAGGGGCGTGGTTCACGACTGCCGGAGTTTCATCCGGTACTGGCGCTGGTGCTGGTGCTGGCGTTTCATCTTCAGCTGGCGTTGGCGTGACGGGTTTTTCATCCGGCGTAGTGGCAGAACCATCGTCGTTAATGATGTTCACGTTATAGAACTTCTTAACGCAGTTGGTGTAGTCACCCTCTTTGAACGCGCTGAATGGCGTCTGGTAGCCCACCAGCTGGCAAGAGTAGGTCTTACCGTCTGGCGTATCGGCGCTCCATCCCCAGTCCTGTTCCCAGTAAATCTTCAGCGCGCCGGCACCGCCTTCATCGAACTGCTTCATGTTGGCGCAGCCCAGCACTTCATTTGCCGGAACAGGCACTTTCAGGTAGTTCGCGAACTCTTTGTAGTACTTGATGCGGTTCTGAGACTGCGCGATTTCAGTCGGGCCGCCGCACTCGACGCCGCCGTTGATGATCTGGGTGGTCACGCCAAAGCCCGGTACCAGACCGTTGGCCTTATCGTGATCGTTCGGCTGCCACGTGCCGTCGATCACCTGCAACATGCTTGGTTTTGGCGGCTGCGGATAGGCGAAGAAGAAGATAGCACTCGCCAGATTCAGCCAGGTGTCGGCCACCAGTTCAGGCTTGTCCAACAGGGTACGGACAGTACCAAACATCGCTTCAGAGAAGGGACCGTAGTTGTAGTTGTAAGACAGTTGTTTAGCACCGCGGCCAAAGTAGCTTACGAAATCACCGTCTTTGTCTTTCCCGCATGGCCAGGTCTGCCCCTGCCAGATGTCCGGATTACATTCGCCGTTATAGCCGCCCTTCTGACCTTCAGTCCAGCCCATTTCGCGGACGTGAACCAGCGCCTGACGCCATTCAGCTTCCGGACGCCAGCTTTCGTGGCCGCCGGTTTCCTGCGCAAAGTGGGCAAACATGGTTGCCAGCTCTTTACGACAGATGGCGTCGCTGTCGCGACCGTCGTTGTAGGTCTTACACAGCGCCGGGAATTTACCCACCGCTTTCAGGAAGTTGCTGTAGGTATAGGACTGCGCACGCATCGGGAACAGGTATTCCCAGTCGCTGGCCTTCACAATCCCTTCAACGCGCTTCACGTTTTCCGGGTTCGCCGCACGGCCTGGCTCAATCATTTCGACCTGAGCATTGTCCAGCGTCTGGATGGTCTCTTTTACGGAGGCCATCAGCGGGAAGCTGGTCAGCTCTTTTTCCTTCTTCGCCAGATCGCTGGCTTTCATGGTGTACGGTTCACTGGTGGTCGCTTGCAGCGAAGCAGCCTGCGCCATAAACGGGGCTACGCATGCGCCAGCAACGAGTACACTCAGTAACGTCCTTTTGTTCATTTCTGTATTCCTGTAAATAGAAGTTAAATTAAAAATCCCGGCTTATGTATTAATCCGTTAATAAATAAACCACAGACAGCTGTTTTCACTTTTCGAAGAACACCCTCGGGAATTCTTCAAAAATAAAAAACATTAATATTGCGCCGCTAGTTTCAACTGCTGATATTTCGCCCAGACTTTATGAGCATATTTCATCCGCTGCGGATAATTCTCTTTTTTCAAACCGGCGTTATAGGCGCCCACCGCCTCCCAGTTATAGCCATAAACTTTAATCATTCCGGACAGGATGGACGCGCCCACCATGATCGAGGTACAGGGTTCGGTCATTAGCCGGTACTCATCAATCCCCCTGCTCTCCAGCGCCGTAAAATGCGAGCTGTTTATTTGCATTAGCCCGACATCGCGTGTGCCGTCGTGGTTTTGGCCCACCGCATACGGATTCATTCCGGATTCAACATTGGCGATGGCATACAATAAATAAGGATCGACATGATAATAATGCGCCGCTTTATCCCAACAGTTTGCCAGTGCGCTTTGGCTTATTATCAATAACAATAATATTAATTTTTTCATTTTTACCTGCTGACAGTTTTGGTAATTTCTCCTTGCCCACATCCTGTAAAATGAATTTTGAATTGCTCACCACCCTCGGAAGAGAGCGGTGAGCGTTTATCGGGCTAGATTATTTGCAGTCGGTTGATGGACCTTCTTTCACCCATACATCGCTGTTAGCCGGGTTATCACCACGGGTCCACCATTTGGCACGGTAAACGTTGCCCTGGTAGGTTGTGGTTTCGCCGCCGTTGTAGACCAGGTCAGAACGCCAGTTCATCTTCACGTTGCTGACCAGTTCCCATGCATCCACACCGAAGCCAGGCTTGTTGCCCTGCGTCCAGTACTTCGCTTTCCACACCAGATGGTCGGCACTCACGGTGTCACCATTGTTGTAGATTTTGCTGGCATCCCACGCTGCATATTTGCTGGCGTTAGCATCGACAGGATTGTCGCAGCTACCGGTTGCAGAGCCTTCGTCAGATGGTGGTGTAACGTCGTCCGCTGGAGGCGTCACATCATCAGCCGGTGGCGTAACGTCATCAGCCGGTGGCGTAACGTCAGCCGGTTTCGGATTCACGGTAACCTGCACGTTAGACTGCACGCTGGTTTTACCATCGCCGATAACCACGCTCAGGGTGTACGTAGACGTAGAGGCCACATCTGGCGCAGTGATACTCACGTTCGCGGTATCAGTACCGGTGGCGTGCATGTCCGCTGGTACGCTCCAGGCGTAGGTCAGCACGTCACCGTCAGGATCCGCAGCCTGCGCATGCAGGGCGTAGGTTTCACCCGCCTGCAGCGTGACCGCTTCCATCTGGTTTACCACCGGCGCCTGGTTCGCTTTTGGCGCTTTGTTCACAACCTGCACATCAATCGCGTTGCTCAGGCCTTTAGCGTCAGTCACCGTCAGGCGGAACACCAGAGTCTGGTCGGAAGTCGCGGCTGCAATATTAAAGGTCGCTTTCGCTTTGGTGCTGTTGGCGATAGTGACCGATGGGCCAGAAACCTGAGTCCATTTATAGGTAATCGCATCACCATCTGGATCGCTGGAAGCAGAACCATCGAGCGTAACGGTCGCCGGGCCAGAGATGTTCTGGTCAGCAGATGACGCGATTGGCGCGTGGTTGGTTACAACCGGGTCGACCGGAGTAGAACCGCCCATCAGGCTCTCGTTCATCGCGTTCAGGATATCGCCGGTGTCAGAATCGATTGACCATGCGAAGAGACCGCCCAGGTTATTCGCCAGAACGTACTTGCCTTTTGCCGTTGTTGAACGCGCGTCCTCATAAGAGATCAGATCGCCCGTAGATTTGTTGAACACATAAGGTGCTTCAGCGGTTGCGTCGTAACCGGATTCCCAGCCTGGCTTGCCTTTGTATTCGTTAACAATCTGACGGTAGTCAACCACGCCCGGTTCCCAGGTGCCTTTCACCATGCCGGTTGCGGTACCGGTGAATGGATTGTCGCCGGTGTAACCATGCACGCCGGTCCAGCCGCGGCCATACATACCTGCACCCACGACGATTTTGCCTGGCTGCACGCCCTGCTGAAGCAGCGCGTTAACGCCGTTTTCGGTCGTATAGTTGGTATCAGGTCGCCATGCCGGTGCACGCAGCGCAGCCTGGTGGCCCAGGTCGGTGTTGCTCCAGCCGCCGTAGAAGTCATAGCTCATCAGGAAAATGTGGTCGAGATACTGTTGAGCGGTGGTGTAATCCACATCTTCAATCTTATCTTTACCGGCACCGATGGCACTTGTCAGTTCATAGGTACGGCCAGTCTGCGCAGACAGTTCGTTCAGCATGGTGCGCAGATCGTGCATAAGCGCGGTATAGGTCGCTTTATCCTGCTGCGGATTGCCTTTGGTCTCAGTTACGCCGCCGCCGCCCGGGAATTCCCAGTCGATATCCACACCGTCAAAGAATTTCCAGGTTTGCAGGAACTCTTTAACAGAAGAGACGAAGCGTGCGCGAATGGCAGGGTCGCCCATGTGGTAGAACGGATCGGACAAGGTCCAGCCACCGATGGAAGGCAGCACTTTCAGGTCTGGATGCGCTTTTTTCAGCGCCATCAGCTGGCCAAAGTTACCTTTGTACGGGTCGTCCCAGTTAGAAACGCCAGACTGCGGTTTTTGCAGCGCAGCCCACGGATCGTGGATCGCCACGGTAAAGTCCGGGCGGCCCTGGCAGTCACGCTGAAGCACTTCGAAGCTGTTACCGCCCTCAACGGTTTTCAGACCGTCGTTGATGCCGTCACCGCCACAGATTGGAATGAAGCCGTACAGGATATGGTTCAGGTTAGCTGCGGGAATTTTATCAACCGGGAAATTACGACCGTACACGCCCCATTCAGGGAAATAGGCCGCAACCACTTTATCGGTATGCTTAGCGAAGGTTTTGTTGTTCTCCTGCATCGGCGCATTTAGCGGCAGCAGGTGGCTACCGTCGGTATCTGCAACGATGATCAGCTTGCTGGCGCTCTTCGTGCAGCCGCTGGTATTACAGAGTTCAATCTGCTCCTGATAACGTCCGCCCTTTTTCACCTTGAAGGTCGCAGAGCCGTTCGCGCTGCCCGCCCCTGTCCAGACGGTTTTACCATCCAGCAGTACTTTTGCAGAGGTTGGTGCATCACCGCTCCAGACGTTCCACTCGACTTTCACATCCACACCATCGTTGTGTACTTTAACGAGGTTGTTGTAATCCTGTGCCGCCGGGTCGACTTCAACAAGCGCAAACTTGTCATTGCCATAGCCGATAGTCGGCGTACCTGGTGCCGCTGCAAATACAGAGCTTGTTGCGGCCGCAACAAAAAGCGCCAGATATTTAGGCTTCATAAATTTCATTTATATTTCCTGATAAATTTATTCGTAACGTTAATAACCCATGTCTTCCATGAGAACATGGCGTGTTTTCGCGTAATGCGTATTTAACCAACCTGAAAACCGTGACAAAAAAGCGTTGCTGCGTTGTATTCCTCCATAAAAAGATACAAGCCCAAATTCCGTGTAGCTTATATCCCTTACGATACACTGAGCGCAAAGAGACGTCCTTCTCTTACACAATCGAAAAAATTTATAAAACAACTTGACCTGAATATTTAAAATATGAAAGCAAACTGCTGTGCACTGAACATCACTATTCCAGCAAATGAGAGATAAGGTCCGAAAGAAATAGTGAGGTTATTTTTATTTAAATGCGTTAACGCGAAATAACCGACAATACCGCTCAACGCAGCGATTAATTCCAGCGAGGGCAATGCCTGCCAGCCGCACCAGGCGCCCAGGGCCGCCAGCAGCTTAAAATCACCATATCCCAGCCCTTCCCGTCCGGTGGTCAGGCGAAACGCCCAGTACAGCAGCCAGAGCGAGAGATAGCCCGCCACGGCGCCGAACAGCGCATCGCGTAGCGGCAGCGTATGGTCAAATGCATGGAGCAATAATCCTGCCCACAACAGGGGCTGCGTCAGGCAGTCCGGCAGCAGCTGGTGCCGCCAGTCGATCAGCGCAAGGGGCATTAAAAAGCTCGCCAGCAGCCACAGGGAGAACAATGACTGGACGTCCGGCATACACCAGGCGGAGACGCCAAAAAACAGCGCGGAAAAAAGTTCGATTAAAAATATCCGCAGCGGGATGCCGGTGCCGCAGCGGCTACAGCGTCCGCGTAAAACAAGCCAGCTGACCAGCGGAATATTCTCCCAGGCGGCCAGCGCGTGCTGACACGCCGGGCAGTGCGAGGCCGGAAACAGCAAATTTCCTCCGACCTCGTCGTCCATCACCATGCCCGGTACGCGCTCGGCGACGACGCCCAGAAAGCTCCCCACAATACCGCCCAGGATCGCGCTCATCACCGGGAACCCCACCGGGTAGACCTCCCGCATCAGCGCGAAGGTGTTCATGCGGTTTTGCTCCAGGTGAGCTGCACTTCGGCTTTTACGTCACTGAGATGATCGACCGGGGTGAGGCTCATTTTCTGCAATCTGACGCCTGCGGTCTGGTTAATTTCCCGCAGCCAGCTCTTTAATTCGTAAACGTTAACGCGACTGACCACAAAGGATAAAGTTTGCCCATCCTGACGCACATCCGTCAGTGACAAATTAATCTCATGCGCGCTATTCTCCACCACCGTGCGTGGATTATCCGTTTTGATAATCTGTACCTGCAGATGATTTTTATCTATTTCACTGCGCATCCAGTTCAGCGTCTCCTTTTGTCTGCTTAGCGTGGCTTTACTGTTTTGAATCATATTATCCAGCGGGATCACACCTGCGTAATAAACGCCCGCCCCTGCAAGGGCAACGGCAAACATTTTTATAAGAACTTTTTCCCTGACGCTGTAATTCTGGTAACGAGACTTAAGCTGCGCGATTCGCTCTTTCATTTATATTTCCCTGCGATCATGGCGGTATAAGGCGCAGCGGTGGAGACAGGCTGCAAGGTGAAATCAAAGTTTTCACCGGCCTGCTTCACAAACGTCTGCAACGCGGTTTGGGTTTGCGCACTGACGCTCAGCGTCAGCGTATTCTGTTGAGCATCGTATTCCAGCAGATCGATCTCCATCGCCGGTACGGCCTGCCTGGCTTTCTCCAGCACTTCAAGCTGCAAAAATACCCCTTTGGTCTGTTTCTTCATGTTTTGACCAAAGTGGTATTTGATGTTGGTCTGCTGGCGCATGCTGGGGAAATGGTGCTGATAAACCTGAACAATCTCCTGCTGAATGGCATTCTCCTGCTGAACGAGCATCCAGGCCATGGCGACGCGCGGGCCCAGCAGCAGGCCGAGAGAGAGCAGGCCCGCCGTGACCATTGCCGCTTTGATGCCTTTCCGGGCTTTATCCGTGCCCGCTTTTGCACTGAATTCGCCGTGCATAATATTCACGCGGCAGGTTTGCCACTGCGGCTGAATCAGGACCAGCGGGTGCTGCCAGGGCTGCAGGAGGTCAACGTCAACCCCCTCAGGCTGCGCGCCGTAGCAGCACACCTCGCCCTCGCCCGCTTTTTGCATCAGCAGCGGCAGCAGGCTGGCCTCCATCTCACCGGCGGTGTGAGGGGATAAACGCAGCCAATAGCTTTCATCCTGTTGGACAAGCGTGCTTCCCCCTTCAGCCACCGGCAGTAGCCAGGCATCCGGCAATGCCTGAATCACCTTCATTCCAGCGGCCTGAAAACGGGTTAACCATGCGCGCAGCAGATCGGCATCAATCGCCACAGCATCGACCTCGGCACCCTTTTTGTTGAGCACCGTCCAGTGAAGGTTATCCACGTCACCAATCAACGTCTCTTCCGCCATCCACGAGAATGCCGTCGCCTGCGAGGCCACTTTCTTCGGCAGCGTAAAGTGGCGGAAGATCATGTTGCAGGCGGGCAGCAGCAAACAAACGCGGGCGGCCAGAGGATGGTCCACCAGCGCGTCCAGGCTCTCCAGCACCTCAACCTGCTCGCTGCCGGAGACACACCACATTATTTTCCCGCCCTCGCGGCTGTCGGGACGAACAAAAAGGACCTGTTTCATAGCGTTCTACTTTTCTTATTCAATCATTCGGTAACGACGTTGCCACGTCACGATCTCACCGGCTTCGTTATTCACCTGAAGCTGGCTCACCACGCGAAGCGTTAATTCATCGGTATTGCCGGTATAGTTCACGCGGAAATACCGGCTATTAATGGAGAGATAGTCGGCCACCTGTGGGAGGTCGTCCTTTAACTGAGGGAAGCTCTGCTCCAGCGCTTTGCTGAAGGTTTCCCTATTTTCCCAGCCGGTTTCAGGACGCGATTCAATCAGGCGAGCGGCATCATCTTCATTGAGTTTTCCGGGGAACAGGGCGGCCAGTAAGGCGGCCTGCTCCGGTTTAAGGGTGTTCACATCCACCTTGCTGGCGGAGTCCGGCAGCGCGCACAGCAGCTTGCTCACCTTCGGATAAGCGGCAGCCGGGAACGCAGGCAGCAGCTTGATCTCGGCAATGGTGCGCATCATCTGGTTCGCCGGTTGGCGGGCGGGCACCACGCCAGCCCAGGCATCGGTCTCTGCCCCCTCTTTGGCCGTCATCGTGTCGCCATCGAGATAGTCCACCAGCTGCAGATACACCTCTTCCGCGTTGGTCTGGCTCAGGCCGCTCTCCGTCAGAAGCTGTTCAACAATCTGCTCTCTGCGCGGTTTTTCCGGCACCGTCGGTGCGTTTTGCTCCTGTGCAATTTTTTCGACCGCCAGCAGGTTATTGACGTTAAAGCAGTCCTGCGCGTCTTCCACCTGGCTGACCACCGTGTAGTCTTCACCCCGGGTTTCCAGCGGCTGATGCCAGTCGCCGTCGAGGGAGAGCGGTTTGCTTTCCCCGCTGGCGTCGGTCTGCAGCCGGTCTTTCACCACCTTTTCCTGCGCCTGCATCGCCCAGCGCAGCTGCTGCTGGCTTACCTGGTAATGCGTTTTTTGCAGGTTGCGGCAGAACTGCTGGCTGATTTTGGCGGCCAGCGCCGACATCATCACCAGCAGGATCAGCACCACCAGCAGCGCCACGCCTTTCTGTTTGCGTAATGCACTCATGATTTTGCTTCCGGTGCCGGTTGTGGCGCAGGCGCAGCCTCTGGCGCTGCGGCAGGCGCTGGTGTGGCCGCTTCAGGCATATCGCCCGGGGTCGTAAACACCCAGCGCCAGGTATCGCCGTTTTCCATGGTCAGCGTCAGCTCCACGCCGTCTGGCAGGTGCGCCGGGTCGTTCCAGCTTTTCTGCCAGCCCTGACGGTAAAAACGCCACTGGAGTGATTTCACCTCGCTGACAATTGGGACTTCATCGGGTTTGGCGTCCGCCGGGCCGTCAATCACCGGCCAGACGTCGCGATACAACCGCCCCGCTTCCAGCCGCCAGCGCACGCGCTCCAGCTGGACCGTTCCGCTCACGCCGTTCAGCGTGGTCAGCTCAAGCGCGTCGTCCACCTGACGAAACAGTTCCGGCTCGTTGCGCGGCGCGCGCGCCTGCAGCTGGTAGAAATCGCGCTCCATCAGGTTCCAGGCCCGCTGGAGCTGATTGAGCTTCGCCGCGCTGGCATCGGTGGCCGAGCTGGTGCGCATCGCGCCGTCCAGAATTTGCCAGGCCAGGGTGCTGATCACCGCAAAGATGGTCAGCGCAATCATGATCTCCAGCAGGGTAAAACCGCGCTGGCGTCGGGTTCTCTTCACTGGCTCTCTCCCGGCCCAACGATCTGTAACGTGATGACCGGCTGGCTGTCGTCGCCCTCCGCATACACGCGGATGGCGTTAGCCCAGCCGCTGTCGGCGGTTTTGACCCGCTGCTTGCGCCAGTTCCAGCTGCGTCCGCCCATGATTTCCGTTCCCTGCTGCTCAGCATCCGGGAAGTCGGTTTTCGCGAGCTGCGCTTCTGCCAGCTGATTCTCAGCTACCCAGCTCGCCTGCAGCGTGTCGGCCAGCCCGTGGGTAAAACGCACGTTCAGGGAGACCGAGTTCATCAGCGCCAGCGCGGCGGTGGAGAAGATCACCAGCGCGACCATGACCTCCAGCAGCGTCATTCCCGTTTGCTTTTTCTTTCCGTTAGCCATCGTTTTCTACCGATACCGGAGCCGCGCCCTGCGACACCACGCGGAAATGGTGCTGTTTGTCGTAGCTTTGCAGCGTCAGCGTAAAGCGGCTGATTTCACCGTCCGGCAAAAAGATCACCTGCGGCTCGGAGGCGACCGTGGCGGCCAGACGCTGCGGCGAGAGCGAAACGTGCATCTCCTCAGGGAAATCGCCTTTGGTGGTAATACGGCCCGCGGTTAACGGCACCCAGCGGCGCTCGCCGTTTTTATCGTCGAGCGTCACCAGCTGATAGTTATCCGTGGTCATTACCAGCCCGACGATATTTCCATCCATTACCGCACGGTCTGAACCATAATCAACGAGGGCTTTTACTTGCTGGCCAAATATATCCGCACCGCTGCGCGAGGGTATTGTTGACACCACCATCATGGCGCAGCTGGCAAATATCACCAGCGCCAGAATAATTTCCAGCAACGTAAAGCCGCGTTGATGTTTCATTATTTCTCTTTCTTATCCAGAGACCAGTTCGTAATATCATCGGCGGTATTGGCTTCACCGTCCGGACCGGCAGAGAAGACGTCAACCGCACCGTGTTCGCCCGGGCTCACCAGGATATAATCCCCGCCCCACGGATCCTGCGGCAGGCGGCGAATATAGCCGTCGGCGCGGTAGCCGTTCGGGATGGGCGCGATTTCAGGCTTGGTCACCAGCGCCTGCAATCCCTGTTCGGTGGTCGGATAGCGGTGGTTATCCAGCTTGTACATATCCAGCGAACCTTCGAGCGCGACAATATCGCTGGTCGCTTTTTGCGTATCCGCTTTTTCTTTATTGCCCATTAAGTTTGGCACCACCATACTCGCTAAAACGCCGAGAATAACGATGACCACCATTAATTCGAGCAATGTGAAGCCCGCCTGGCGAGCCAGGTTTTTACGTTTTAAAGCCATGATTTAACCTACCATATTATTAAGTTGCAGAAGCGGCTGTAATATTGACAGCACGATGAATAAAACAATCGTCGCCATGGAGACCACCAGCGCCGGTTCAAATACCGACAGCGTTAACGTAATGCGATGCTGAAGCGCCGATTCCTGGTTCTCCGCCGCGCGGTCCATTAAATTGCCTAATTCGCCGCTCTCTTCGCCGGAGGCAATCATGTACAGCATGGTCGGCGGGAATAACTTTGCCTGCTCGAGCGCCGCGTAAAGCGATGCCCCCTGGCGCACGGTATCCGCCGCCTGCTCCAGCACCTGCCGGGCGTAGAGGTTTTCGATACCGTCCATGGCGATATACATCCCCTCCAGCAGCGGCACGCTGCTGGCCTGCAGAATGCTGAGGGTGCGGATATAGCGGGCGCTGTTGATGGCGCACACCAGCTTTTTAATCGGCGCGCCGTTCACCAGCCAGCGGTTCCAGCGAAAACGGTTTTTGGCATTTCTAAGCCAGGTTTTAAAACCGACAAACCCACCGCCCAGAAGCCCGACAATATAGATACCGTAGGCCTGCAGGAAATCGCTCACCGCAATCAGCGTGCGGGTGGTGATCGGCAGCTGCTGCTTCATGTGGGTGAACTGCTCGATCACCTGCGGCACCACCGCCACCAGCAGAATGCCGATCACCGCGATGGCCACCACCGTCAGGGTTATCGGGTAGACCATCGCCTGCGTCAGCTTGCTTTTCATCTTCTGGCGCTGCTCGTTGTATTCCGCCAGCTTCTCCAGCACGTCGCCCAGGTGGCCGGTCTTTTCACCGGCCATCACCAGCGTGCAGTACAGCTTGTCGAAGGTGCGCGGGAACTGGCTAAAGGCGTCGAAGAGCGTATGCCCTTCCACCACCTTCTCGCGGATCTCCACCACCATCGTCGCCAGCTTTTTGTCTTCCGTCTGCTTCGAGATCGCCTTCAGCGCGCTCTCCAGCGGCAGCGCGGCGTTGACCAGCGTGGAGAGCTGACGGGTAAACATCGACAGCACCGGCGTGGAGAGCTTTGCCCCGGTTTTTGCTTTCCCGGACGCCGCCGCCTCGCGGGTTTCGGTGATGCTGACGGGCATTAGCTTTTGCTCGCGCAACATCTGGCGAACCTGCTTTTGCCCTTCGGCCTGCAGGGTTCCGCGCTGGGTTTTACCCGCCGCGTCCGTAGCGGTCCAGGCGTAGAAGGCCATTACTCATCTCCCCCACGTTCGGCGGTGACGCGCATCACCTCTTCCAGAGAGGTTACGCCGCTAATCACCTTCAGCAGCCCGTTTTCGCGCAGGCTGTAGGCCTGCTTAAAGAGCTGCGTTTCGATGGACATCTCGTCCTTATCTTCATGAATGGCCCGGCGCATGGTGCTGTCCACGACGAGGAACTCATGAATACCGGCACGCCCCTGGTAGCCGCTCTGGCGGCAGTGCTCGCAGCCCACCGCGCGGTAAATCGCTTTGGGCGGCGCGGCCATAAAGCTGAACAGCGCTTTTTCATTGGCGTCCAGCGGACTGGTGGTTCGGCAGTGGGTACACAGCCGACGCACCAGACGCTGGGCAATGACACCGAGCAACGATGAACCGATTAAAAAGGACTCCAGCCCCATATCGCGCAGACGGGTAATCGCCCCTGCGGCGCTGTTGGTGTGCAGCGTAGACATGACCAGGTGGCCGGTGAGAGACGCCTGCACCGCAATTTGCGCGGTTTCGCCGTCGCGAATTTCCCCGATCATCACCACGTCCGGGTCCTGACGCAGAATGGCGCGCAGCCCGCGGGCAAAGGTCATGTCCACGCGCGGGTTAACCTGCGTCTGCCCCACCCCTTCCAGCTCGTATTCAATCGGGTCTTCCACGGTCAGGATGTTGCGTTCATGGCCGTTCAGCGCCGAGAGAATGGCGTACAGGGTGGTACTTTTACCGGAGCCCGTTGGCCCGGTGACCAGGATAATGCCGTGCGGGCGGTCAATCAGCCCTTTTAACTTCTCCAGCTCTTCATCAATCAGGCCCAGCTTGTTGATGTCGGGCTTCAGGTTGCTTTTATCGAGCAGACGCATCACCACGCGCTCGCCGTACTGGGAAGGAATGGTCGAGACGCGCACATCGATCGCCTTGCGGCCGATGCGCAGGGAGATACGGCCATCCTGCGGCAGGCGCTTCTCGGCGATGTCGAGTTTTGACATGACCTTGATGCGCGACACCAGCAGCGGCGCGAGCTTGCGCGCCGGCTGCAGCACCGGGCGCAGCACGCCGTCAACGCGAAAGCGAATGCTCAGCGTGCGCTCGAAGGTTTCGATATGAATATCCGACGCGCCGTCTTTGACCGCCTCGCCGAGAATGGCGTTGATCAGGCGGATCACCGGGGAGTTTTCGTCGTTATCGAGCAGATCCTCGTTATCCGGGATCTCCTCGGTTAACGCCATCAGATCGATATCCGCGTCCATGTCGTCCACCAGCTGCTGCGACATGCCGCTGCTCTGCTGCCAGATCCTGGCAAGCAGTTCGTCAAAGGCTTCCGCCGTCAGGGTCACCGGGACGAACGCGCGTCCCAGCACCCGGCGCACCTCCAGCAGTGCCGTCGCTGGCGTGTCATCACGGATGTAGACGTCATTGTTATAAAACAGAACGCCGTTATCCTTTGCGTAGCTGCTGCTGCACAGCGCTTTACTCAGTTCGTCCACGTTGCCCCCTCCGCCTTAGTGTTTGAACGGATTACGCGATGCGCTGGTTTTCACCGGTGCGGCGCTGGCGTCGACGGGAAACGCGGGCAGTACCGCGTTATCCGCTGGCTCAATAATGCCGAGCTTTTTCTCTTCCACACGCTGCTGCTGGCGGGCGCGGATCTGGTCATATTTCTCTTTTGACGCCGCGCTGTAGTTGTCGTCGTCACGCAGAACGGTGGTATGGATAAACACCATCAGGTTACGCTTGGACGAATCCTGCGAGGTGTAGCGGAACAGTTGGCCGACCAGCGGGATATCGCCCAGCAGTGGCACTTTGGAGACCGACTGCTTGGTGACGTTTTCCATCAGTCCGCCGAGCACCACCGTCTGCCCGCTGTGCACCATCACTTCGTTGTTGATGGTGCGGGTGTTAAAGGTTGGGCCGAGGCTGGCGTCTTCCGTCGCGCTGTTGTCAACGCTGGAGACTTCCTGCTCAATCTTCAGGTGGATCATGTCGCCGTCGTTGATTTGCGGCACAATTTTCAGCTTGGTACCGACCGTCTTACGCTCAACGGAGTTGAAGACGTTGTCGCCGCTGGTGGTCTGGGAGCCGGAGAGCACAGGAACGTCCTGACCGACGTTGAACGACGCCTCTTTGTTATCCAGCGTGACCACGCTTGGCGTGGAGAGAATGTCGTTTTTGCCGTCGGTAGAGAGCGCGGTCATCAGCGCCCCGAAATCGCCGTTAAAGAAGCCGGTCGCCAGGCCGGTGAAGCTCGCCCCCTTCATAGTGCCGTTCTTAATCTGGCTGATTGGCAGGCCGGTGGAGCCGAACTGCACGCCGCCGTGCTTGCCGGTCCACTGTACGCCGAGATCCAGGCCGTTACCGTCCTGCACTTCAGCAATGATCGCCTCCACCAGCACCTGCGGACGGCGGATGTCGAGCTTGTCGATCACTTTCTCAAGCGAGTTCATCACGTTAGGCTGGGCGGTGATCACCAGCGAGTTGGTTGATTCGTCGGCAGTAATATTCAGATCCGTCGAGGCGCTCGCGGTTTTCGCTTTTGCGGTACCCGGCTTGTCCTTCAGCTGTTCGCCAATCCCTGTCAGCACCGGCACCACCTTCGTGGCGCTGGCAAATTTGAGGTAGAAGACGCGGGTATTCCCCTCGTTGTTCTGCTCGCGATCCAGCTGGTGGATCAGGGAGCGGGTACGCATGCGCGCATCTTCCGAACCGCTGATCACCAGGCTATTGGTTTCGTCATCTGCCACCACTTTGGTCGCCAGCTGCGGCGCGTTCTGCCCCTTCTGCTCTTCGTTGTTGAGGTTGTTCAACATGTCCGAGAGATCTTTAGCGGAGGCAAAGCGCAGCGGCACAATTTCGCGGCGTTGAATGCCGTCTTTATCGACGCGCTGCACCAGATCCACCAGGCGGTTCACCACCGAGGCTTTACCGGTCAACAGCAGCACGTTGGAGGGCTCGAAGTGCACCACGTTGCCGATACCGGTGGCATCGTTAAGCTGACGCAGCAGCGGGGCCAGTTCACGCACCGGCACGTTTTCCATGCGCACCACGCGGGTGATGATCTCATCGCCTTTGCCCGGGTTTTTGCTGTCGGCCAGCGGCGCGCCGGCGGTGCGGGCGACGCTTGAGCGCACCACTTTCACCATGCCGTTGTCCATCGGGATCACCGACAGTCCGTACAGATCCAGCACGCTCAGGAAGAACTGGTAGTACTCATCTTCCGTCAGCACATTGTAGGTTCGCACCGACACAGAGCCCTGAACGGACGGGTCGACGAGAATGGTTTTGTTCAGATTGCGGCTTACCGTATCAATAAACTCGCGGATATCGGTATTTTTAAAGCTGGCGCTAAAGTTAGCTGCAAGCAGCGAACTCGAATATAACGACAATGCGGTCAGCGCCACGCACGCCCACGGAAATTTCTTCATGATGTACACTTGTTAATTGTTTAAAACATTAACCCGAATATTTTCAAGGTGAGCGTGCCGCCTGACGACGACCTCCGCCTCTTTCATTTTCGACCAGTTAGCGATGATATTTTTCGCCTGCGCTTCTTTCGTCATATCGACGTCGTTGACTTTCACTACCACATCGCCTTTTTTCAGCCCTGTATCGCTGTAAAAAGGAGACGCATTCCGTGGATTAATATTAAAGCCTTCCAGTTGGCCCTTTTCGATTAACGGCTTTAACACCAGATAATCATCCAGATGCACACTGTCCGCGCCTGCATCTTTCGTCGATTTGGTCACCGGGCCGCTGTCAACGCCGCCTTTAAAATAATCAGGTTTATTTAACGCCAGTACCTGCGTAGCACCTTCGTAATTAACCACCACATTGTCTTTATTAATTTCCTGAATAAAAGCATCGTTAAAACCGATCAGCGGCTCGCCTTCACGGTAGCTCTTCTGGCCACCCGGCGTTTTGATAACGGCGAACGAAAGCCAGGCGTCATCGCTGCTAACAATGCCTTCTATCTCCGCTGCCAGCGGGGCGTTTACCGCCGTTGCCGTGTTGTCCTGACGTACCGCTGCCGTGAAAAGGGTGAATGGCTTTTCGTCATGACGTTTTTTCAGCGGCTGCGCATCAGCATTAGCCAACTTATTCGTAACTTTTTTATAATCTTTAAACGTCAGATACCCTTGCTGGCCGCAAAAAATTAACAGCACAAACATAATGCAAGGCGTTACCCACCGTGACAGAAATGAGAACCTCATTTTTCATCTGGCCTTTAACAAAGCGAAAATAAGCAGCATCGTGCTGCGCCAATATGTGAGCAAAGAGTAATTTCACGCTGTAAAAACGACCACTGACTTTGCCGCTAACTTTCATACCGAAAAATATTGACCGTATAAAATCCAGATGTTAGGCCTTACCGGCAGGATATTTTTACCCTGTGCGCAAATTGACCACCCTATAGCGTTGCTTTACTTTCTCGTCCTGTTGCTATTCCTAATCAGAGACGGTAAGTCGTTATGTATCAGAGCCACTTTAATTTTAAAAATCCGCCCTTTCGGAAAATAACCCGGTTATCCGGGGATTTTCTGGTGCCTTATCATCAGGACGTGTTCAACCTGCTGAAAGAGAAAACCCAACGGGCGGGAATTACCGGGCTCTTTTCCAACGATGCCCCGCTGCTGGGCCAGTTCAACAGTGCCCTGAAATCCGCTAATGCTGGCGTGCTTGCCATCAACGCGTTTCCAAAACTGAGTGCCAGTAGCCTGCTGTACAAACTCAATCCGGGAACGAAAGAGAGCAAGAACCGGCTTCAGGCGGTGGATGCCGTTCTGCGTCAGTGGCAGGAGGGGAAAGCGAAAGCCAAAGTGCTGGTCATCGCCCATACCGAAGCGATGAAAGACAACTGCCGGGAAGTCCTGGCGATGCTGCTCACCCGCGCTCAGGAGCTGGATTTCCGGTTGTCCGTGGTGTTGATGGGCGCGGCGGATCAGGAAGCCGTTCTGAAGCAGCAGCCTGAACTGCGAGAATACACGCACACACATCATGCCTTGCGTCCCCTGACCTGCCGCGAATTCCTGAGCTATGTTCAGGCGCAGTGTGAGGAGCACGGGTGCGAGACTTCGCCCTTAACGCCGGCGCGCGTGCGCAAGATGCATGCCCTGACCAAAGGGAGTATCAGCAAGCTGAACGAGCTGGCGCACCTGTCGCTGCTGGCCGCCTGGACCGAACGGGCAAGACAGGTCAGCCCGCGTCATTTACGCCTGGCGGCAGGTGAGATCCTGCCCGCGAAAAAATACGGTAAGCGCCTGGCAACCGTGGGATTATTCGCGTCCGTGCTGTTCGCCGCCTGCGGCTGGTATTTAACGTCCTCTATTAGTGCAAGACTGCCGGTTCAACTGCCCGTTCCCGTTAGCTGGCAACACCCGACGCCAAAAGTACAGACGCCCGTGGTACCGGTTATCGACAACGACGTCGTTAATCAGCCGGATGCCATGCATCAGCTTTATCAGATGTGGGGGTATGACGCCTCGGCGGAAGATGCCCTGTGTCAAAACGCCGCGAAGGTGAACCTGATGTGTAAACAGGGGAACGCCTCGCCGGATGCGCTGGCACAGGAAGGCTATCCGTGGGTCAGTGAACTGAAAACCGGCAACCACCTTAATTACGCCGTGGTCGCACGCGTCGGGGAGACCTCTCTCGATCTGCTGATGAACAACCGTACCTGGCAGGTGAGCCGCAGCTGGTTTAATCAGCATGCGACCGGCAACTACACCCAACTGCACCGCCTGACGCCGGACGGCAAAGACGCCATCAGCGCCGCCAGCGATGCAAAAGACATGGGCTGGCTTGACCAGCAGCTGAGCGTGGCCCTTAACCAGCCGGCAACCCATGCCCAGACCTGGACGGCGGAGCTGATGAAACGCACACGAGAGTTCCAGCAAAAAATGCATCTGCACGTGGATGGCATTCCAGGGGAAGATACGCTGATGCAGTTAATGCGTGAAACCGATACCGCACCGAGCGTATTAATACAGGCCTCGCGTTCCACACCGGACGCGAAAAAGCAGGAGAAGCATTCCTGATGTCTACCATCTGTCTTGCGGCTCAGCGCAGCTACTCTACCGGGGAGGCGGTCTGGTTTTCGTACCGCGTACCCAACCTGAGAAAAGTCTTCGGTAAAACCTTTTTATGCATGCTGGGTCTGTGCGCCATGGTAATGGCAGGGCTGTACGCACACATTTACTGGAACCTGCGCCACCCTGCGCCAGAACCGGTAAAAGTGAGCGTCGTCAAACCGGAAACGCAGCTTTCGGATATGCATTATGTGTATGTGAGCAAACCGTTCCCGCATCCGCAGCCGAAACCCGTCCCCGTTCATACCGACGTCCCGGCCATGCAGGATTTGCCCATTAACAGCGATGATGCCGACTGGCAGCAGGCACCCGATGGCGCCGTTCCGCACGATACCTCGCGGGATACCTTGCCGGGAACCGAAGCGCACGATGTTGCGCCCACCAGCGCAGGCGGCGATGATTCATCATTAACGGCGTTATTTAAGCAGGCGTTAAAAGAACAAGAGCAGGATTATTCCCAAGGCAAAATTCCCGCGCCGCCGGTAGACGAAACGCAGGAAAATCCTCAAAGCAGTATGCTACACGAAAATAAGGCGCGATCTCCCTTAAGTATTAAAGGAGACCGGCTGGAGTAATTAATATTTTTCTGGCAGAGCGGTGAGGTTAAGAAGTCGACCTTTTTCCACCACGATATATTGGCCTTTCTTCAGGTCGGAGAGAATTTTAATGATGGTGCTGCGCGCCAGGTTGGTATATTCCTGGATGTAATCATAAATATTGATATCGCGCTGATGATGAACAATAAGCTCATTAATTTCGTACAAGAATTCACGCACAACAGAGTAAGCGCTGCGGGCAACCAGCACATCGTCACGTTTGCTCAGCATGCAGATGTACCAGGAGAGCACTTTAGTCAGTTCAGGCCATAAGTTGTTATCCGTCATCAACTGGGCGAAGGTCTCTTTCTTGATCGAGCGCACCAGGGTGTTGGCGCGAACGAGGCCGTACATATGGGTTGCGTTGTAGTACATCGAGGAGAGACCAAAAATACACTGGCCCGTAACCGTGAACATACACAGTTCGTCAGATTCGCGGCGGAATTCAACTTCACCGCTGACGATAATATGAATATATTGCGATTCAGACGTGGATATTTTCTGCCATTTCTTTAAGGTTTTTTCTTCAAAACCTGACGTTGCAGAAATAATGGCTTCCATTTCCTGTTGCGGACGTAATTTTTTTGCATAGATGCTTAACATTGTTATACCCGATTTAAGATGTAAAATTTAAAAGACGAAATTTAGGCGAACGGGCCCAAATCACGAAATATTTTCCTGATGAAAAAATGAAAGATAAAAATAAAATAAGCGCGTTTTAAATTTGTTTGCTTCATTACTTAGCAAGCTATGTGTCTATCTTAAATCCGGATACTTTTATGTCAATTAACTAAAAGTGAATTGAGTTTGTACTTAAGATTAATCTTAACGAAAACAGTCTAAATATACTCATTCGGGGGTAACCGAAGGATTACCCCTTCCCGTATTTTTCTAACAGTGCTTCTGCAATTGCCAGGGTTTCTACATCCGCGACGCCGTTCCACAGGTCAGGCCGGAAATGCATCTGGAACGCCGTAATGATGCGATTTTGCTGCGCCGGCGTGCTGTCAACCGGCACCTCATAGCCATACCGCGCCAGCAGATCGAGTAATGCACCGGTATCCACCTGCTGATAGCGCGGACGCCCGTTTATATAGAACGCGACGCGCGCCGGATCGGGCCATGCGCCAATGCCCTGCTGTGCCAGTTGCCGCCACGGGAAGAGCGGGCCGGGATCGTCTTTACGCTGCGGGGCGATGTCCGAATGGGCCACCACATTTTCAGGCCTGATGTTGTAGCGGGTGATAATGTCTTTGGCGAGCGGCACCAGCGCCGCAATTTGCGCAGGCTCAAAAGGGGTAAAGTGCTTAACGCCAGACGTTTTTTGCCAGCCACGGTTCTCCAGCTCAATCCCCACGGACGTATCGTTGATACGGTTGGTGCCGCGCCAGAAGCTGATCCCGGCATGCCACGCCAGTTCGCTTTCAGGCACCAGCTGCCAGATGCGCGGTTTGCCATCAGGAGCGGGAGGAATTGCCGGAATGAGATAGTGGGAGCTGACATTTTTGTCCGTTAAGGTCGCCAGCGAGCTGTCAAAATCATCCGCGGTATAGTGGATAACCAGCACCTTGATACGCGGGTAGGCCGCCTGCGCCTGGTGGCGGGTATCCAGCTCGTAGGCACCTTTATCAATAACGCCTTTTTCCGTGGCGCACCCTGCCAGCAGCAGCGCCAGCAGGAGTGTTGAAAGCGAACGCTTCATCGACGGGTTTTCACCGCCGTGCCGCTTACGCTCACCATCAGCATACTGGCGTCTTTACCGACCGTTTCGTAGTCAATATCAATGCCGACAACGGCATCAGCGCCCAGCGCTTTTGCCTGCTCGCCCAGCTCTTTAAAGGCAATTTCGCGGGCCTTGCGCAGCTCTTTCTCGTAAGCACCCGAGCGTCCGCCGACGATGTCGCGAATACCGGCAAAAAAGTCGCGGAAGATGTTGGCGCCCAGAATCGCTTCGCCCGTCACGACGCCGCAATACTCGGTAATCGGCTGCCCTTCCAGGGTTGGGGTGGTGGAAAACTGCATACTTTCTCTCCTTCTTTAGCGTTCAATGCCTTACCACCAGCATTATCGGTTCGTTACGCTATGATTGAAAGGATAGTTAATAAATAAGGAAATCAACATGCGCTACTCTGCTTTAACGCTTTTAGTGCCTTGCGCGCTGGTGCTCAGCGCGTGCACCACCCCGGTCACGCCAGCCTTTAAGGATATCGGTACCCGCAGCGGCCCCTGCATTGACGGTGGCCCGGATACCGTGGCGCAACAGTTCTATGATTATCGTATTCAGCATCGCGGTAACGATCTTACTGCCCTTCGTCCGTATTTGAGCGACGGTCTGGCCAAGCTGCTGAATGATGCGACCCGCGATCCGCAGCATAACGCGCTGCTTCAGTCGGACCCGTTCTCCAGCCGCGCAACGCTGCCCGACAGCGCCGAGGTCGCGAGTGCTTCCACCATCCCAAACACCGATGCGCGAAATATCCCGCTGCGCGTGAAGCTGACCCAGGGCACCCAGTCCTGGCAGGATGAAGTGCTGATGATCCGCGAAGGCCAGTGCTGGGCCGTCGACGATGTACGCTACATCGGCGGCAGCGTTCATGCCCCGGCAGGCACGCTGCGACAGTCGATTGAGAACCGCTAACTCATCAGTAAAATAATTGTTAACCCCGTAAAATGTCCGGCATTTCTCGCGGAATGCCGACATTTATACTCGCCCCCCTTACCCTTCGCTATTTTGTGCTATGTTTAAGAGGAAACACGGGTTATATTTAACTTTTAACGCAGAAATATTGCATAACTATTCTGTCAACGGTACTATCTGCGGCCTCAATTGCTATAGATTGCCTGGATGAGTAAAGACTGCCCCGATGAGTATTAAACTAAACGGCATTAACTGCTTCTACGGCGCACACCAGGCGCTGTTCGACATCACGCTGAACTGCCCGGAGGGCGAAACGCTGGTTTTGCTCGGCCCAAGCGGCGCTGGCAAAAGTTCTCTTCTGCGTGTCCTTAATCTGCTTGAAATGCCCCGCTCGGGTACGCTGGCAATTGCCGGTAACCATTTTGATTTTGCGAAAACGCCGTCTGATAAAGCGATTCGTGAACTGCGTCAAAACGTGGGCATGGTCTTTCAGCAATACAATCTCTGGCCGCACCTGACCGTTCAGCAAAACCTGATTGAAGCGCCGTGCCGCGTGCTCGGTTTAAGCAAGGACCAGGCGATGGCGCGTGCCGAAAAGCTGCTGGAACGTCTGCGTCTTAAGCCGTACAGCGATCGCTATCCGCTGCACCTTTCCGGCGGTCAGCAGCAGCGTGTGGCGATTGCCCGCGCGCTGATGATGGAGCCTGCGGTTCTGCTGTTTGATGAACCGACCGCGGCGCTGGACCCGGAAATCACCGCCCAGATCGTGAGCATTATTCGCGAGCTGGCGGAAACCAACATTACCCAGGTCATCGTGACCCATGAAGTGGAAGTGGCGCGTAAAACCGCCAGCCGCGTGGTGTATATGGAAAACGGGTATATCGTTGAGCAAGGTGATGCGGGCTGCTTCGCTAACCCGCAAACCGATGCCTTCAAAAACTATTTATCTCATTGATTGTGTCAGGGGAAATATAATGAAAAAAGTATTACTTGCCGTGCTGCTTGCTGGCGTTACCCTTTCCGCTACCGCAGCCCAGACCATTCGTTTCGCCACCGAAGCGTCTTATCCTCCGTTTGAGTCTATCGATGCGAACAACAAAATTGTGGGCTTCGACGTGGACCTGGCTAACGCCCTGTGTAAAGAGATCGACGCGACCTGTACCTTCAGCAACCAGGCCTTCGACAGCCTGATCCCGAGCCTGAAGTTCCGCCGCATCGACGCCGTAATGGCCGGTATGGACATCACCCCTGAGCGTGAAAAGCAGGTGCTGTTCTCTACCCCTTACTACGATAACTCCGCCCTGTTCATCGGGCAGAAAGGCAAGTTCACGTCCATCGACCAGCTGAAAGGCAAGAAAGTGGGCGTGCAGAACGGCACCACGCATCAGAAATTCATCATGGATAAACATCCGGAAATCACCACCGTTCCGTATGACAGCTACCAGAACGCGAAGCTGGATCTGCAGAACGGCCGTATCGACGGCGTGTTTGGTGATACCGCGGTGGTGACTGAATGGCTGAAAGCCAACGACAAGCTGGCGCCAGTGGGCGACAAAGTGACCGATAAAGCCTATTTCGGTACCGGTCTGGGCATCGCCGTGCGTCAGGGCAACACTGAGCTGCAGCAGAAATTCAACGCTGCGCTGGAAAAAGTGAAGAAAGACGGCACCTACGAAACCATCTACCAAAAATGGTTCCAGAAGTAATTCCTGATGAATGAAATTCTTCCATTAGCAAGCGCCGCCGGGATGACCGTCGGCCTTGCCGTTTGCGCACTGATTATCGGCCTTGTGCTGGCGATGTTCTTTGCGGTGTGGGAATCAGCAAAATGGTTCCCCGTCGCCTGGACAGGTTCCGCACTGGTGACCGTGCTGCGTGGGCTGCCGGAAATTCTGGTGGTCCTGTTTATCTATTTCGGTTCCTCACAGCTGCTGCTGACGCTGTCGGACGGCTTCACGATCAATCTCGGCTTTGCGCAGATCCCAGTGCAGATGCAGATTGAAAACTTCGACGTCAGCCCGTTCCTGTGCGGCGTGATTGCCCTCTCCCTGCTTTACTCTGCCTACGCGTCACAAACGCTACGCGGCGCGCTGAAGGCGGTTCCGCAAGGACAGTGGGAATCCGGCCAGGCGCTCGGCATGTCGAAAGCGGCGATCTTTTTCCGCCTGGTGATGCCGCAGATGTGGCGTCATGCCCTGCCAGGACTGGGTAACCAGTGGCTGGTGTTGCTGAAAGATACCGCGCTGGTGAGCCTCATCAGCGTGAACGATTTAATGCTGCAGACCAAAAGTATCGCCACCCGTACCCAGGAGCCGTTTACCTGGTACATCGTGGCGGCGGCGATCTACCTGGTGATCACGTTGCTGAGTCAGTACATCCTCAAACGCATCGACCTGCGTGCAACGCGTTTTGAACGGAGACCGGGCTGATGCTTGACTACTTACCCGAGCTGATGAAGGGGCTGCACACCAGCCTGACGCTGACCGTGGCGTCCATCGTCGTGGCGCTGATCCTGGCGCTGATCTTCACCATCATCCTGACGCTGAAAACGCCGGTGCTGGTGTGGATCGTGCGTGCCTACATCACCCTGTTTACCGGCACGCCGCTGCTGGTGCAGATCTTCCTGATTTACTATGGCCCGGGCCAGTTCCCGTCGCTGCAGGAGTATCCGGTTATCTGGCATCTGCTCTCTGAGCCGTGGCTGTGTGCCCTGATTGCCCTTTCGCTGAACAGTGCGGCCTATACCACCCAGCTGTTCTACGGGGCGATCCGCGCCATTCCTGAAGGACAGTGGCAGTCCTGCGGGGCGTTGGGCATGAGCAAGAAAGACACGCTGGCGATCCTGCTGCCGTACGCCTTCAAGCGCGCCCTCTCCTCCTATTCCAACGAAGTGGTGCTGGTGTTCAAGAGTACGTCTCTGGCCTACACCATCACGCTGATGGAAGTGATGGGCCACGGACAGCTGCTGTACGGACGCACCTACGACGTGATGGTGTTTGGGGCGGCGGGGCTGGTGTATCTGGTGGTCAACGGTCTGTTGACGCTGATGATGCGCCTGATCGAGCGTAAAGCGTTGGCGTTTGAGCGCAGAAATTAATCGGCTTAATGCATAAATCTGTATATCAAAGGCGGGTAACCTGATGGGTTATCCGCTTTTTTTGTGCGAGACATAATATTTAATCATATTTATTGCATATAAATTCATTAACTGGCATTGTACATCCATGCCGCAGACACGGCGCATAATGACAAGATAGACAGACGGGAGCATTACAATGAAAAAGTTAGTTCTGGCCGCATTACTGGCAACCTTCGCCGCTGGCGCATCCGCTGCGGATAAAATCAATTTTGGCGTTTCCGCCACCTATCCGCCGTTTGAATCGCTGGATGCCAGCAACCAGATCGTCGGTTTCGACATCGATCTGGCGAAAGCACTGTGCAAACAGATGCAGGCCGACTGCACCTTTACCAACCATGCCTTCGACAGCCTGATCCCGTCGCTGAAATTCAAAAAATACGATGCGGTGATCTCCGGAATGGACATCACGCCTGAGCGCAGCAAGCAGGTTGCGTTCACCGACCCGTACTACGCCAACTCGGCGGTGGTGATTGCGAAGAAAGGCGCTTATACCTCTTTCGATCAGCTGAAAGGCAAACGCATCGGAATGGAAAACGGCACCACGCACCAGAAATACCTGCAGGACAAACATCCTGAAGTGAAAACCGTGGCCTATGACAGCTACCAGAACGCGATTATCGACCTGAAAAATGGCCGTATCGACGGTGTATTCGGTGACACCGCCGTGGTGAACGAATGGCTGAAAACCAATCCGCAGCTGGGCACGGCAACCGAGAAAGTGACCGATCCGCAGTACTTTGGTACAGGCCTGGGTATCGCGGTACGTCCTGATAACAAGGCCCTGCTGGAAAAACTGAACGGTGCGCTGAAAGCGATTAAAGCGGACGGTACGTATCAGAAAATCAGCGACCAGTGGTTCCCGCAGTAATGGTTTTTGCCGGGTGACGGCTGCGCCTTACCCGGCCTACGGGGGGAGTTGTAGGCCGGGTAAGCGCAGCGCCACCCGGCACTCTCTCACAACGGCACGAAGAACCTGAACCGCGCCCCGCTCACCGACTCCATCAGCCTGATCCCGCCTCCGTGCAGTTCCAGCATTCGATTAACAATCAGCAGCCCTAATCCACCGCGATCCTCTCGCGATGCCTGAGGATTGAGCACGGAAGGCCGCTTGAAAAGATCGTCGCGCAGGGCAGCATCCACACCCGATCCGCTGTCTGCAACTTCAACCTGAAGTTGCTGCTCCTCCTGCCACACGGCAAGTCGGATCTCACCGCCCACGGGCGTATGACGGATGGCGTTATCCAGCAGATTAGTCACCACCCGCTCAATCATCGACACGTCGGCATAGACCAGCGGCAGCGGTCCCGGCACATCAATATGTAGGTTTAATTCGCGCGTGCGGGCCGTGAGTTCGAACTTTTGCGCCACGTCGGAAACCAGCTCGCCCATAGCAAAACGCTCGCGCTGTGGTTTGATGCCGCCGTGCTCAAGGCGTGCGAGTTCAAAAAGCTGCTGTGACAGGTGGCGCATCTTTTGTCCCTGACGCAGCGCAATGGCGAGGTACTGCTGGTGTTCCTCGGGAGTGAGCGTGGCCGATTTCAGCGATAGCATCTCCAGATACCCCAGCAGCGACGTCAGCGGCGTGCGCAGATCGTGCGAGATATTGGCGATAAACTCCCGGCGCTGGCGATCGCTATCGGAAAGCTGATCCCACTGGGAGGTGATTTTGCGGGCCAGCTCGATAAAGGTATTACGCAGCACGGCCACTTCGTCATTCCCTGTGGTCTTAAGCGGCTGCGCCGCCAGCTGTTTAATGGCGCTGATGCTGTCCTGCTCCAGTCCGGTGACCTCTTCCGTCAGGCGTTTTACCGGGCGCGTGACCCAGTACCAGACCAGCAGGCCCGCCAGCAGGCCAAACAGCGCGACCCACAGCAGTGACCACAGCACCGTGCTCCACAGCGCCTTATGCCAGGCCATCTCCGCCAGCGCGTTCGACTCCTCGCCCTGCAAAATAATGTACAGATAGCCTTTTAGCTCGCCGTCCTGCCGTAGCGGCGTGGCGCTAAAGACTTTTTTATTCTGACTTCGCGGATCGTCGCCTAATACCGGAATAGCGGTACCGCTCAGGAAGGTCTGAACCGGCGCCAGGTCGATTTTTTGCCGCTGAATATGGCCCGGCGGTGCGGCATCGGCCAGGATATCGCCATCCGGGGAGACGACGTACAGCTCAACGCTCGGATTAAAGGTCATCAGCCGGTCAAACAGCGGCTTGAGTGACGTACGGTCGACCCTGCCCTGCGCGTCCAGAATCGGTTCGCGCTGGACTATCTGTTGCGCCAGCCCGCCCGACAGCCGCTGCACCATCGCGTTACCATACTGCGTGCTGCTGTAGAGCTGTACCGCGCAGGCGACGGTGGCGCAGAGCATCATCAGCAGGATGAACAGCAGCGTCAGGCGCTGGCTCAGGCTAAAGCGGCGCATCATGATTTGGCTCCGCAAATTTATAGCCCTTGCCCCAGACGGTGCGAATAATCTCCGGCTCGGCGGCGTCCTTCTCAATCTTGATGCGCAGACGGTTGATATGGGTGTTAACGGTGTGCTCATAGCCTTCGTGCTGATAGCCCCAGACCTGCTCCAGCAGCGCTAACCGGGAAAACACCTCGCCGGGATGACGGGCAAAGAAGTACAGCAGCTCGAATTCACGCGGCGTGAGATCCACCACCTGGCCGTGAAGCAGCACGCTGCGCGCCAGCGGATCGATAGTCAGCCCGTGAGCCTGAATTTGCCCGTCGGTTTGCGCCTGCCCCATCGCCTGCTGGCGTCGGAACAGCGCTTTGATGCGCGCAATCAGCTCCTGCACCGAGAACGGCTTAGCCAGATAATCATCAGCGCCGGTTTCCAGCCCGGTGATGCGGTCGGTTTCGCTGCTGCGGGCGCTGATGATAATGACCGGCAGGTAGCGCGTCATCTGACGGATGCGGCGGCAAATCTCCAGCCCGTCAACGTTGGGCAGCATCAGGTCGAGGATCACCGCATCCCACGGCTGTTTTTCAAGACGCTGCAGGGCGTTGCCCCCATCGGGCTCGTGGGTGATGGCGTAGCCTTCATCTTCTAAATTGAGTCGCAGAAGCGCCGCGATGTCGTGGTCGTCTTCCACCAGCAGGATCTGCTTCATGGGTAAGCCTTCAATCATTTCTTATGACGTAAGCTTACCTGATTTCGCAGGGATGAAGAGTTCACATTTTGTTGAACATTGTGCGGGATTCATGCCGGGTGGCGGCTACGCCTTACCCGGCCTACGGATTAACAACGTCAACACTTCATAATGCGCGGTATGCGGGAACATATCGAAAAGCTGCACGCGTTCAATGCGATAGCCCGGCAGGTTAGCGATATCTTTCGCCATGGTCTGCGCGTTACAGCTGGAGTAGACGATGTATTCCGGTGCCATCTGGCTCAGGTAGTCGCACAGCGCTTTTCCGATGCCACGACGCGGCGGGTTCACCAGCACCAGTTCTGGCACGTTGCCCTGGCCGGTGGCGAACTGCGTGGAGTCCAGCGCCTGGAAGCGCAGATTCGTTAACCCCAGCTCGGCGGCGGACTGTTTCGCGCAGGCAATCGCTTCGGCGGAGATCTCAATTCCGGTGAGCTGCATCTCTGGCGTCGCGCAGTGCAGGCCAAAGCCGCCCACGCCGCAGAACAGATCCCACATATGCTGGATGTTTAACGCACGCACCCAGTCGCGGGCGGTGGCGTACAGACTGCTTGCCACGGTCGGGTTGGTCTGGAAGAAGCTTTGCGGGCGGATCCACAGCGGCACACCGTTGAAATTCTCGGCCAGTGCGTGCTGTTCGGTGAAGAAAATCTCTTTCTCCCCCTCCATGATCGCCATATGCACCGGCTGGATATTTGCGGTAATGACCTTAAGCTGCACAAGCTGTTCCTGCAGCCACGGTATCGCCGCGCGCAGCTGCTCCAGCTTGGCTTCGGAGCGCAGCACGAAGCGCAGCATCATGCCGCCGTCGATCTGGCTTTCCGTCAGCAAAAGGTATTTCAGCTCGCCGCGCTTGCGGGCAACGTTGTAAGGCGTTAAGCCCGCACGCGCGATAAAAGGTTTCAGTGCGGCAAAGACGGGCTCAAACGAGGCGGGATAAAGCGGACAGTCGGTTAAGTCTTCCGGCGTGCCGTCGCGGTGTAGCATTCCCAGCAGCGGTTTTTCAACGCTGCCGCTGACCACCATTTTGGCTTTGTTGCGAAAGCCCTGCTCCGGGCCGCTGACGGGTGCGCACCACTCGCCCACCGCGTGTGCTGCCAGCAGCTGTTGCAGGTCGGCCATTTTGGCGGTGAGTTGTTGAGAGACCGGCTGTTCTATCCACTGACAGGAGCGGCAGCGTCCGGCGTCAAAGAGTGCGCACTGCATATGAAAACCTTAAGAATCACGAGGGCTGCGATTATATACACAAAATCATTCAAGTTGTATCAAGGCGGCAAGTCTGAGAATCCCCAGGAGCTTACTCAAGTAAGTGACTGGGGTGAGCAGACGCGGCCAACGCAGAGACGGCTTGAAGGATGACGTGTATACACATTATTGCAGGCGGAAGAATCTCCGACTGGAAGCCGGGATATAAAGCAGGCAGAGCACCAGCATGTCCGGAAGCTTTTGCATCACCAGCGACTGGAAAATTTCCCGCCGGGAACCACCGGGAATGCTAAACAGTTCAGGATATCCGTAGCCCAGCGAAGCCGCCCACAAATAACCCGCAGCAATGATTTGCGTCAGCAGATAGACCCAGCGCGCCCAGTTGCGCCCTTTGACCAGCGAGAATGCACAGTAGATTTCAATAAACACCAGCACCAGGCTGCTCAAAAAAACCAGCGTCAGATTCCACGTCTGTACGCTGCGGTGAATGAATTCACCGATGCCGCGGGCGCCTAAGGTGTTCAGAATCATCAGCACGTCCAGACAGCGGATCATAATAATGGCGAGCGCCGCCACCTGCACCAGCGCAGGAACGTTCGGACGAGCGTGCGTATGACGTGTTTTTTGAAAGAATCCCAATGTTTTACTTCCCTGAAAAACAGTGCCGCGTCATGCGCGGCACTTCACTGGAAATTTTAAATGCTTCAGCCGCGTCTTGCACGCTGGATATCACGCACCCGCTGCTTTTCCGCGCGCGCCATCAAATACCAGGCGATAAATCCGACAATTCCGACTACGCCGAGGATAATTGACGCCAGGGCGTTGATCTCCGGATTCACCCCCATACGCACGCTGGAGAAGACCAGCATTGGCAGCGTCGTCGCGCCCGGCCCGGAAACGAAGCTGGCGATAACCAGATCGTCGAGCGAGAGCGTAAACGCCAGCAGCCAGCCGGAGATCACCGCAGGCATAATCATCGGCAGCGTGATGATGAAGAAGACCTTCAGCGGCGTAGCGCCGAGATCCATCGCAGCCTCCTCAATAGAGCGATCCAGCTCGCGCAGGCGCGAGGAGATCACCACCGCCACGTAGGCGGTACAGAAGGTGACGTGGGCCAGCCAGATGGTGAGCATGCCGCGATCCGCCGGCCAGCCGATGGCGTGCGCCAGGGCAACGAACAGCAGCAGCAGCGACAGGCCGGTGATCACATCCGGCATCACCAGCGGCGCGGTGATCATAAAGGCAAAGCCGTTCGAACCGCGAAAACGCCCGAAGCGCACCATCACCAGCGCGGCGATGGTGCCGAGAACACAGGCCATCGTGGCCGCCAGGGCGGCAATGGTCAGGCTCAGCCCCACCGCGCTCATCATCGCATCGTCGTGGAACAGCTCGCTGTACCAGCGCGTCGACCAGCCCGCCCAGACCGTTACCAGCTTAGAGCTGTTGAAGGAGTAGATCACCAGCATCAGCATCGGCGCATACAGGAAGGTAAAGCCAATCACCAGGATCGCAATTCGCCACGGGGAGCGCACTACCGGTAAGTTGTTCATCCGTGGTCTCCCATCTGTTTCTGCTGATGCTTGTGGAACCACATGATCGGCACGATCAGCAGCAACAGCATCACGATCGCCACCGCCGAGGCCACCGGCCAGTCGCGGTTATTGAAGAACTCCTGCCACAGCACGCGGCCAATCATGATGCTGTCCGGGCCGCCGAGCAGTTCAGGGATCACAAACTCCCCTACCGCCGGGATAAAGACCAGCATTGACCCGGCGATAATGCCGCCTTTGGTCAGCGGGACAATGACGCTGAAGAAGGTTTTTAACGGACGTGCGCCAAGATCGAGCGACGCTTCCACCAGCGAGTAATCAATGCGCGTCAGGGCCGTGTAAATCGGCAGCACCATAAACGGCAGATAGGCGTAAACAATCCCGATATAGACCGCGAGGTTGGTGTGCAGGATGGTCAACGGCTGGTCGATCACCCCGAGCCACATCAGAAAGTTATTCAGTATGCCGTTGTTTTTCAGGATCCCCATCCACGCGTAAACGCGGATTAGGAACGAGGTCCACGACGGCAGGATCACCAGCAGCAGCAGGATGTTACGCGTCGACGGCTTGCTGTGCGCGACCGCCCAGGCCAGCGGATAGCCCATGAGAAGGCAGCAGATCGTCGAGATCGCCGCCACCTGCAGCGACTGCAAATAGGCTTCGAAATAGAGCGGGTCGTCGGTGAGCTGCAGGAAATTGCCCAGGTTTAAGGTCAGCGTCAGCTGCCCGTCGGCCCAGTCCAGCAGGTTGGTATACGGCGGGATCGCCCGCGCCATTTCCGCAAGGCTGATCTTGAAAACAATCAGGAACGGCAGCAGGAACAGCAGGATCAGCCAGATATACGGCATGGCGATCACCAGCTTGCGACCGTGGTTCATCTGCATGCGCGCCAGCCAGTGGGCAAAACCGCCCGGCTTTTTGACGCGGGCTGGAGGTTCAAGTGTACTCATGATCGCTCCTTATACCGTCAGTACGACGCAGCTGTCCGCGTCCCAGCACAGGCGCACTTCGTCGCCCCAGGTCGGCTGTCCCTTGCGATAGCGATGTTCGTTCTGCAACTGGGCGCTGAGCATTTGTCCGCTTTTCAGACGCACATGGTAAATAGACAGGTCGCCCAGATAGGCAATGTGCACCACTTCCCCGACGGCAAAGTTATAGCCATCGGCAGGCGGATCCTCACAGAGCATGATCTTCTCCGGGCGCAGGGCCACGTAGACCGGCACGTTATCTAACACCGAGTTATCAGAGTCGACCTTAAGCGGATGCTGCAGCCCCGGCGATTCGATGACCAGCCCGTCTTCCTGACGATCTTTCAACAGCCCTTCGAAGACGTTCACCGAGCCGATAAACTCCGCGCTGTAGCGCGTCGTCGGATGCTCATAAATCTCTTCCGGCTCGCCGATCTGCACGAACTTACCGCGGTTCATGATCGCGATACGTCCGGCCATGGTCATCGCCTCTTCCTGGTCGTGGGTGACCATCACGCAGGTCACGCCCACGCGCTCGAGGATGTCCACCACTTCGAGCTGCATGCGGTCGCGCAGCTTTTTATCCAGCGCGCCCATCGGTTCGTCGAGCAGCAATAATTTCGGACGTTTTGCCAGACTGCGGGCCAGCGCCACGCGCTGACGCTGGCCGCCGGAGAGCTGGTGCGGTTTACGCTTCGCGAACTCCTGCATGTGCACCAGGCTCAGCATCTCGGCCACGCGCGCGGTGATTTCAGCCTTCGGCAGTTTGTCCTGCTTCAGGCCAAAGGCGATGTTTTGCTCCACCGTCATGTGCGGAAAGAGCGCGTAGGACTGGAACATCATGTTAATCGGACGCTGATACGGCGGCACGCTGGACAAGTCTACGCCGTCCAGCACGATTTGCCCGGCGGTAGGCTGTTCAAAACCCGCCAGCATACGCAGCAGGGTCGATTTTCCACAGCCGGATGCGCCCAGCAGCGCGAAGATTTCGCCTTTGTAGATCGTCAGGCTGACGTCGTCCACGGCATGCTGGCCGTCGAAAGATTTGGTGAGGTTACGAATTTCAAGCAGCGGGGTCAGCGCTTTACGGACTTTCGCCTGCGGGCGGGGGATCGCGTCATTCACGGGGTGTTCTCCGGTAGAGATCAAAACTGGTGCAGGCGCACCAGAACGGTGCGCCTGTTGCCGGGGGCGCTAGCGCTTGCCCGGCCTACGACTCACGGTAACTTATTTACCGCTCTTCACCTTGGTCCACGCGCGGGTACGCACGCGGTCAATTTTGGGATCCTGAACTTTCAGGGTGAACAGCTTGGCAAACACGTCTGCCGGTGGATAAATCGCCGGGTTATTGCGGATCTCTTCGCTTACCAGCGGCACCGAGGCCTTGTTACCGTTCGCGTAGTAAACGTGGTCGCTGATGTGGGCAATCACGTCCGGACGCATCAGATAGTTGAGGAACTGATAGGCTTCGTCTTTGTTCTTCGCATCAGCAGGCATCGCGAAGACGTCGAAGAACGCCAGCGCCCCCTCTTTTGGAATGAAGTAAGAGACGTTCACGCCGTTTTTCGCCTCTTTCGCGCGGTTAGCCGCCTGCCACACGTCACCTGCCCAGCCGATTGCGACGCAGATGTCGCCGTTTGCCAGGTCGTTGATGTACTGGGAAGAGTGGAAGTAGCGAATATTTGGACGCAGCTTCAGCAGCAAATCGGTCGCCGGGCCGGTGTAGTCATTGGCTTTGTTGCTGTTCGGGTCTTTGCCCAGGTAATTCAGCACGGTCGCGAAAATCTCTTCCGGCGCATCGAGGAAGGAGACGCCGCAGCTTTTCAGCTTCTCAAGGTTTTCCGGCTTCAGCACCACATCCCAGCTGTCCAGCTTGACGTCCGGGCCGAGCGCCGCTTTCACTTTATCGACGTTGTAGCCGATACCGGTGGTCGCCCACAGATAAGGCATCGCGTATTTGTTGTCCGGGTCGTGCTTCGCCACCAACTTCAGCACTTCCGGGTCGAGGTTTTTCCAGTTCGATAATTTGCTCTTATCCAGCGGCTGGAAAACGCCTGCGGTCAGCTGACGCTCAAGGAAGCTCGCAGAGGGCACCACCAGGTCAAAACCGGTGCTGCCCGCCATCAGCTTTCCTTCCAGCACTTCGTTGGAATCGAAAACGTCATAGACCACTTTAATGCCGGTCTCTTTTTCAAAATTAGCGACCGTATCCGGCGCAATATAGTCAGACCAGTTATAAACGTGCAGCGTTTTTTGTTCCGCAGCGAGCGTGCCGGCAGAGACGGCCATCAGAGCACCCGCAACCAGACCCGATAACCATTTTTTATTCAAGGCGATCATAGTGTTATTCCTTCTGAA
>OOBY01000265.1_pt1 | contig 56093 bp, 49 predicted proteins | sample 1671751 | NCBI WGS metagenome assembly OOBY01 (sample SAMN06348189, study PRJEB24527) | human gut metagenome | biome: human gut; feature: ankylosing spondylitis patient; material: feces | host: Homo sapiens | place: China | collected 2015-10
TTGAATACGGAGCTGAGAAGATGATCATGGTTTCTACCGATAAGGCGGTGAATCCTACCAATGTAATGGGATGCTCGAAACGCTTGGCGGAGATCTATGTACAGAGTCTGGGCTGTGCCATTCGTGAGGGCAAAGTGAAAGGTCATACCAAATTTATCACTACCCGCTTTGGCAATGTATTGGGTAGTAACGGTTCTGTCATTCCCCGTTTTAAAGAACAGATTGAGAATGGTGGTCCTGTTACAGTGACTCACCCTGATATCATCCGTTTCTTTATGACTATCCCCGAAGCTTGTCGGCTGGTAATGGAGGCTGCCACTATGGGTGAAGGCAATGAGATATTTGTCTTTGAGATGGGAAAGGCTGTGAAGATTGTTGATCTGGCCACCCGTATGATCGAACTTGCCGGTTATCGTCCAGGAGAAGATATTGAGATAGAGTTTACGGGATTGCGTCCGGGTGAGAAGCTTTATGAAGAAGTCTTGAGTGATAAGGAGAATACGATTCCTACCGAGAATAAGAAGATAATGATAGCGAAGGTACGTCATTATGAATATACTGATATTCTTGAAACTTATAGGGAGTTTGAGAATTTATCTCGTACGGTAAAGATCATGGATACAGTGAGGTTAATGAAGAAAATAGTACCTGAATTTAAATCAAAGAACTCACCGAGGTTTGAGCTATTGGATAAGAAATAAAAGATTGCAGCAGAAGAAAAAAAGAAATATTTACATACGGAAAATATATATATTGCTCTGCAACCGCAGCAATGGAGATGACTTTTTATTTACTCAGTGTAGGTTTTGAAGGTGAAGTATATTTATTGAGTAGATGATGAACGTGGTAATGCTACCAATGTTTACCCTCCCAATAATGACAGCTTGCAAGACAATGGAGGGGGAGATTCAAGAGTAAAACAGATTTCAATAAGACACGTGATTTTCGTAAAAGTGCGATAATTTGTAATGTTAGAATATGTCCAATAATTCATCAAAGAATAAACGAATAGCAAAGAATACGATATTTCTTTATATCCGAATGCTTTTTGCACTCGTTATAACATTATATACTTCAAGAGTTATTTTGAATACTCTTGGCATTCAAGATTATGGAATATATAATGTTGTTGCGGGATTTGTGTCTTTATTCGCATTTCTCAATGCTACATTATCATCAAGTATGCAACGTTTTTATAATTTTCAAATAGGAAGCGTTGGTGATAATGGTATAGCTAAAGTCTATACTACAGGTTTATGGATACATGTTTTATTGGCTGTCATTATTATACTAATACTGGAGACATTTGGGGTGTGGTATGTAAATAATATAATGGTGATGCCTGAAGATAGATTATTTGCTGCAAACATTTTGTATCAAATAGTAGTTGTGTCTGCGGTATTATTGATATTACAAATTCCTTATATAGGAGCAATAATGGCTTACGAGCGAATGGACTTCTATGCTATTATTAGTATCATTGATGTAGTATTTAAATTGGCTATTGTTCTTGTACTACCTTACATTAATTTAGATAAACTGATAGTTTATGCATTCTTACTTTTAATGGTAAATGTATTCAATATATGTGTTTATTTTTTATACGCAAAACGAAAACTTCCTTCAATAGTATTGACAAAAGAAACAGATAAAGTCCTTTATAAGGATATTCTTTCCTTTTCTGGGTGGAATCTTATTGGGACTTTTGCTCTTATGTTAAAAGGACAAGGACTGAACATGCTATTAAATGTCTTTTTTGGACCAATTATTAATGCTGCACGTGGTATCGCTTTTCAAATATATGGTGCAATTAGTAGTTTTGGGCAAAATATTGTAATTGCTTATAGACCCCAATTAGTGAGTAGTTATGCTACTGGATATAAAGATAGAGTGGAGCAATTGTTTTTCTCGGAATCTAAAATATGTTTTAGTCTAATAGCGATTTTGGCCGTACCATTAATGCTTGAGATGGACTATGTACTTAAAATATGGTTGGGGGAAAATGTTCCTGAACAGACAAATATCTTTTCTATTCTTGTATTGGTAGATCTATTGATATGTATACTTAATACTCCTTGTACGCAGGTTGTGCATGCAACCGGTAAATTAAAAATGTATCAGATCGCAAGTTCTATTGTAAATATTGCTCTTTTGCCTTTTTGCTGGTTATTATTAAAATTAGGCTTTGATGCAACATCCTCATTTGTAACCACAATTGTTTTTTCTTGTATTAATCAAACTGTATGTGTGATTCAGACACACAAAGTTTTTTCTTTTGATATTAAGACATACATTAGGTCTGTACTATTTCCTTGTATTGTACTTATAATACTATTACCTATTCTTCCTTTTCTTATTCATGTATTTATGTCACCTTCAGTTTATAGATTGCTGGCTGTTTGTGTGGCTTGTATATGTGTTGCTATGCCACTATGCTATTATATTGTGTTGAGTTCTGTTGAAAAAATATATGCAATAAGGATAATCAAGAATATATTGAATCAATTAAAATTGCATTAAATGTCAAAAGCTTAGCTATCTGTTTACACTCGCATATATAGACCCGTACAAATGAAGATAAAAATTAATACATGTAATTTATTGTCAATTATAGTATTATGTGTAGTTGCATTATTTGAGTTCTCTGGTTATCAGCAAGTTCTTTTATATACTGCTGTACCACTTGCTTTTGTTCTAGCATATATGGGATCTACTCATCGCAAGCTAGACAATAAATTTTTAAAAACATATATATATCTTATTGTTTGGATTGCATTTACTTGTATTACAGCTACATATCTTAATCTCGCTGTAGATCAGGTAAAAAGACTTATAGGATGCTTGTTTTTCGTACTTTCCATATATTGGAATTCAACAAATCTAAAATGTATTAGATTACTATACTTTTCATATATATGCTATTATATAGCAATGATGTATTTTACTATCAATAATCCATTATTTGCTCATTTTGATTATACTTCAGAGCGTCTTAATATGGAAAAACTGAATTCAAATACTATTGCTTATTTTACATTTTTTTTGACATATGTACTGTATGTCATGCCATCTTTGTTCAATAATGAATGGATAAAACGTCTTTTTAGGGGGCTGTTTATATTAACAATACCGCTTTCTTTCATCATAGCTATTCTTACAGCTTCGCGACAAGTGTTGATTGTCCAAATCCCTTTAATTGTTTTTCTGTCATATATCAGATATTTTTGGTATAGTAGCCCAATTAAAAAACTTCTATTATGTGCATCGGTAGTTATTGTGTTTTTACTATTTCTGCCTAATGTAATTTCTGTATATGATAATAGTATGCTCGCACAACGATCGTCTATGGATTCTAAAGAAGACATTAGAGCAGAACTCATATGGAAAGCTATCAGTCTTGGATTTCAAAATCCTCTATTGGGAGTCGGCCCTGGGAATTATGGTATGGTAGTTTATGGAGAAAAAACTTTTTCTCATAATTCCTATACCGAGGTTTTTGCTAATAATGGTTTGCCCGGACTTATTTTCTATGTCATTATGTTAGTTTCTTTTTGTAAGACTCAGTGGAAAAGATATAAATTAACTCATGATATAGGGATTGTAAGTTTTCTCGTATTTGGATTAATCTATGCTCTTTACAATATGTTCTATGTCTTTTATACGAGTCCATGGTTGATAAGTATTTTCTTTATTGTTGTAATGCATTCAGAATTATACTATAAAAATAAAAGATTGGTGTCTCATGAAATTTAAAATGGCTATTATTTTTTCTGGAGATTATCACGAGCCAAGAGGTATTTTTAATGCAGTGATGAACCGTATTAAATATCTTGTAGCTCTTGACCTCTATGATATAGACATATATTTAGTGTCTTCACAGTCAAGTTGGTTGGTTAGAAAACTGCGTCATACAGTAAGACGAAAAAAAGAAAAAATAGTTTGGATTGATGGATTGAAAATAAATATACTATGGAAATCATTCACATTGGTTGATTACATTTTACAGATATATCTTAATAAGCGATCTCTTTCTGAACGTATATTCTATAAAAAAATAGGTGGATTGTTAAAAGATTATGATTTGGTTTCTAGTCATTCGACTAGTGTGGGTAGTATTGCACTGAATGCCCACACTAAATACAATATTCCATATGCAGTCACTTGGCATGGTTCAGATATTCATACCCTGCCTAAAAATAATAAGGAAATATTTGATGTAACCAAAAAGATTATTGAGAATGCAGCGATGAATTTTTTTGTGAGTCAAAAGCTTCTGCAAGATTCGTCCTATATAACTTTAAAAGGTCATAAAACGGTGCTATATAATGGGGTTGACAAAAAACTTTTTCGTCAATTTTCCTTAGAAGAGAAGTATAGTGCATTAGAGGAATTTAATATTTCGAATCAATGTAAGAATGTTGCATTTGTGGGGAATTTCTTTGATATAAAGAATGTTCTTTGTCTGCCTGAAATATTCCGTAAAATTTGTGATAAATATAATGGTGCTGTTTCTTTTTATTTTGTTGGAAGCGGAAAGCTTGAGAGTCGGATTAAAGAAAAATGTCAGGAGAATTATCTTGAAGTACATTTCATTCACGATGTTCTTCCAAAGAATATGCCGACCTTATATAATTGTATGGATTTGATAATTTTACCTAGCAAGAATGAGGGACTTCCTTTGGTGTGTGTAGAGGCACTTGCGTGTGGAACTCCGATGGTCGGTTCTCGTGTAGGTGGAATATCGGAAGTTATTGGTGTTGAAAATACATTTGAATTAGATGGGAAATTTATTGAGAATATTTCGACTCGGTGTGTACAGATATTGAACGAGAATGTTATTGTCAATTTGCCTGAACAGTTTGATTGGGGGAAAACAGCAAAGATGGAATCTGAAATTTTTAGGAACATCTTAAATTGAATAGTATGGTTGTACGATTTATTTGTTTAATTCTTTATTATGGCTTTGCTCGGCATTTACCAGGAAGTCATACACTTTGGGGACGAATGGTATTCTCCAAAAAGTTACGGTATATGTGCTGTAAATATATATTTAAATATATAGGTGAAAATGTAAATATCGAAAAAGGTGCTTGGTTTGGCAAAGGACAGGATATTGAAATAGGTGACAATTCGGGTATTGGATATAATGCACATATTTTCAATAATACGAAAATTGGTCGTGATGTTATGATGGGACCGAATTTATATATGATGGAAAAAACTCATAAATTTGAGAGAACAGATATCTCAATGATGTTTCAGGGAGTTCGTGCGGAAAGAGATCATGTTATCATAGGAAATGATTGCTGGATAGGTCAGGATGTGATGATTATAGGCTCAAGGGAAATCAAGGATGGTTCTATCATTGGGGCTAGATGTGTTTTGACAAAATCATTTCCTGAATATAGTATTATAGGAGGAAATCCATCAAGATTAATTAGATCTCGCTTGTCATATCCACAAATAACGAAATAGATATTAAAATACAACATATAGTAAAAATGAACGAAATTAAAATTTGTGTGATTGGCCTCGGATATGTAGGTCTTCCACTGGCCCGTCTGTTTTCTACCAAATATCAGACTATCGGCTTCGATATGAATCAGAAGCGTGTTGATGCTCTTATGGAAGGTCATGATGCGACTCTTGAAGTGCCAGATGAACTTCTTCAGGATGCCATCAACAACCAAGGCTTCAAATGTACTACTAACCTTGAAGATATCAAAGAATGTAATTTCTATGTGGTAGCAGTACCTACGCCTGTAGATACAGATAACCATCCTGATCTTAAGCCGCTATGGGGGGCAAGCGAAACTGTCGGTAAGGTAATCTGCAAAGGGGATATTGTGGTATATGAGTCGACAGTCTATCCTGGTGTAACTGAAGAGGAATGCCTCCCTGTTGTTGAGAAGATCAGTGGCTTGAAATTTAATGAGGATTTTTTTGCTGGCTATTCTCCTGAACGCATTAATCCAGGCGATAAAGAACATACGGTAGAGAAGATAAAGAAAGTTACTTCCGGTTCAACTCCTGAGATAGCTGACATTGTAGATGGTGTATACAATTCTGTACTTATTAATGGCACTCATAAAGCACCTTCTATTAAAGTTGCAGAGGCCTCAAAAATTATTGAAAACAGCCAGCGTGATGTAAACATTGCATTTATGAATGAACTTGCTAAGATTTTCAATGCAATGGGTATTGACACAGCTGATGTAATAGAAGCGGCATCAAGCAAATGGAACTTTATTAAGCTAAAGCCGGGACTTGTAGGCGGTCACTGTATCTCTGTAGATCCTTATTACCTCATACAGAAAGCTCAGGTTTATGGTGTTCTACCTCGTATTATGTCAGCTGCACGCCGTCTAAATGATGGTATGGGGGCATATGTTGCTAATCAGACCATCAAATGTATGAATAAAAAGGGTGTGATAGTGAAGGATTCCAAAATTCTTATTCTTGGTATCACTTTTAAAGAAAATTGCCCTGACCTTCGTAACTCAAAGATAGTAGATATCTATACTACTTTGGAGGAATATACTAACAATATCAATGTATATGATCCTTGGGTAAATCCAGCAGCTGTTAAGCATGAGTATAATATTGATGTTACTAACGAATTACCTACAGAGAAGTTTGATGCTGTCATTCTTGGCGTAGCACACAAACAGTTCCTAGAACTGGATATTAAGAGTCTGGTTAAAGAAGGTGGAGTAATTTATGATGTAAAGGGGTTACTTTCTCGCGATATCATTGATGGACGTCTGTAATCAAACAAAGTATAGAAAGCTGCCATACAAGTGGAACTGTTGTGCTTGTGGTTCGATGATGCTGGCTGCTTCAACTAAAATGTTTTAGTAATGAAAATAGTTCATTTGTGTCTTGGTCAATTTTTTATTGACAATTACTCTTATCAAGAAAATATGTTACCTAAATATCATGTTAAGATGGGATATAAAGTAACAATAATTGCGTCATTATTTTCTTTTAATAAGGACGGAAAAGGATGCTTCTTGGATGGACCTTCTGAGTATGATGATATGAACGGATATCATGTTGTCAGGTTAGCATATAAAAGTCCTATAAAAATAAACAGGACTCTTCGTCATTATGAAGGAACTGCTGAAGCTTTAGAAAGGGAAAACCCTGACATAATTTTCTCACATAATGTTTCATTCGCAGATATTTCGATTCTCGAAGACTATTTGAAGAAGCATCCAAAAGTAAAAGTTTATGCTGATAATCATGCCGATTTTGTAAATAGTGCTAAGAATCTTATATCAAAGCATATTCTCCACCCTGTCGTATGGAGATATTATGCTAAGAAATTGGAACCATACCTTATCAAGTGTTATGGAGTGACCCCTCTGCGTTGTAGATTTTTAAGTGAGATGTATCATATTAGCAGGGATATAATCGAGTTTCTTCCTATGGGTGTTGATGATGATGCAATTCCTTTCAATCGTGATGAGGTACGTTCTGCTATAAGAATGGAACTTGGGATACCTATGACTGACAAGGTTATTTTAACGGGAGGGAAAATTGATATATTGAAGAATACCCACGTACTAATCGAGGCTCTGAAAAAAATAAATGATGCCCATTTACACTTAATTATATGTGGAACATTTACGCCCGAAATGGAATATCTCAGGAAGAGTATAGAAGCGATGCCTAATATCCACTACTTGGGTTGGTGTAATGCCGGAAGGGTGATGAACTGCATGGTAGCAGCGGATGTGGCATGTTTCCCGGGAACTCATTCCACTTTATGGGAGCAATCGATAGGCGTTGGACTTCCCGCAATATTCAAGCGATGGAAAGAAATGGAGCACGTTAATGTTAATGGTAATTGCATTTTTGTGAAGGGGGATGATGTCAATGAATTATCCAATGCTTTATGTAAAATGCAGATAGAGGCATCTTATAATGAATACTTAGATAAGGCGTCGGTTGCAGCTAAGAGTTTTCTATATTCTGAAATTGCTAAAAAAGCTATTGGTCAATAATTATGCTCCAAATAGTACATTATATAATATCGAATTAAGCATAATCTCCACGGTAATACTATTGCATGACGCTTCTATTATTAAGGAATTAAATATAATGGATATGAATAAAATATTCGAAATATTCCTCTTAATGTGGACTGCAATACCGGTAAAGGTATTATAGCTATACAGAGAGTGCTTATATGTAATAAAAGCCATTGTCTGATATGGAATTTCGAGACTATATAAAGTAAATTATATTTTTTAATTTAAACTTATGTATAAATATTTTTTCAAGAGGGTGGTTGATATCATTATTGGATTGATTGCTTTACCATTTGTGTTGTTGACAGTTATTTGTTGCGCTCCTTTTATTTACCTATGCGACAGAGGTCCAATCTTTTATAATGCTACTAGAGCTGGTAAAGATTATAAGCCATTCAGAATGTTTAAATTAAGATCTATGTATGTCAATTCACCAGATTTGAAAAATTCTGATGGTTCAACTTTTAACAGCGATAATGATCCTCGTGTGACTCCTATTGGTCGCTTTATGCGAAAAACAAGTTTGGATGAGTTACCTCAGTTCTTGAATATTCTAATGGGGGATATGAGTTTTATTGGTCCTAGACCAAAACTCTATAATACTACAAAGAATCTTGAATCAATGAATGATGACCACCAAAAGAGTTATATGATAAAGCCCGGAATTACAGGTTATGCTCAAGCATATTACCGTAACTCTATTACACAAGAAGAAAAATATCGTTGGGATGCGTACTATGCCGAACACATATCTTTTGTGATGGACATGAAGATTATTTTCCAGACTTTTTATAGCGTGGTTGCTCGTAAGAATATTAACACAGTTGAAAGCTATAAAAAGTAAACAATGAAGAAACTATTGGTTTTAGCAGCAGGAAATCTGCAGATGCCTGTTATAAAGAGGGCTAAAGAGATGGGATATTATGTGATTGCTGCCGATGGAGATCCGAATGCTTGTGGTCTTAAATATGCAGACAAGCAGATTGTTGCTGACATTGTAGATGAGGAAGTTATGTTGAATATTGCTCGTAGAGAGCAAATAAATGGTGTGATTCATCCTTGCAGTGAAGTGTCAATGAACGTAATGGGGCGTATCAATGATGAGATGTACCTGTCAGGTATCAGTCGTGAACAAGCTATCAGGACTACCAATAAACATTTGATGCGTGAAGCTTTTGAGGTAGGCAATGCTCCAAATCCGAAGTCCATTCTAACAATTAGTGCAGAAGATGCTTGGAAACATTTTTGTAATGACTTTGATACAAATGCAATTTTGAAACCTTCAAGAAACTCAGGTTCAAGGGGGATTGCAAAAGTGGTTAAGACTATTACGAAAGAGGATTTTATGAAACTCTATGAAGTTGCTTTGAATGAGAGCAGGGATAGTTCAGTATTGATAGAACAGTTTATTGAAGGGCCAGAGTTTAGTGTGGAGATTATTGTTTGGGAGGGCAAAATAAATGTACTGCAGGTTACAGATAAGAAAACAACTGAAGCACCCCACTTTGTGGAGCTTGGTCATAACCAACCTTCGTGTTTTTCTGATAATGTTGTAGCTATTGTGAAAGATGCTGCTATAAGAGGTGTGAAAGCCTTAGGGGTAGATAAGTGTGCGTGCCATGCTGAAGTGAAAGTCATGGGTGGTAAAGCCTATCTGATGGAAGTGGGTGCCCGTATGGGAGGGGATTTCATTTCCACTGTTTTGACAAGATTGTCTACTGGTGTGGATATGGTAGCTGCAGCTATTAATTGTGCTCTGAATATTGAACCCAATCTTGAACCACAGATTGCTACTAAAAGTGTTTGTATTCGATATTTTTGTCCAAGCCCAGGTATACTGATCTACATTAGTGATACAGAAGTACTGAATGATCCACGAGTATATGAGAGCGAAATCTATTGCAAATTGGGTGATATGATTCCAGAGGTAACCTCAAGCCTATGTCGTTCGGGGCATATAATTGTAACAGAAGATACTCCACAAAACGCTATTGAGTTAGCGGAGAGATTGATTCGAAAGGTAATAATAGTAACGAAATAATATGAAAGATTTAAGAGGAAAAAGATTGTTACTTTTAGGAGGTAGCATATGGAAAGATGCAATCAAACAGTTTGCAGATGAGAATGAAGTAGTACTTGTAGCGACAGGAAACGATACAACTGCTGGTATATTTGAAATATCTCAAGAAGGATATATGGTAAATTCTACTGACATGGAGGGGATGAAACGACTGATAAAAGAAAAAAAAATAGATGGGGTATATATGGGTGGGAGTGAACCTGTTATTGCTGCTGCGAGTTTATATCTCAATGAACTTAGAATGCCATGTTACTGTACTAAGGAACAATGGGATTGGCTTCAAGATAAGAGTCGATTTAAAGATTTGTGTATAAAGCATGGTCTTCCTGTAGTGCCAAAATATGATGTAAACAAGGAGAATATTGAAATCATCACAGACACTATTGATTTTCCGGTAATAACAAAGCCTACTGATGGTTGTGGCAGTAATGGTTTTTCAGTATGTCAGAATAAAAAAGAATTTATTGATGGTTATGAAAAAGCGACAATAAATTCTCCAACTCAATCTGTGATATGTGAGAAGTTTGTAAAGAATGAGGGTGTTGTAGTGTTTTATACTTTCAGTAATGGTAAAATCTATTTTTCTGGGCTTGAAGATAAATATCCAGTGCGCTACAAAAAACAAGGTAGTTATGTAGGTGGATTATTCGTTTTTGAGAGTAGACTTGTGACGGAATTTCGTGACAAATTCGAAAGTAAAATTCAGGCAATGATTTCTTCAATAGGAATAAAAGAGGGATCCGCATGGATTGAGGTCTTTCATGACGGGAATAATTATTATTTCAATGAGGTTGGATTTCGTTATGGTGGTTCGGTGTCTGTGTATCCTGTTGACTATTTCCATGGTATAAATCAAGTTGCTGCAGATATATATTTCGCATTGACTGGGGAGAGTGCTATTATTGGTCATACATCTTTAATACCAACATCTTTACCACGAAAAAAGAAGTATTGTATATATCCAATTCATATTAAATCTGGAACAATAAAGACGATAGAAGGTATTGAGTCTATAAGAAGTATGGAGGACGTAGTTGTGTTATCTATAACAAAACATGAAGGAGATTTTATATCTGATACAGGGTCATTTTCTCAGACTTTAGCATTGGTGCATTTTGTGTGTGACGATGTTGAAGAGTGTCGCTATATGATTGATGAGATTTGTCATAAACTGAAGATTATTGATACAGATGGAAATAACATGATAAATAGAATGTTGGATATTAATAATATAGAATTTTGATCACATTTATTATGAGTGTTTAATTAATGAAATAAAGAGAATTAATTAACCGGATATTATTTAACAACTGAATCAATAGCTATATTCAAATACTGATACGCATTAATAATGATTGTGACAAATATTAAATATAGAGCAATATCTCAAGAGGATATCGTTGGAATTTATCAGAGGAAATCAGACAAATTTTATCAAATAGTAGAAGATGCTTTTTCCAAATATGACAGAGGAGAAGTAATTCTTCCCACAAAGATTTCACAGATTTTTGATCAGCGAACACAAAAACGTATTAATTGTATGCCAGCAACATTGATGAGTGATAAAGTTGCTGGTATGAAGTGGGTATCTGTATTTCCCACTAATGCATCTCAAGGGTTACAGAATGTTTCGGGTATTATGGTGCTTTCTGAAATTGAAACAGGCTTTCCAATTGCTGTTATTGATGGTACATTGCTTACAAACATACGTACTGCAGCTGTGGGTTGTGTAGCAGCAAAATATCTTGCACCATCTAAGGTTGAAACTATAGGCTTTATTGGTGCTGGTTCAGAAGCAAAGATGCACTTTGCTCTGCTGAAACATATGTTCCCTACAATTAAAGAGTGCAGGGTATCATCCCGTAAGGCTGTAACAGAGGAAACATTCATTGGTGCTTTACAAGACGCTACTTCGGATGTTAAATTTGTGGCATGCGGGGGAGATTCCTTTAAGGCAGCAAATGATGCAGACATTGTCATTACAGCTATTAGTGGACAAGCACCGGTGTTGAAGGCAAAAGATATTACCAAAGGCTGCTTGTATATTCATGTAGGTGGTTGGGAAGATGAGTTCGCTGTAGTTGAAAAGGCAGACAAAATTGTTTGTGATGAATGGGATTCCTGTAAACATCGTACACAAACTATAAGCAGAATGTATGCACAAGGTCTTTTGAAGGATGAAGATATTTATGCTGATCTTAAAGATATTATATCTGGTAAGAAAATCGGTCGAGAAAATGATGATGAATTTATCTATTTTAATTCGGTAGGTCTTTCATTCATAGATCTCAATTTTGCCAATGAGACATATAAATTAGCTAAAGAAATGGAATTTGGTCAGGATATTATACTCTTTAATACGAATCCTACTGATTATAGTCTATTTATATAACCTCTTAATTAATGAAAATTTTATATTTGTCTGCTTATAGTAAGCCAGAACAAGCGGCAAGTAATCATCTAAGTGATGATAGAAATAACGCTTTTGCTGATGCAGGTTTCTATATGGAAGCTTACACTCCAACACCCTGTAGAGGTGTGACATATGAAGTACGTAAAGAGTATTGTAAAAAAAAACATAGAAAGGAAAGTATGTATAGAGGGTATATGACTCTCTATCGATTTTCGTTGTTTGCAGAAGGCAAAAATCCATTGATGCGTGCTTTTCGGTATTTGTGTTGTTGGTGTGTGCAATTTTGGAAGGGATTGCATGCAAAAGATATTGATTTAATTTATTTAGCCAGTACTCCTCCTATCCAGGGAGCTTTGGGAGCAATTCTAAAAAGAATAAAGAAAATACCTTTCGTATATAATCTCCAAGATATCTTTCCCGATTCACTGGTTGGTACAGGCTTGGTTAGGAATAGCGGATTGATATGGAAGATTGGTAGAGTGATAGAGGACTTTACATATAAGCATGCGGACAAGATAATTGTTATTTCGGAGGATTTCAAAAGAAACATCATGGCTAAAGGAGTGCCCGAAGAGAAAATTGTTGTTGTTTACAACTGGGTGGATCAGAATGTGGTGAAGAATATTGACCGAAAGGATAACAAGTTGTTCGACAGGTATCATTTGAATAAAAACAGGTTTTATATCACTTATAGTGGGAACATAGGTCTGACTCAGAATATGGATTTGCTGCTTGATGTTGCAAAAGGTTTGGAAGACAATGAGGAAATACAATTTGTATTGATTGGAGAGGGTGCTTATAAGGAGCAGGTCAAAGAAATCATAGATCGAGATAATATCAAGAATGTTACTCTTCTACCTTTTCAACCATACGAAGATATTAGCCATGTGTTTAGCTTGGGAGATGTGGGTATCATTATCTCTAAACCGGGTGTAGGTGAAAACTCAGTGCCAAGCAAGACTTGGAGCATAATGTCAGCATCGAGACCGGTACTGGCGAACTTTGATGAGAATGAGATTAAGACTATTCTTAGTGAGAACGAATGTGGTGTGTTTACGAAAGCCGGTGACAAGCAGGCATTTACAGATGCAATTCTTGAGCTTTGCCGGAATAGGGAGATGTGCCGGAAATATGGTGAGAATGGTCGAAAGTTTGTAATGGAAAATCTGACAAGGGAGATTGGCACGCAAAAATATATAGACGTTATAAAGAGTGTGGCGAAAGGTTAGTTTGGCTAAGCAGAAATGCTGATAAATAAAAGTGAATAGTTTTATAAAAGTATAATTCAACTATGAATATGAAGTTAAGGAATATTCCGTTTTCTCCCCCTGATATGAGCGATGCGGAAATCGAGATGGTAGCGGAAGCACTGCGTTCCGGTTGGATCACTACAGGTCCGAAGACAAAGGAATTTGAACAGTTGATTGCTATGTGTTGTGGTACGGAGAAGGCGGTATGTTTGAACTCGGCTACGGCTTGTATGGAATCAATCTTGAGAGCCTTGGGTGTAGGACCGGGTGATGAGGTGATTACCAGCGCATATACGTATACCGCAACGGCAAGTGTTACTTGCCACGTTGGTGCAAAGGTGGTGATGGTGGATACGAAGCCTGGGTCGTTTGAAATGGATTACGACAAGATGGCTGATGCTATCACTGAGCGTACAAAAGTGGTTATTCCCGTTGATCTGGCCGGTATCGTGTGTGACTATGATAAGATATTTGAGGTGGTGGAGAGTAAGAAATATCTCTTTAAGCCAGCTAATGATATTCAGAATGCATATGGCAGAGTGATTGTGATGGCTGATGCCGCTCATGCATTTGGAGCAAGACGTAATGGAAAGATGTGTGGTGCGATTGCTGACTTTACATCATTCTCATTCCATGCGGTGAAGAACCTGACTACGGCTGAAGGTGGTGCGTTGACTTGGGTAAACCGTGAGGGGCTGGACAACAATACACTGTATAAGCAGTTTCAGCTGTTGAGTCTGCACGGACAGAACAAGGATGCATTGGCTAAAACACAGCTGGGTGCATGGGAGTATGATATTATTGCCCCTTTCTATAAATGTAACATGACAGATGTGATGTCAGGTATCGGACTGGCGCAACTAAAGCGTTATCCGGAGATGTTACGTCGCAGACGTGAGATAATAGGTATGTATAATGAGGGAATGAAGGGCACTTGTATTGCTCCGTTGAATCATTATCCTGATAATGATGAGGGAACGTCATCGAGTGGCCACCTGTATATCTGCCGATTGCAGGGTAAAACTATCGAGGAACGTAATGAAATTATTATCAAAATGGCAGAGCGGGGCATTGCTTGCAATGTACACTATAAGCCGTTGCCAATGATGACAGCGTATAAAGCACTAGGATTTGATATTAAGGATTATCCTAATGCATATGAAATGTATCATAATGAGATAACGTTACCACTACATACCAGACTTACAGATGATGATGTGAAGTATGTTATTGAAAATCTTGTTGATGTCGTAAAGAGTCGCTGATAAGAGTCTGTTCGAAAGGAAGATTATATATTGTAAATAAGATAAAAGTTTTGATTGATGAATAAAATAAAAAAGGTAGCCTTAATATCAGGAATCACCGGTCAGGATGGCTCATTTTTAGCCGAGTTACTAATTGAAAAAGGATATGAAGTCCATGGTATCCTTCGTCGTTCTTCTTCCTTTAACACCGCGCGTATCGAACATCTTTATTTAGATGAGTGGGTACGTGACATGAAAAAGGACCGTTTAGTCAATCTTCATTATGGGGACATGACGGATTCCAGTTCTCTGATCCGTATTATCCAGCAAGTACAACCGGATGAAATTTACAACTTGGCCGCACAAAGCCATGTGAAAGTGTCTTTCGATGTACCTGAATATACAGCCGAAGCGGATGCCATCGGTACACTTCGTATGCTGGAGGCTGTCCGTATTCTTGGAATGGAAAAGAAGACAAGGATATATCAGGCTTCTACTTCCGAACTATTTGGTTTGGTACAGGAAGTTCCACAGAAGGAAACTACTCCATTCTATCCCCGTTCCCCGTATGGAGTAGCCAAACAATACGGTTTTTGGATAACTAAGAACTATCGTGAAAGCTATGGCATGTATGCTGTAAACGGAATCCTGTTTAATCATGAAAGTGAGCGGAGAGGAGAGACTTTTGTAACCCGTAAGATTACGTTAGCCGCTGCCCGTATTGCGCAAGGGCTTCAGGACAAACTTTATTTGGGAAACCTGAACTCACTTCGTGACTGGGGATACGCCAAGGACTATGTTGAGTGTATGTGGCTGATCCTTCAGCATGATACTCCTGAAGATTTTGTAATTGCCACAGGCGAATACCATACTGTACGTGAATTTACGACATTGGCTTTCAAAGAAGTCGGTATTGAACTTCGTTGGGACGGTGAAGGCGTGGATGAGAAAGGCATTGATGTATCGACCGGAAAAGTCTTGGTTGAAGTCGATTCTAAATATTTCCGTCCTGCCGAAGTCGAGCAGTTACTGGGTGATCCTACCAAGGCCCGTACGTTACTTGGCTGGAATCCCACCAAGACTTCTTTCCCTGAATTGGTGAAAATTATGGTATCGCATGATATGAAGTTTGTGAAGAAGCTTCACATGAAAGAACTGATGAATAGAGAAGAATAAGAATGGATAAAGATACGAAAATCTATGTAGCGGGACACCATGGTTTGGTGGGGTCTGCTATCTGGAGTAATTTGCAGAGTCGTGGTTACACGAATCTTGTAGGACGTTCCCATAAAGAGCTGGATCTTCTTGATGGTGCAGCCGTAAAACAATTCTTTGATGAAGAACAGCCTGATGCAGTTGTCCTTGCGGCTGCGCATGTTGGTGGTATCCTTGCAAACTTGCAGTATCGTGCTGATTTTATCTATCAGAATCTCCAGATTCAGCAGAATGTGATCGGTGAGAGTTTTCGTCATAACGTAAAGAAACTACTTTTTCTGGGTAGTACCTGTATCTATCCACGTGATGCTGCACAGCCGATGAAGGAAGACGCTTTGCTGACTTCTCCTTTGGAATATACGAACGAACCTTATGCCATTGCCAAGATTGCGGGTTTAAAGATGTGTGAAAGCTTCAATCTTCAGTATGGCACGAATTATATTGCCGTGATGCCTACCAACCTTTATGGGCCGAATGATAATTTCCATTTGGAAAATAGTCATGTTCTACCTGCCATGATTCGCAAGATTCATTTGGCTAAATGTCTGAATGAAGGAAATTGGAAGTCAGTTCGTAAAGATATTGATTTGCGTCCTGTGGAAGGTGTGACTGGTAGTAATTCTGATGCTGAAATATTGGATAAATTGGCAAAATTTGGTATTACTCCTGAATCAGTAACTCTTTGGGGTACCGGTACACCTATGCGTGAGTTTTTGTGGAGCGAAGAGATGGCTGATGCGAGTGTTCATGTATTATTGAACGTTGATTTCAAGAATACCTATACGGAAGGTAGTAGAGACATTCGTAACTGTCATATCAATGTTGGTACAGGTAAGGAAGTCAGTATCCGTGAAGTTGCCGGAATGATCATGAAAGAAGTTCAATTTAAGGGTGATTTGCGTTGGGATAGTTCTAAGCCTGATGGTACGATGCGCAAGTTGACAGATGTGTCGAAGTTACACAGTTTAGGCTGGCATCATAAGGTTGAGATTGATGAAGGAATTGAGCGCCTTTATGAATGGTATTTGAAAGGTGTCTAAATTTTATAATTTATATATTATGGAAAAATTAAACGGAAAGAATGTTTTAATACTGTTGTTGATCCTGCTTCTTACAGCTTGTCAGTCTTATAAAAAAGTGCCTTACTTACAGGATGCGGAAGTGGTACTGTATAGTAACCAGAGCGAACAGTTATATGATGCAAAGATCATGCCCAAAGACTTGCTGACGATTGTTGTGTCATGTACTAGTCCTGAATTGGCAGCACCTTTCAATTTGACGGTGGCTACGCAGAATAATGTAGCTTTGAGTTATACAACTACCCAACCTATTCTACAGCAATATTTGGTGGATAATGAAGGCAATATTAACTTTCCGGTATTGGGTGAACTTCATGTGGGGGGATTGACAAAGAAAGCGACTGAACAGATGATTGTGGAAAAGTTGAAACCTTATATAACAGAGACGCCTATTGTAACGGTACGTATGGTGAATTATAAGATTTCCGTGATTGGTGAAGTTGCCCGTCCCGGTACATTCACGATTTCCAATGAAAAGGTGAATATTCTGGAAGCTTTGGCTATGGCAGGTGATATGACCGTATATGGTCTGCGTGATGATGTTAAGCTGATACGGGAGAATGCCAATGGTAAGCAGGAGATCATCCCTTTGGACCTGAACAAGGCGGAAACTATTCTTTCTCCTTATTACTATTTGCAGCAGAATGATATCATCTACGTGACTCCTAATAAAGCGAAAGCACGAAATTCGGATATCGGAACTAGTACAAGCTTGTGGTTCTCTGCTACTTCGATCCTTGTTTCTATTGCCAGTTTATTGTTTAACATCTTGAAATAAAAAGAAAGAGTTATGAAGGAAGCAAATCAAAACGGGAAAGGACCTGAAATGACTGAGGAACAGATCGATTTTCGGGCACTACTCTTTAAATACATCATTCACTGGCCCTGGTTTCTAGGGGCGGTGCTGGTATGCCTTGTTGGCGCCTGGTTTTATCTGCACTGGGCTACCCCCATTTATAATATTTCCGCTACCGTTCTGATAAAAGACGAGAAGAAAGGTGGAGGTGTAGGACTCTCTTCGGAACTGGAGGATATGGGAATAAGTGGTCTGATGACTTCTTCTAAAAACATTGATAACGAACTGGAGGTTCTGCGCTCGAAAACACTCGTAAAAGAGGTTGTTAATCAGTTGGGGCTATATATAACTTATAAAGATGAGGATGAGTTTCCTGCTAAAGGTTTATATAAGACATCTCCGGTACAAGTAAGTTTGACTCCTCAAGAGGCTGAAAAACTGAAAACTTCGATGGTAGTAGAGATGATCTTACAGCCTGAAGGTAGTATGGATGTGAATGTGACTGTAGGTGAAAAGGGCTATCAGAAGCATTTTGAGAAATTACCTGCCATTTTTCCAACAGATGAAGGTACATTGGCTTTCTTTCAGGAAGTTGATTCGGTAACTTTGCAAGATGGAACGAAAGTTCCTCGGATAGAGAAAAACGTACGTCATATAACTGCGACTATCAACAAACCGATGAGAGTGGCAAAAGGCTATTGTAACAGCCTGTCCATTGCTCCTACTTCTAAAACGACTTCTGTCGCTGTGATTTCATTGAAGAACTCCAGTTTGCAGCGCGGGCAGGACTTTATCAACCAGTTACTTGAAATGTATAATCGCAATACGAACAATGATAAAAACGAGATCGCTCAGAAGACAGCAGAATTTATCGATGAACGTATTGGCATTATCTCAAAAGAATTGGGTAGTACAGAAGCTAATTTGGAGACTTTCAAGCGTGATGCCGGTATCACGGATTTGACGAGTGAAGCTCAGATCGCCTTGGCCGGTAATGCTGAGTATGAAAAGAAAAGTGTGGAGAACCGTACTCAAATCAGCTTGGTAAATGACTTGCGTAAATACTTGAGAGGTAATGAATATGAAGTATTACCAAGTAATGTAGGTTTGCAGGATGCCGCCTTGATTGGAGCAATTGAACGTTACAACGAGATGTTGATGGAACGTAAACGCCTGCTGCGTACATCAACAGAGAATAACCCTACGATTGTGAATTTGGATACAAGTATCCGTGCCATGAAAGCCAATGTACAGGCTACTCTTGAAGGAACCTTGCAGGGGTTGATGATTACTAAAGAGAGCCTTGACCGTGAAGCGAGTCGTTATTCCCGTCGTATCAGCAACGCTCCGGGACAGGAACGTGCTTATGTAAGTATTGCCCGTCAGCAGGAGATCAAAGCCGGATTGTATCTGATGCTGTTACAGAAACGCGAAGAGAATGCGATTGCTCTTGCTGCTACTGCGAATAATGCGAAGATCATTGATGAAGCGATAGCTGACGATATTCCGGTATCTCCCAAACGTCCTATGATCTATTTGATCGCATTGGTACTTGGTGTTGGAATTCCGGTTGGTATCATCTACTTGATTGAACTGACGAAATTCAAGATCGAAGGTCGTGCCGATGTGGAGAAACTAACGAGTGTTCCTGTTGTCGGTGATATTCCATTGACTGATGAGAAAAATGATAAGAATGGTTCTATCGCCGTCTTCGAGAACAAGAATAATCTGATGAGTGAAACTTTCCGTAATATTCGGACCAATCTTCAGTTTATGCTCGATAATGATCAGAAGGTGATCCTTGTGACCTCAACTGTCAGTGGTGAAGGAAAATCGTTTGTTTCGTCGAATTTGGCTATCAGTCTTTCTCTTTTGGGAAAGAAAGTGGTGATTGTCGGGCTCGATATTCGTAAGCCAGGACTGAATAAGGTATTCCAGCTCTCTAATAAGGAGAGAGGTATTACTCAGTATCTTTCCAATCCTGAAACAGATCTGATGGAACTCGTTCAACTTTCTGATGTGAATAAGAATCTGTTTATTCTTCCGGGTGGTACTGTTCCTCCTAATCCAACGGAACTGTTAGCCCGTAACGGTCTGGACAGAGCGATAGAAACCTTGAAGAAGAACTTTGATTATGTCATCCTTGATACTGCTCCTATCGGCATGGTGACGGATACCTTATTAATTGGCCGTATAGCAGACTTGTCAGTTTACGTATGCCGTGCTGACTACACTCATAAGGCAGAATATACATTGATCAATGAACTGTCTTTTGAGAAGAAGCTGCCTAATCTTTGTACTGTCATTAACGGCGTAGACCTGAAGAAGCGAAAATACGGTTATTACTACGGCTACGGTAAGTATGGCAAGCATTACGGCTATGGTAAACGCTATGGCTACGGCTATGGATATGGCCAAGATACAAAAAGATAAATATCTGAATATCTATGAATTATAACTTTTCTCAGAAAAAGAGCCCCGGAAGGGGCTTTTCTTTTTGTTATCTGAAATAAAAGCCTCACCTTTGCATTGTTGATCAACAAAACGTGAATAAAATAACTTGAATTTGAATCTTTTAAAAAACGTATTATGAGTGTAATTTACAAGGTTGTTACGCGACCATCTGACCCGCGTGTTCCCAATTCTCCCAAGAAATATTATCCGCATCTGATCACTTTAGGTCAGTCTGTCAATCTGAAATATATTGCGCAGAAAATGCAGGGCTATTCTTCTTTATCCATCGGTGATATCAAGAGTGTGATTCAGAATTTTGTGGAGAAAATGAAAGAGCAACTTCTGGAAGGTAAGTCTGTGAATATCGAAGGCTTGGGTGTATTTATGCTGACTGCCTGCTCGAAAGGGGCGGATGCGGCGAAAGACGTCAATGCTAAAAGTGTGGATAGCGTACGCATCTTCTTTCAGGCGAATAAGGAACTGCGTATCACGAAGACGGCTACCCGTGCAGATGAAAAACTGGATTTGATCAGTCTGGATGAATATCTGAAGAAGTTGAACGCCTCTGTGACTCCGAATGATCCGGATGATGGTGAAAATGGCGGTGGTGGAAATGAAGGAGGAGGAGACGAGGAAGCTCCGGATCCGACTGTATAATCTGAAAAGCTTAAAAAAAGAAAGGAGGAAAAATCAATGAAGAAAACTTGGAGTGTAGTTTTGAAAGTAATCATTGCTGTAGCCGGTGCGATTGCCGGAGTACTGGGAGTACAGGCTGCATCATTGTAAGCAGCATTCAGTAAATAAAGTAATTGGTTAGATAAGACAGGCAGGCGGGAAGAACTTTCCCGCCTGCTTTGTTGTATGCTAAAATATCAAATAGTTGGCGTTACTTTTTCGTGTGCGATAACGAAAACACAAAAAATAACATTTTATTATGTAGAAAAAAATGAGGGAATGCTTCGTAGTTCACAAATAATGATTAAATTTGCCGCGATTTGTAATGTTGAGTTTGCAAAATGACGAATAATACTATAAAGCATCTGGGTATTGTGGAAAACATACAGGGTTCTCATCTGTCGGTGAGAATCGTTCAGACGTCGGCTTGTGCGGCTTGTAGCGCAAAAGGCCACTGTTCTTCGGCGGATAGTAAAGACAAAATCATAGATATAACGGATGTTACAGCTGCTTCCTATCAGGTAGGAGAGCGGGTGATGGTGATCGGCGAAACGTCGATGGGCATGATGGCTGTAACCCTTGCATTCATAATTCCTTTTGTACTTCTGATTGTTTCCCTGTTCGCATGGATGGCGTTGATAGGGAATGAACTGTATGCGGCTCTTCTTTCTCTGGCAGTTCTTATTCCTTATTATTTCGTATTGTGGCTCAATAAAACGCGAATGAAACAACATTTTTCATTTACTATAAAACCAATAAATAACTAAAACATTATGAATTTGATTCTGATTGCAGTGATTTCATTGGGAGCTATAGCGCTCGTGCTGGCCGCTATTCTTTATGTGGCTTCCAAGAAATTTGCCGTGTATGAAGACCCGCGGATTGCCCAGGTGGGAGAAGTGCTTCCCCAGGCTAATTGTGGTGGATGTGGCTATCCCGGTTGTAGCGGCTTTGCCGACGCTTGCGTCAAAGCCGGTTCGCTGGATGGTAAATTCTGCCCCGTAGGCGGACAGCCTGTCATGGCACAAATTGCTGATATCCTAGGGCTTGCAGCCGGAGAAGCTGAACCGATGGTAGCAGTGGTAAGATGTAACGGAACGTGTATGAATCGTCCGCGTATTAATCAGTACGACGGTGCGAAGAGTTGCGCTATTGCCGCTTCGCTCTATGGTGGGGAAACGGGTTGTAGTTACGGATGTCTGGGGTGTGGTGACTGTGTGGCTGCCTGCCAGTTCGATGCCATCCACATGAATCCTGAAACAGGACTTCCGGAAGTGGATGAAGCGAAATGTACCGCTTGCGGTGCCTGTGTGAAGGCTTGTCCGAAGGCGATCATCGAAATCCGTCCGCAAGGAAAGAAATCACGCCGTGTGTATATCTCTTGTGTGAATAAAGACAAGGGAGCTGTGGCACGCAAGGCTTGTACGGTGAGTTGTATCGGCTGTGGCAAATGCGTGAAGACTTGTCCGTTCGAAGCTATCACGTTGGAGAACAACTTGGCTTACATCGATCCGCACAAGTGTAAATCTTGCCGGAAATGTGTGGAAGTCTGTCCGCAGAATACCATTATCGAATTGAATTTCCCGCCGAGGAAACCGAAAGAAGAAGCTCCGGCTGCTCCAAAACCGGCTGCTGTTTCTAAAGAAGCGGTGGAAACTCCTGCACCGGCGGCAAAAGTGGAAACTCCTGCTGAAAAGGCTACAGAAGCTCCGAAAGTAACAGAATAATAACAGAATAAAATACAGAACTGTATGTTAAAGACATTTTCAATTGGTGGAGTTCATCCACACGAAAATAAATTGTCGGCACATCAACCTATTATCACAGCGGAAGTTCCTGCAAAGGCTGTTATTTTGCTGGGGCAGCACATTGGTGCGCCTGCAAAACCGGTTGTAGCGAAAGGGGATGTGGTAAAGGTAGGCACTAAAATTGCTGAACCTGCCGGCTTTGTTTCGGCAGCAATTCACTCTTCGGTCAGTGGTAAAGTGGCGAAGATTGATACTATTGTCGATGCCAGCGGTTATGCGAAACCTGCTATCTTTATCGATGTGGAAGGCGACGAATGGGAAGAAACAATCGACCGTAGCGCCACACTGGTGAAGGAATGTGAGCTTCCGGCAGAAGAGATCGTGAAGAAAATTGCCGATGCCGGAATCGTTGGTCTGGGTGGTGCTTGTTTCCCTACACAGGTGAAACTTTGTCCTCCTCCTTCTTTTAAAGCTGAATGTGTGATTATCAATGCCGTAGAATGTGAACCTTATTTGACTGCCGACCATCAGCTGATGCTGGAACACGCGGAAGAAATCATGGTAGGTGTTTCCATCCTGATGAAAGCAGTGAAAGTGAACAAGGCATTTATCGGAATCGAAAATAATAAGCCCGATGCTATCGAACTGATGACTAAAGTAGCTTCCAGCTATGCAGGCATCGAAGTCGTTCCCTTGAAGGTGAAATATCCGCAAGGAGGTGAAAAGCAGCTGATCGATGCAATCACCAAACGTCAGGTGGCGAGCGGTGCGTTGCCTATCTCTACGGGAGCAGTCGTGCAGAACGTGGGAACGGCGTTTGCCGTTTATGAAGCTGTGCAGAAGAATAAACCGTTGTTTGAACGGGTGATTACCGTGACGGGAAAGTCGGTTGCGAAGCCGTCCAACTTCCTGGCTCGTATCGGTACACCGATGAAACAGTTGATTGACGCTTGCGGTGGTTTGCCCGAAGATACGGGTAAGGTGATCGGCGGTGGTCCGATGATGGGTAAGGCGTTAGTAAATATCGAGGTTCCTACTGCGAAGGGCAGTTCCGGCATCCTGATTATGAACCGGAAGGAAGCCAAACGTGGTGAAGCTCAAACCTGTATCCGTTGCGCGAAGTGCGTGAGTGCCTGTCCGATGGGACTGGAACCGTACTTGCTCGGAGCTTTGTCCGAAAACGGAGATTTTGAAACAATGGAAAAAGAAAGAATCATGGATTGCATCGAGTGCGGCTCTTGCCAGTTCACTTGTCCTGCCAACCGTCCGCTGCTCGACTATTGTCGTCTGGGTAAAGGCAAAGTGGGAGCTATGATTCGTGCACGTCAAGCTAAAAAATAACGAATATGGAAAATAAATTAATCGTATCACTATCGCCCCACGTTCATGGCGGAGACAGCGTACAGAAAAATATGTATGGCGTGCTGATTGCACTGATTCCGGCTTTTCTGGTGTCTCTCTATTTCTTCGGACTGGGTGCCCTGATTGTCACGGCTACTTCCGTTGCGGCTTGTTTGTTCTTCGAATGGGCGATCGGAAAATATTTAATGAAGAAACCGACCACCACCATCTGCGACGGCTCTGCCATCATCACAGGTGTGTTGCTGGCATTTAATTTACCGTCTAACTTGCCTATCTGGATTATCATCCTCGGTGCACTGTTTGCTATCGGTGTAGGCAAAATGTCTTTCGGCGGATTAGGCTGCAATCCTTTCAACCCGGCATTGGCAGGCCGCGTATTCCTGCTGCTTTCTTTCCCGGTGCAGATGACCAGCTGGCCGGTAGTCGGACAGTTGACCGCTTATACGGATGCTACCACCGGTGCCACTCCGCTGGCCTTGATGAAGCAAGCCATTTACGGTGACACTGCCGCTTTAAGCCAGATTCCGGACGCATTGACCTTGCTGATCGGACAGAATGGCGGATGCTTGGGTGAAGTGAGTGCGCTGGCTCTGCTGATCGGACTCGTTTATATGCTCTGGAAGAAAATCATCACCTGGCATATTCCTGTGTCTATCCTGGCTACTGTGTTTGTCTTTGCAGGCATCATGCACCTGGCAGATCCGGAAAAATACGTTTCTCCGGTATTGCAGTTGCTTTCCGGTGGTCTGATGCTGGGTGCTGTCTTTATGGCAACCGACTATGTGACTTCTCCGATGAGTAAGAAAGGGATGCTGATCTATGGTGTATGTATCGGTCTGCTGACGGTAGTTATCCGTCTGTTCGGCGCCTATCCCGAAGGCATGTCGTTCGCCATCCTGATTATGAATGCGTTCACTCCGCTGATTAACACCTATTGTAAACCTAAACGCTTTGGGGAGGTAGCGAAGAAGAAATGAAAAAGTTACAATCATCTTTAAAGAATATGTTGCTGGTACTTACGGGCGTTACAGCTGTTTCCGTAGCGTTGCTGGCTTATGTGAACGAACTGACGAAAGGCCCTATTGCCGAAGCGAATGCAAAGACGCTGAACGAGGCCTTGAAAAAGGTGCTTCCTGAATATACCAATAATCCGGTAGCCGAAAGCGATACTGTTTTCAGCGAGAAAGACGGAAAGAAAATCGTGGATTTCATTATCTATCCGGCCAAGAATGGCGAAAAGTGGGTAGGTTCTGCCGTTGAAGCCAAGTCAATGGGATTTGGCGGTGAACTGAAAGTGCTGGTGAGCTTTGATGCTGAAGGCAAGATTTATAACTACTCTTTATTGGCGCACGCTGAAACTCCGGGATTGGGTTCGAAAGCGGACAAATGGTTTGGAGCTTATGATCCTGCAAAGAACGAAAAACCGGTATCTCACGAAGAAAGTGCAAAGTCTATTTTGGGCATGAATCCGGGAGAGACTCCATTGGCTGTGACCAAAGACATGAATGGACAGGTAGATGCTATCACGGCTTCTACTATCACTTCACGTGCTTTCCTGAATGCGGTGAATGCTGCTTATCAGGCATATAAAGGCGGTGAGGTGGATACGAATTCCGGAGCTTCCCAGAAAAATGAACCGGCTGTTGCGCCGGAAGGTGAAGCAGCTGCTAATGACACTAATAACTAAGAAAGGAGGAGACAGTTATGAATAATTTTAAAGTAATGATGAACGGGATTATCAAAGAGAATCCTATTTTTGTGCTCCTGCTCGGTATGTGTCCTACACTGGGTACGACATCATCGGCAATCAACGGTATGGGTATGGGACTGGCCACTATGTTCGTCCTGATTTGCTCGAACGTGGTAATTTCATCTATCAAGAATCTGATTCCGGATATGGTACGCATCCCTTCATTTATCGTGGTGATCGCGTCATTCGTGACACTGTTGCAGATGATAATGCAAGCATACGTGCCCGATCTGTATGCTACCCTCGGTCTTTTCATTCCGCTGATCGTAGTAAATTGTATCGTATTGGGACGTGCGGAAGCTTTCGCAGCGAAGAACAATCCGCTGGCTTCTATGTTTGATGGTATCGGTATGGGATTTGGTTTTACCATTGCCCTGACTCTGTTGGGTGCCGTACGTGAATTCCTCGGAACAGGTAAGATATTTAATCTGACCATTCTGCCGGAAGAATACGGAATGCTGATCTTTGTTCTGGCTCCGGGTGCCTTTATCGCTTTAGGTTATCTGATTGCCATTATTAATAGTCTGAAGAAAGCCTAACTCTATTAAATAAGAAAAGAATATGGAATATATATTGATATTTATCTCGGCAATCTTTGTAAACAACATTGTGTTGTCGCAGTTCCTGGGAATCTGTCCGTTCCTGGGTGTTTCCAAGAAGGTGGAAACAGCGATGGGTATGAGTGCGGCAGTTGCTTTCGTGCTGACTATCGCTACCATCGTCACATTCCTGATTCAGAAGTTTGTGTTGGACGCTTTCGGATTGGGGTACTTACAGACAATCACTTTTATTCTGGTTATTGCCGGACTGGTGCAGATGGTAGAAATTATTCTGAAGAAAGTTTCTCCTTCTTTGTATCAGGCACTGGGGGTGTTCCTGCCGTTGATTACAACGAACTGCTGTATTCTCGGTGTGGCAATCCTGGTAATCCAGAAAGACTTTGATCTGCTGACAGGTGTTGTATACGCATTCTCTACTGCTCTTGGCTTTGGTCTGGCACTGGTATTGTTTGCCGGATTGCGTGAGCAGATGACCCTGGTGAAGATTCCGAAAGGAATGCAGGGGACTCCGATTGCTTTGATTACCGCAGGTTTGCTGGCAATGGCATTCATGGGCTTCTCTGGCGTCGTGTAAAAGACTAAGTTGATAATTAGATAAAGAGGCTGGAAACTCTGTCGTATGGCAACATACAGGCAGTTTGTTTCCGGCCTTTTTCTTTATATCTGTTCATACCGAATATGTTTTTTATCATACCAAAACGCCCTCAAATCGTCCCGTAAGTATCTTCCTGTGAATAAAATTGCGATAGTTTATTGCATTTCCATTTTATTTCCATACATTTGTACCTCAAACAAACTGAAAACCGAAAAACTAACCATATTTTAAAATTATATGAAAGAAAGAATTTTAGTAACGGGAGGAACAGGCTATATTGGGTCTCATACCGTTGTAGAACTACAAAACAGTGGATACGAAGTAATCATTATCGATAATTTATCAAATTCGAGTGCTGACGTTGTTGACAATATAGAGAAAGTATCCGGTATCCGCCCAGCTTTTGAGAAACTGGATTGTCTTGATTTTGCTGGCCTTGATGCCGTATTTGCCAAATATAAAGGAATTAAAGCGATTATTCATTTCGCAGCAAGCAAAGCAGTAGGAGAGTCGGTAGAGAAGCCGTTGCTTTATTATCGTAACAACCTGGTTTCTTTAATCAACCTTCTGGAGTTAATGCCTAAACATGGAGTAGAAGGCATAGTGTTCTCTTCTTCCTGTACAGTATATGGTCAACCGGATGAGTTGCCTGTAACGGAAAAGGCTCCGATCAAGAAAGCGGAATCTCCTTATGGAAATACAAAACAGATTAATGAAGAAATTATCCGTGATACAGTAGCTTCCGGTGCCCCGATCAATGCTATTTTGCTGCGTTATTTCAATCCGATTGGCGCACATCCTACAGCATTGTTGGGTGAACTTCCGAACGGTGTTCCTCAAAACCTGATTCCTTATCTGACTCAGACAGCGATGGGTATCCGTGAAAAACTAAGTGTATTCGGTGACGATTATGATACTCCTGACGGTTCCTGTATCCGTGACTTTATCAACGTTGTTGACTTGGCTAAAGCACACGTGATTGCAATCCGCCGTATTTTGGAGCAAAAACAGAAAGAAAAAGTAGAAGTATTCAATATCGGTACAGGACGCGGCGTTTCAGTATTGGAACTGATTAATGGCTTTGAAAAAGCTACCGGCGTTAAATTGAATTATCAGATTGTAGGCCGTCGCGCAGGTGATATTGAAAAGGTATGGGCTAATCCCGATTATGCAAACCAGGAACTGGGTTGGAAAGCGGTAGAAACATTAGAAGATACTTTACGCTCTGCATGGAATTGGCAGCTGAAACTCCGTGAAAGAGGCATTCAGTAAAAAGATATTTGTTTTAATTAACATAAAAGTTTAAACAAATCGTTCATGCGATTTGTTTATTAGATGCTAATCAGCTTGATCTGTTTGTGAGTATGTGAATATGAGTAAATGGTACTTATGCCTCTCCGGCATAGACAGGTATGATTGCATAGTAGTTTTGTCGTGTTTTATTTTGTGTTTGTGTTGTGACGGTACTACGACGGGAGTCGTGGTACCGTTTTTTGTTACTCTTTTATAGCCTGCCTTTAAAACAGAATACGTTAGTTCCCCAATCGGTTTCAGGTAAAGTTCCTTCCGGCTCGAACAATCCGTATACGGAAGAACCGGAACCGCTCATAGAGGCATAAACAGCCCCTTGCCTGTATAGCTCGGCTTTAATTTCTCCGATCACCGGATGCTGGGGGAATACGCTGTCTTCAAAATCATTGATTAATATCTCTTTCCATTCATTTACCGGGCGTTTAATCGCTTCTTTGATCGAGTATTCGGGATGATGAGGGTGAATATTGGCGAAAGCTTCCCGCGTTGATACGAATACATCCGGTTTGATGATCAGAATCTTATATCCTTTTAAGGATAGTGGAATGGGGGAGAATATGTTGCCGATTCCTTCGGCAAAGGTCGGGGCGTTTTTGATAAAGAAAGCGCAGTCTGCTCCCAAAGTTGCGGCATATATTTCCAGCTGATCTTCGGATAAATTCAGCTGAAAGTGTTCGTTGAGTAATTTCAGCATGAAAGCCGCGTCTGATGAGCCTCCTCCCAGTCCGGCACCGGAAGGAATGTGTTTGTACAGATGGATCTCGATAGGACAGAGGTGAAACTCTTTATCTAATAGCAGATATGCTTTCACCACTAAATTGTCTTCTGGATTACCGGATATCTCCATTCCGTACTGATGCAGGGAGAACTTTTTGTCCGCTTCGGGGCTGGTCCGGATTTCCAGCGCATCTTCGAGAGCGACGGGGTAGAATACGGTTTCGAGGTTGTGATATCCGTCCGGACGCTTCTCGGTAATAGAGAGTCCCAGGTTTATTTTTGCGTTTGGGAAAGTGATCATATTCGTTCTGAATTATTATTTTTGAATTTTAAATTATGGGTTGCGAATTTATGCTATTGGTGACAAAGTTACTAAAATCTTCATTTTTCCTTATCTTTTCTTCATTATTATATTCTATCTTTGTCATCCCTTTCGGATTTTACTATGTATAAAAGCCGGGGATCATAAATTGTAAATCATAAAATTGTATATAAGCAGATGGCTGAACAAAGAAGAAATTCCCGTAACACAAAATCAACTAAAGTACAACCGGTCAATGATTATGGTCGTATCCAACCTCAGGCACCGGAGCTGGAAGAGGCGGTGTTGGGTGCTTTAATGATTGAGAAGGATGCTTATTCGCTGGTGAGTGAGATTCTTCGCCCGGAGTCATTTTATGAGCATCGTCATCAGTTGATTTATGCTGCCATTACTGATCTTGCCGTTAATCAGAAGCCGGTGGACATTCTGACGGTCAAAGAGCAGTTGAGCAAAAGAGGTGAGTTGGAAGAGGTCGGTGGACCGTTCTATATTACTCAGTTGAGCAGTAAGGTTGCTTCTTCCGCACATATCGAATATCACGCCCGTATTATTGCACAAAAATCGTTGGCGCGCGAATTGATAACGTTTACCAGTAATATTCAAAGCAAGGCTTTTGATGAGACACTGGATGTGGACGACTTGATGCAGGAGGCGGAAGGCAAGTTGTTTGAGATTTCCCAGCAGAATATGAAGAAAGACTATACGCAGATTAATCCGGTAATTGACGAAGCGTATAAGCTGATTCAGAAAGCGGCTGCACGAACGGACGGTCTGAGTGGTCTTGAAAGTGGATTTACGAAACTGGACAAGATGACCTCCGGTTGGCAGAACTCCGACCTTATTATAATCGCTGCCCGTCCTGCCATGGGTAAGACAGCTTTCGTACTTTCTATGGCTAAAAATATTGCTGTTGATTATCGGAATCCGGTAGCGTTGTTCTCTCTTGAAATGAGTAACGTCCAGTTGGTCAACCGTCTTATCACCAATGTTTGTGAGATTCCGAGTGAGAAGATCAAAAGTGGACAATTGGCAAGCTATGAGTGGCAACAGTTGGACTACAAACTGAAAGATCTGCTGGATGCTCCGCTTTATGTGGATGATACTCCGTCTTTGTCTGTGTTTGAACTCCGGACCAAAGCACGTCGTCTGGTGCGTGAACATGGGGTGAGAATTATTATTATTGACTACCTTCAATTGATGAATGCGAGTGGTATGGCATTCGGTAGCCGTCAGGAAGAGGTTAGTACGATATCCCGTTCGTTGAAAGGATTGGCGAAGGAGTTGAACATTCCCATTATAGCCTTGTCGCAGTTGAATCGTGGTGTGGAGAGTCGTGAAGGTATTGACGGTAAACGCCCTCAGTTGAGTGACCTTCGTGAATCCGGAGCCATCGAGCAGGATGCCGATATGGTGTGTTTTATTCACCGTCCGGAATATTATAAGATTTATCAGGATGATCGTGGTAACGACCTGCGCGGTATGGCGGAAATTGTGATAGCCAAGCATCGTAATGGTGCGGTAGGTGAAGTCTTGCTCCGATTCAAAGGTGAGTTTACACGATTCTCAAATCCGGAAGATGATATGGTTATACCGATGCCGGGTGAACCTGCAGGTGCCATGCTGGGGTCTAAACTGAATGCCGGTGCTATGCCTCCGCCTCCGCCGGAACCGGACTTTGTTCCGCAGGGAAATAATCCGTTCGGTGCAACGGAAGGGCCGTTACCTTTCTAAAAAACGTTCGTTTGGGTTGAATAGAAATGACCGCTTAGTCAGATGAAAATAACCGCTCGATTTACTCCAATCGAGCGGTCGATTATTTTTTATAGAGTATAGCCGCGTTGTATTCTGATAGGGATAGGTGGCAAAAATGACAAAGAATACCCCTTTATTTTTTGCCACTTTGTCACCAACCATGAATTTATTGGGGAATAATACAGTCAGGTCTTTGTTAGTTTAGCTTCTCTTGACATTTTTCTCTCAAATCGTTCTATGTCAACCGAAAAATCTTATTAACTTTGCGAAACTTTTTGAGAAACAATAAAAATTTAATTATATGAATATCTCTTATAACTGGCTGAAAGAGTATGTCAACTTTGATTTGACCCCCGATGAAACGGCTGCTGCGCTGACCTCAATCGGCTTGGAAACAGGTGGTGTAGAAGAAGTGCAAACCATTAAGGGTGGTTTGGAAGGACTCGTAATCGGTGAAGTGCTGACTTGCGAAGAACATCCGAATTCCGACCATTTGCATATCACTACCGTCAATCTGGGAGACGGCGAACCTGTACAGATTGTATGCGGTGCTCCGAATGTAGCTGCCGGACAGAAAGTAGTGGTTGCCACTTTGGGTACCAAACTTTATGACGGTGATGAATGCTTTACTATCAAGAAGTCAAAAATCCGTGGTGTAGAATCTACAGGGATGATTTGTGCAGAAGACGAAATCGGTATTGGTACCGATCATGCAGGAATCATCGTGTTGCCGGCTGAAGCTGTTCCGGGTACTCTCGCCAAAGACTATTATAATATCAAGAGTGACTACGTACTCGAAGTAGATATTACTCCTAACCGTGCAGACGCTTGCTCACACTATGGTGTGGCCCGCGACTTGTATGCTTACCTGATTCAGAATGGCAAGCAGGCTACTTTGCAACGTCCATCTGTAGATGGATTTAAGGTGGAAAATCATGATTTGGATATCGAAGTAGTGGTTGAAAACAGCGAAGCCTGTCCTCACTATGCCGGCGTTACGGTGAAAGGCGTTACTGTGAAGGAAAGCCCCGAATGGTTGCAGAATAAATTGCGCTTGATCGGTGTACGTCCTATTAATAATGTAGTGGATATTACTAATTATATCGTTCATGCTTTCGGTCAGCCATTGCATTGTTTCGATGCCGGAAAGATAAAAGGCAATGAAGTAATTGTCAAGACATTGCCGGAAGGCACTCCATTCGTCACATTGGATGAAGTGGAACGCAAGTTGAACGAACGCGATCTGATGATCTGCAACAAAGAAGAAGCGATGTGTATTGCCGGTGTATTCGGCGGACTGGATTCCGGTTCTACGGAAGCTACGACAGATGTATTTATCGAAAGCGCTTATTTCCATCCTACATGGGTGCGTAAGACTGCCCGTCGTCACGGTCTGAATACGGATGCTTCTTTCCGTTTCGAACGTGGCATCGATCCGAACGGAGTAATCTATTGTCTGAAACTGGCTGCTCTGATGGTGAAAGAACTGGCCGGTGGCACTATCTCATCCGAAATTAAGGATGTTTGCGTTGCAGTTCCACAAGACTTTATGGTAGAACTTTCTTATGAGAAAGTAAATTCGCTGATTGGTAAAGTGATTCCCGTGGAAACGATCAAGAGCATTGTTACCAGCCTGGAAATGAAAATCATGAATGAGACAGTTGACGGACTGACATTGGCCGTTCCTCCTTATCGTGTAGACGTACAGCGTGATTGCGATGTGATCGAAGATATTCTACGTATCTACGGATATAATAATGTAGAAATCCCGACTACGCTGAACTCCAGTCTGACAACCAAGGGTGAGCATGATAAATCAAACAAATTACAGAATCTGGTTGCAGAACAGCTGGTTGGCTGTGGCTTCAATGAAATACTGAATAATTCTCTGACTCGTGCCGCTTACTACGACGGTCTGGAGAACTATTCATCCAACCATCTGGTGATGCTGCTGAATCCACTGAGTGCCGATCTGAACTGTATGCGTCAGACATTGCTGTTCGGTGGACTGGAAAGTATCGCTCACAATGCAAACCGCAAGAATGCCGATTTGAAATTCTTCGAATTCGGTAACTGCTATTACTTCGATGCGGACAAGAAGAATCCGGAAAAAGTACTGGCTACCTATTCGGAAGACTATCACTTGGGTTTGTGGGTGACTGGAAAGAAAGTAGCCAACTCATGGGCACACCCGGATGAAAACAGTTCGGTATACGAATTGAAGGCTTATGTAGAGAATATATTGAAGCGCCTGGGACTGGATTTGCACAACCTGGTAGTTGGCAATCTGACTGACGATATTTTCGCTACCGCACTTTCTGTTCATACCAAGGGGGGGAAGCGTCTTGCCTCTTTCGGTGTTGTGACGAAGAAACTGCTGAAAGCATTCGATATAGATAATGAGGTGTATTATGCCGACTTGAACTGGAAAGAACTGATGAAGGCTATCCGTTCAGTGAAGATCAGCTACAAGGAAATTTCCAAATTCCCTGCTGTGAAGCGTGACTTGGCATTGTTGCTCGACAAGAACGTACAGTTTGCCGAAATCGAAAAAATCGCTTACGATACAGAAAAGAAACTGCTGAAAGAAGTGGAACTCTTCGATGTATACGAAGGTAAGAACATCGAAGCAGGTAAGAAATCGTATGCGGTCAGCTTCCTGCTTCAGGATGAAACTCAGACGCTGAACGATAAGATGATCGATAAGATCATGTCTAAACTGGTGAAGAATCTGGAAGATAAGCTGAATGCAAAATTGAGATAAATTTAAAATTCACAATTCAAAATTAATACAAACCAATGGGAAGAGCATTTGAATATAGAAAAGCCGCAAAGCTGAAAAGATGGGGCCACATGGCTAAAACATTTACAAGACTGGGTAAACAGATCGCTATTGCCGTGAAGGCGGGTGGTCCGGAACCGGAAAATAACCCGACACTGCGTTCGGTCATCGCTACTTGTAAGCGTGAGAATATGCCGAAGGACAATATCGAACGTGCGATTAAGAATGCAATGGGTAAGGACCAGAGCGACTACAAGAGCATGACTTACGAAGGATACGGTCCTCACGGAATTGCTGTCTTTGTAGATACGCTGACTGATAATACGACTCGTACGGTAGCCGATGTACGCTCTGTATTCAATAAATTTGGTGGTAACCTCGGAACAATGGGATCATTGGCTTTCCTTTTCGACCATAAATGTATGTTCACTTTCAAGATAAAGGACGGCATGGATATGGAAGAACTGATCCTTGATCTGATTGATTACGACGTAGAAGATGAGTACGAACAGGATGACGAAGAAGGAACAATCACTATCTACGGTGATCCTAAGAGCTATGCCGCTATTCAGAAACATCTTGAAGAGTGTGGCTTCGAGGATGTCGGCGGTGATTTTACTTATATCCCGAACGATCTGAAAGAGGTAACCCCGGAACAACGCGAAACTTTAGATAAGATGATAGAACGTCTTGAAGAATTTGATGACGTGCAGACTGTTTATACAAACATGAAGCCGGAAGAAGGCGGAAACGAGGAGTAAGTGGATTATGGAATATGTTTATAGAACCCAGGGTACTTGCAGCACAAACATCGAACTGAATGTAGAAGATGGAGTTGTGAAGGAAGTTGCCTTTTGGGGAGGATGTAACGGAAATCTTCAGGGACTTTCACGTCTGGTAAAGGGAATGAAGGTAGAAGAGGTTATCAAGAAACTTGAAGGAGTACGTTGCAGTGGCAGACCGACGTCCTGTCCCGATCAGTTGTGCCATGCACTGCATGAAATGGGATATTAACGGAAGTCTCCCTTTATAAAATATACACTGGCCTCCGGCAATTCATTTTGCCGGAGGTTTTTTATTGTGCCGTACCTTTCCCTATTTGTCGGTATTTTGAACCAAAATCGACCTTCGGTCGTTATTTATAAGTATATTTGTGCTGAATAAACTATTATGCAATGATGAAGAATATTTTTCAAGACTTGAAACGGAAAGATCATAAACGTTATCTGGGCGGACTGGATGTTTTTAAATATATTGGTCCCGGACTTTTGGTAACTGTCGGATTTATTGATCCGGGCAACTGGGCATCAAATTTTGCCGCAGGTTCCGAGTTCGGCTATTCACTTCTTTGGGTGGTCACCTTATCCACTATCATGTTGATTGTCCTCCAGCATAATGTTGCTCACTTGGGGATTGTTACGGGGCTTTGCCTTTCGGAAGCCGCTACGAAATATACTCCTAAATGGGTATCCCGTCCTATTTTGGGTACGGCGGTATTGGCGTCTATTTCTACTTCATTGGCTGAGATTCTGGGAGGAGCCATCGCATTGGAGATGCTGTTTGATATGCCTATTATGTGGGGGGCGGTGCTGACCACACTTTTTGTCTCCATCATGCTCTTTACCAACTCCTATAAAAAGATAGAACGTTCCATTATTGCTTTTGTCTCGGTGATCGGTCTTTCATTTATTTATGAATTGTTTCTGGTAGAAATAGACTGGCCGGCTGCGACGATGGGTTGGGTGACGCCTGCTTTCCCGAAGGGTAGTATGCTGATTATTATGAGTGTGCTGGGAGCGGTTGTGATGCCTCATAATCTGTTTCTGCATTCGGAAGTAATACAGAGTCACGAGTATAATAAGAAAGACGATGCGTCTATCAAGAAAGTATTGAAATACGAGTTGTTCGATACGCTTTTCTCGATGATCGTTGGCTGGGCAATTAACAGTGCTATGATTCTGCTGGCTGCTGCTACTTTCTTTAAAAGCGGCATTCAGGTGGAAGAATTGCAACAAGCCAAATCACTGCTTGAACCTTTGTTGGGAAGTAATGCGGCAATCGTATTCGCATTGGCTCTGTTGATGGCAGGTATTTCGTCCACTATAACAAGCGGAATGGCGGCAGGTTCTATCTTTGCAGGTATCTTTGGAGAGTCATATCATATTAAAGACAGTCACTCGCAGGTAGGAGTAATCCTTTCGTTGGGAATTGCGCTGTTGCTGATTTTCTTTATTGGCGATCCATTCAAGGGATTACTGATTTCGCAGATGATATTGAGTATTCAGTTGCCTTTCACGGTATTCCTGCAAGTAGGGCTGACTTCATCCCGAAAGGTAATGGGGAATTATGTCAATAGCCGTTGGAGTACTTTTGTATTATATGCTATTGCAGTCATTGTTTCGGTATTGAATATAATGCTGCTGTTTTCATAAAACGAACATAAATCTATAAACTATAAAATGATGAAGATTATTACTTATAATGTGAACGGGCTTCGTGCTGCCGCTTCTAAAGGTTTGCCGGAATGGCTGGTGCAGGAGAATCCGGATATTCTTTGTCTGCAAGAGACAAAACTACAGCCGGACCAATATCCGGCAGAAGTATTTGAAGCTTTGGGTTACAAGGCTTATCTCTATTCTGCACAAAAGAAGGGATACAGCGGTGTGGCGATCCTTACTAAGCAGGAACCCGATCATGTGGAATATGGTATGGGGATAGAAGCTTATGACAATGAAGGGCGTTTTATCCGTGCGGATTTTGGCGACTTGTCCGTAGTCAGTGTTTATCATCCTTCGGGAACGAGCGGAGACGAACGGCAGGCATTTAAAATGGTGTGGCTGGAAGACTTTCAGAAATATGTGACAGAGCTGCGCAAGACTCGTCCGAACCTTATCCTTTGCGGTGACTATAATATCTGTCATGAGCCGATTGATATTCATGATCCTGTCCGGAATGCCACGAACAGCGGCTTCCTGCCCGAAGAACGGGAATGGATGACTCGTTTCCTTTCTGCAGGATTTATTGATTCTTTCCGTCTGCTCTATCCGGAGAAACAGGAGTATACGTGGTGGAGCTATCGTTTTAATTCGCGTGCCAAGAATAAAGGCTGGCGGATTGACTATTGCATGACCAGTGAGCCGGTACGTCCGATGCTGAAAAGTGCCAGCATACTGAACGATGCCGTACATTCAGATCATTGTCCAATGGCTTTGGAAATAGAATAAAAATAGAAAATAGCATGGAAGATAGAATACAAAAAGCTGTAGAACTTTTTAAGAGCGGATATAACTGCTCGCAGTCTGTAGTAGCTGCATTTGCCGATATGTATGGTTTCACACAGGAGCAGGCAGTGCGTATGTCAGCCTCTTTTGGCGGAGGAATCGGGCGGATGCGTGAGACATGCGGGGCTGCTTGCGGACTGTTCCTGATAGCCGGACTGGAAACCGGAGCTACCGAAGCGACAGATCGTGAAGGAAAAGCTGCAAACTATGCGGTAGTGCAGGAATTGGCTGCCGAATTTAAAAAACGCAACGGGTCGTTGATTTGCGGAGAATTGTTGGGATTAAAGAAAAAAGAGCCGATTTCGACTGTTCCCGAAGAACGTAATACTCAATATTATAGCAAACGACCGTGTGCTAAAATGGTGGAAGAGGCGGCAAGAATTTGGGTAGAATACCTCGAAAAACACCCTAAATAAGGGGATAAAATGCTTTTTTATTACAAAATCAGCAAAAAAAGATTCAATAAAGTGTTATATAACATAAAAATAACTATCTTTGTCCCCGAAATAAAATCTGAAAGTCTTTTTGACCGGATGATTTTAAGCATGTCTAACTAAAATTGCAAAGCAAATGTTGAAAGAAAAAGCTGGTGTAATTGCAGGTACTATCTGGAATGCACTGAACGAAACAGAAGGAATGACTGCCAAGCAGCTTAAAAAAGCAACTAAATTGGTTGACAAAGATCTGTTCCTCGGCCTTGGCTGGTTATTGAGAGAAGACAAAGTCTCTGTGGAAGAAGTTGAAGGTGAACTCTTCATCAAATTGATCTAAGCGAGTAACTCACTTAAGCAATAAAAAAATGCGTTGGTACATGATCATAATGTTATCAACGCATTTTTTTTTATTCCGCCATTTACGTATCTTTGCACACCAAAAAGCTAAAATAATAAGAATTCAGAATGAAGAATATTCGCAACTTTTGCATTATTGCTCATATTGACCACGGTAAGTCAACGTTGGCCGACCGTCTGTTGGAGTTTACTAACACCATTCAGGTGACTTCAGGGCAGATGCTTGATAATATGGATCTGGAAAAAGAAAGAGGGATCACTATCAAGAGCCATGCGATCCAGATGGAATATACTTATCAGGGGGAGAAGTATGTCCTTAACCTGATTGATACTCCGGGACACGTGGACTTTTCGTATGAGGTGTCACGTTCTATCGCTGCATGTGAAGGGGCATTGCTGATTGTCGATGCTTCGCAGGGAGTGCAGGCGCAGACGATCTCGAATCTGTATATGGCCATTGAACACGACCTTGAGATTATTCCGGTTATCAATAAATGCGATATGGCGAGCGCCAATCCCGAAGAAGTGGAGGACGAAATCGTTGAACTGTTGGGTTGCAAGCGCGAGGAGGTAATCCGTGCATCCGGTAAAACGGGTATGGGAGTGGAAGAGATACTGGCTGCTGTGATTGAACGTATTCCTCATCCCGAAGGGAATGAAGAGGCGCCGTTGCAGGCTTTGATTTTCGACTCTGTATTCAACTCTTTTCGTGGAATTATAGCTTATTTCAAGATTGAAAACGGCACGATTCGCAAGGGCGACAAGGTGAAGTTTTTCAATACGGGAAAAGAGTATGATGCCGATGAAATAGGGGTGTTGAAAATGGATATGGTGCCTCGTAACGAACTTCGTACGGGGGATGTAGGATATATAATTTCCGGTATCAAAACTTCCAAAGAGGTGAAGGTGGGAGATACCATTACACATATTGCCCGTCCGTGTGACAAGGCTATTGCCGGGTTTGAGGAGGTGAAGCCGATGGTGTTTGCCGGAGTGTACCCGATTGAGGCGGAAGATTTCGAAGATCTTCGCGCGTCTTTGGAAAAGTTGCAGCTGAATGATGCGTCGTTGACTTTCCAGCCGGAGTCTTCATTGGCTTTGGGTTTTGGTTTCCGTTGCGGTTTCCTCGGATTGCTCCACATGGAGATTGTGCAGGAGCGCCTGGATCGTGAGTTTGATATGAATGTGATTACTACGGTACCGAACGTGTCCTACCATATATATGATAAGCAGGGCAATATGAAGGAGGTGCACAACCCCGGTGGTATGCCCGACCCGACGATGATTGACCATATCGAGGAGCCGTATATCAAAGCATCTATTATTACAACGACTGATTATATCGGTTCGATTATGACGCTTTGTCTGGGTAAACGCGGTGAATTGATTAAACAGGAATATATCTCCGGTAACCGGGTGGAAATCTATTACAATATGCCTTTGGGAGAAATTGTGATTGACTTTTATGATAAGTTGAAGAGTATTTCTAAAGGGTATGCGTCGTTTGATTATCATCCGAATGGTTTCCGTACTTCGAAGCTGGTGAAGCTGGATATTTTGTTGAACGGTGAGCCTGTGGATGCACTTTCTACTTTGACGCATATTGACAATGCTTACGATATGGGACGCCGGATGTGTGAGAAACTGAAAGAGCTTATTCCGCGGCAGCAGTTTGATATTGCCATTCAGGCAGCTATCGGGGCTAAGATTATTTCCCGTGAAACGATTAAGGCTGTTCGTAAGGATGTGACAGCGAAGTGTTATGGTGGTGACGTGAGCCGTAAACGTAAACTGCTTGAAAAGCAGAAAAAAGGTAAAAAACGAATGAAACAAATCGGTAACGTGGAAGTGCCGCAAAAAGCCTTCCTCGCCGTACTGAAGCTGGATTAAAAATACTGCCGCAAGCAATTTTTCAGAGATATGTTCTGAACAAATTGACTTGCGGTTAGTTTTTAATACACCAGGTGATTGCCTTCTGTCTGCAGAGCTTTCCTTGGCAATTACTTTTTAGCAACAAACAACTATAAATATGAGAAAAGTTCTGTCTTTTTCGGGCTTCCTGATGTTGGGGCTCGTCATTTCACAATTCCTCCCGATGATAGCGGGAGAAGGATATGGAACTGTTAAGGTCCTGTCGAATATACTACTTTATGTATGTCTTAGTTTTATAATGATTAATGTGGGTCGGGAGTTTGTGCTCGACAAAGTCCGCTGGAAAAGTTATGCCGAGGATTATTTTATAGCGATGGCTACAGCTGCCCTGCCTTGGTTCATGATTGCTATCTATTATGTATTCGTGCTTCTTCCGCCTGATTACTGGAATAGTTGGGAGGCTTGGAAAGAGAATCTGTTACTAAGTCGTTTTGCCGCACCTACGTCGGCCGGCATCTTGTTTACGATGCTGGCGGCTATCGGGTTAAAGTCCAGTTGGATATATAAGAAGATTCAGGTCCTGGCTATTTTTGATGATCTGGATACCATTCTTTTGATGATCCCTCTTCAGATCATGATGATTGGTTTGCGTTGGCAGCTGATTATTGTGGTGGTTATTGTATTTATGCTGTTGTCCATTGGATGGAAACAACTGAATAAGTATAACTGGCGGCAGGATTGGAAAGCTATTCTCTTCTATTCCGTTATCATATTTCTGGCTACGCAGATACTTTATCTCGGCAGTAAAGAGCTGTATGGAGAAGAAGGAAGTATCCATATCGAAGTTCTGTTGCCGGCATTTGTATTGGGTATGATCATGAAGCATAAAGAGCACGATACTCCTGTAGAACGAAAAGTCTCTACTGGAATCTCCTTCCTGTTTATGTTCCTGGTAGGTATGAGTATGCCTCATTTTATCGGAGTTAACTTTGCGGAAACTCATACAGGAACGCATTCGGTGACAGGTTCGCAGGAGATGATGTCCTGGGGAATGATTTTGTTCCATGTTGTCATAGTCTCTTTCTTATCGAATATAGGCAAACTTTGTCCGATGTTCTTCTATCGTGACCGGAAGTTGAGTGAGCGACTGGCCCTTTCCATTGGTATGTTTACCCGCGGTGAGGTAGGTGCCGGAATTATATTTATTGCATTGGGTTATAATCTCGGCGGTCCGGCACTGGTCATTTCCGTACTTACATTGGTGTTGAATCTTATTCTGACAGGAATATTTGTCCTTTGGGTGAAAAACTTGGCTTTAAGGAGCTATAATGATTAAAAAAATCCATATATTGCGGATCAAATACTATAAACACCTTTCATTATGACAATTTTGCGTACAATGCGAAATTTCTCGTCAATGAATATTGCGGCGAGTATCCTTTTGTTTGTAGCGGCAATAGCGGCTGCTATCATAGCCAATTCTCCGGTTGCTCCGGTTTATCAGGAGTTCCTTTTGCATGAACTTCATTTGCAGATCGGTAATTTTAATCTGCTTTCGCATGGCGGAGAGAATCTGCGGATGATCGAGTTCATCAATGACGGGTTGATGACCATCTTTTTCTTGCTGGTAGGATTGGAAATCAAACGGGAGTTGTTGGTTGGTGAGCTTTCTTCCTTCCGCAAGGCGGCGCTTCCCTTTATTGCTGCCTGTGGCGGTATGCTGTTTCCGGTGATTGTTTACATGTCAATCTGTCCTCCGGGCAGTGCGGGAAGTCAGGGATTGGCCATTCCAATGGCAACGGATATTGCTTTTTCGTTAGGGGTATTAAGTCTGTTGGGAAGCCGTGTGCCGTTGAGCCTGAAGATATTTCTGACGGCTTTTGCGGTAGTTGATGATATCGGAGGTATCCTTGTAATTGCTCTTTTTTATAGTTCGCATGTGTCGTATGGGTATATTCTGATAGCCGCATTGCTTTACGTTTTACTTTATTTTATAGGGAAGCGTGGGACTACCAATAAGATTTTCTTTTTAGTGATCGGTGTCGTTATATGGTATTTATTTTTGCAATCCGGTATTCATAGTACCATTTCGGGAGTTATTCTGGCGTTTGTTATTCCGGCGAAACCCCGTCTGGATGTTGGAAAATATATCGAGCATATTCGTCATACAATTGCAGGTTTCCCGGTGGTGGAATCGGGAAGTATCGTATTGACTAATGAGCAGATTGCCAAACTGAAAGAGGTCGAATCTGCTTCCGACCGTGTTATCAGTCCTCTGCAGTCTTTGGAGGATAATTTGCATGGAGCTGTCAATTATCTGATTCTTCCGTTGTTTGCCTTTGTCAATGCAGGCGTTGTCTTTAGTGGCAGCGGTGAGTTGGTAGGAAGTGTAGGGATGGCAGTGGCAGCAGGGTTGCTGTTTGGTAAATTTGCGGGAATTTATTTCTTTACCTGGTTGGCTATAAAGATAAAACTTACTCCAATGCCGCCGGGTATGACTTGGAAGAATCTTTCCGGTATAGCTCTGTTGGGAGGGATCGGTTTTACGGTGTCGCTTTTCATAGCCAATCTTTCTTTTGGTGCAAACTACCCTGTTCTGTTGAATCAGGCTAAGTTCGGAGTGCTATCGGGGACTATTCTTTCCGGGTTATTAGGATACATTGTACTCAGGATAGTGTTACCTGTCCGAAAGCAGAAATAATTATTAGAGATCAGTCGTTCAGGCATATCGGATATTAATCAGACGATATGCCTTTTTTTTATTGTATATATAATAAGGTGAAAATGATATCTACTAATAATATTAGTTAAACAACTGCTTGATTTAGTAGATTAACTAGTTGTATTAGTTGTTTGTTTGAAAAATAGTATTATATTTGTGCCATTGGAAGAACAATAAATATGTAGACTATGAAACAGATGAAACGATTGACCGTCAAAGAGGAAGAAATTATGCGTATATTTTGGGAACATGGACCTATGTTTGTTCGTGAACTTTTATCATTCTATGATGAACCAAAACCGCATTATAACACAGTTTCTACCCTTGTTCGAGGGCTGGAGGAGAAAGGTTTTGTGGGGTATAAAGCCTACGGAAATACTTATCAATATTATGCTCTTGTTTCGGAAAAGGAGTATAAGAGTTCGGCACTCAAAGAAGTGGTTTCCCAGTATTATAATAATTCCTATATCAATGTTGTGTCTTCTTTTATTGAAGAAGAAGGGATGTCTGTTGATGAACTTAAATCGTTGATAGAGTATATAGAGCAAGGTAAAAAGAAGAAGTAATCTTTCTGTGGTTTATCGGACAGATACGATTTTTATTCTATGGACAACAACTTTTAATCTGAAAACACAATGGGAGCCTTTTTATTCTATCTGCTGAAATCCGGATGTTGCTTAGTGGTCTTTTATATTTTCTTTAAGCTGCTGATGAGCCGGAGTACTTTTTTCCGTTTCAACCGTATCACTTTGTTAGTTGGGTTGTTAGGATGTACTTTGCTTCCACTTATAGAGCTGACAACTACCGAGGAGACTTTTTTGCATACTCCGTTGTATGCCATTCACGAAATATTGCAAAGCACGGAGTCTGTCATTCTAAATCCGGAACAGATGGAAGATCCTATTCTTATACCTGAAAAGAATCCGGAAATAAGGTCTTTGAATTGGGTTCCTGTGACTTTGGCTTATATATATGGAGTGGGGGCTTTGGCGACATTTATCTGGTTATCCATGTCCACTTGCCGTTTGATTCAGTTGATTCGTACGTCAGAGAAAAAACGGTTTGGAAACTATGTATTAGTGATTCCTCAGCAGCCGACTGCTTCATTTAGCTGGGGTAAATATATTGTTATTTCAGCAGCTGACTACTCTCAACAGTCCGAAGAAATACTCCTCCACGAAACGATGCATTTGCGAAACCATCATACTTTGGACTTATTGTTTATGCAGATATTCCTGCTTATTCATTGGTTTAATCCTGTCGTTTGGCTGCTAAAGCGGGAGTTGCAGGAAATACATGAATTTGAAGCCGATAATGGCGTAATTAATACAGGCATCGATGCAACTAAATATCAATTATTACTGGTGAAAAAAGCTGTTGGTACAAGGCTCTACTCTATGGCCAATGGCTTTAATCACTCTAAACTTAAAAAACGTATCACTATGATGTTAAAAGAAAGAACCAATCGTTGGGCACGATTAAAGCTGTTGCTTGCTGTGCCCGTGATGGCTGGTGCGCTTTATGTGTTTGCACAGCCGGAAGTGAAAGAAGTTCCGCGACAGATTCAGTCTGAACTTCAGCAAAAAGAAGCGGATGATTATGTGTCTTTAATGATTTTCTTCAGGAAGGAAGAAGAGAAGTATAGTAAACTGGTCAATGGATCAAATCCACCTCCTCGGGTAAAAGAGAAGCAGGCTCATGGACTTTGGGTTAATGCTCATAATAAGATATTATTTGATAATGAATATTGTTCGGTAGATGAGTTGAAGTCTATTATAGTGAAGAATTTGTTGGGATCTTGGGAGAAAAGCAACAGGAAAGATCCTCCGGTTATTTTCTTGCAGTATGATACTGAAACTGCATTTGATGCACTCACTGCTATACTCAAAGAAGTAAAAGGGGCATTTGAACAAATTCGTGCTGATTTGTCAGCTGCATCGACTGATAAAAGTGTAGAGTATCTCGATCGGTTGTTTCCAATTCTTCTAATAGAAATGTCTCCGAAAAGATATGGATTAAAAGAGTTGCCAATGGAGCATAACTTAAAAGAGCCTTCAATGGAGGAAAAAATCAGTGGGATTGTGGTAACACTTCACACTTCGGAAGGGCAGGAAGTAATGAAAGATTTTACTTTAACGGAATTGAAGCAGAAAGTCACTGCTGCACGTGCAAAGCAAGCTGATCCGGAAAGTTTGGTTATTGGCCTCAAGATAGAAAAGGGGTGTAAGATGGGATACGTGACGGATATCAAGCAGGTGCTAAGGGAATGTAGTGCATTGAAGATTAATTATTCAACTGATAATTAATTAGTTTATAAATAGTGTCACTATATAGCCGGCATAGTGACACTATCCAATCAGCATAGTGACACCATCCAATCAATATGGTGACACTATCCTAACCGGATAGCGACACCATCTTAAAAGGTCTATAATTTTTGTTTTATTCGTCATCCCCGTCATCCGCTATCGGCAGAATTTTCTGACTTTCTTCATGCGGTAGTTGCTCCACTTGGCGTAGTTTCCGTTCAATAGCGCGGGTTCTTTTTCCCATCACTTCTTCCAGTTGGTCACCGGCACTTTGCAGGTTCTTCTGTACCTTTTCGAGTAGTCCTCCGAATTTGCTGAATTCGGTTTTAACTGCTCCCAAAACGGTCCACACTTCTCCGGTACGTTTTTGAATAGCCAGCGTGCGGAATCCCATCTGAAGGCTGTTCAATATAGCACCAAGGGTAGTCGGTCCCGTCACAACAATCTTATATTCTTTTTGTAGCGTCTCTACCAAGCTTGTTCTTCGGATTACCTCTGCGTAAATACTTTCAAAAGGCAGGAACATAATGGCAAAGTCTGTGGTGAAAGGCGGGTCTACATATTTATCGTGAATATCTTTCGCCATTTTCTTGATAGTCGTTTCCAGCTGCTTGCCGGATGATTCCATCAATGCAGTATCTCCTGCTTCGAAAGCATCGTAATATTGTTCATATACATCTTTCGGGAATTTAGCATCGATAGGCAGGTATACAGTGCTGTTCGCATCATCCTTACCCGGTAACTTAATGGCAAATTCCACAAATTCAGTTCCGCTTTTCTTGGTTTTTACATTGGCGTCATATTGTTCCGGACTCATCATCTGTTCCAGCAATGCTCCTAACTGAACTTCACCGAATGTACCGCGCATTTTTACGTTACTCAATACTTTTTTCAGTCCGCCGACGTCTTGTGCGAGAGATTTCATTTCTCCCAGTCCCTTCTGTACATTTTCCAGTTGTGAGCGGACGATTTCAAAGGACTGACCAATGCGTTCATTCAGTGTCTTCTGCAATTTCTCTTCCACCATTAGTCGCATATCATCCAGTCGCTTCTCGGTCGATTTTATCAAGACCTCTTGCTGGCGTGCCATCGTGTCGAACTTCTGGCGTTGCAGTTCTCCGTTCGTCATCATGTTCTTATGCAGTACGTCTTGTAGTTGCTGCATATTCTGATTTAGCGTTTGGGTCATTTCCATACGAAGTTCCCGGATACTGCGGTTTAGTTCTTCACGGTTCTCTTGCATTTGCTGGCGCAAGACTGTCTGCAATTGTTCCGCTTGCGCATGATTATTTCCTTTTGCCAGTGATAGTACAATCGAGATTACTGCTAATGCGGCAATAACAATGAGTAGAATCAGCTCCATCAATAAGTCAGAATTTCGTTTCCGGTTTCAGTAATCAGAATCATATTCTCCCATTGGGCAGAAGGCAGTCCGTCATCTGTGCATACCGTCCATCCGTCAGCTTCGTCAACGAATACTTCATAAGTACCCATATTTATCATCGGTTCAATGGTAAAGGTCATGCCCGGAACGATCATCATTCCCGTTCCCCGACGTCCGAAATGTTCCACATCCGGTGCTTCGTGAAACTGCATTCCTACACCATGTCCGCAAAGATCGCGAACCACGCTGAATCCGTTCTTTTCTGCGTGTTCCTGAATGGCGGCGCCTACATCTCCCAATTGTTTCCAAGGCTGTGCGGCGGCTATACCTATTTCCATACACTCTTTAGTCACTTGAACCAGTTTGTGCATTTCGGGACTTACATCACCGATCATAAACATACGGGATGCGTCGGAGAAATATCCTTTGTAAATGGTAGAAACATCTACATTGATGATATCTCCGCTTTGCAGTATCTCTGTTTTGCTGGGAATACCGTGGCATACCACATCATTGATACTGGTGCAGACACTTTTAGGAAATCCTTCGTAGTTGAGAGGAGCGGGGATGGCACCGTGTTTTGTAGTGAAGTCATATACCATGACGTCGATTTCTTCGGTAGAGATCCCTTCACGGATATGCTCCGAAATATAATCCAACAGGGCAGTGTTGATTTTGGCACTCTCACGGATTCCTTCCAGTTGTTCGGGAGTACGCAGTACTTTGCGCGGTGGGAGTTTGTAACCTTGTTTTCTGTATTTCTGTATTTTCGCTTCTACTTCAGCCGGGTAATTGGAGGGAGTAAACCGGAATCCCTTGATAAAGTTCTTCATTATTATAGGATGTTTTTTAATCGTACTACAAAGGTACGAGAATAAATGGAAAATGAAATCGTTTATCATGTGATTCCTTTTTTACCATTCATAAGAAATACTGATCTGAGGCACCCATTCCCATCTCTTTTGTATGGTGTTATATTGATATTGTACGCCGGTTTTCAATTTCCAGCCTTTACCTACTTTTAAAACAATGTCGCTGCCTAGTGTGGTTGGTATTGCTTCAGAAGAAAGTCCGCGATATCTTCGGGTGTCCAGATTTTGTTCACCATATATGTTAAGAAACCATTTTTTAGAGAGCTTATAATCCATTTGAGTTTGGATATGAAAATGGTTTGAACTTTCACTAAAGTTACTTTTACTATGCAGAGTGAAATTTTTGTTTATTTTGAGCCGTGAATAAGTGGGTAAGAAGGTAGAATTAGTCTGTCGAAAGATGTTATGAGTGTGAAAAGGTAATTTCAGAGATATGATTGTTGATTTAAGAGTCGGTAATGTTGGATCAAAGTCAACAAAGGATTTTGTATGATATAGCATGTTCTGTTCTGTCTTCTTTACGAATTCTTTATTGATTCTGATTTCTTGCTCAGAATTTAATGTTTGCTGTAGCCTCAATGAATCTTGTTTGCTCCACTCTTGTCCTGCTACGGATAAAGGGAGTAATAATAGACAAAGAGTACCTAACTGATATTTGTAAACGTCCATATAGTGTGCTAGTATAGTTTATTCTATGGACGGTGAAAAAGTGAAAATGCTGCTTTGTGTAATGAATAAATAATGGCTATTTTACATAATATGAGAATACTTTTCTTTTTTTGTATAGGTGTATTTATAATTTTGAGGTTAAAAGAGAACCGCATAGCTTGAGCAAATATGATTCCGGATCATTCAGGCACACAATATAATTCAGAAGTTTTTTTTCTTTCATATCACTATACAATTTTGCAAAAACTTGATCTTTTCTTAATAAGTCTATAGAGACAAATGTCTTAAATATGTATATACGTTCTTGACGGCTGATAATATCTCCGTATTTTGTTATCATAATTTCTTTTGAGATAGGGGACAATGTCTTCGAATATATTTGTTTGCACTTCTTTTCTGAGCATTCCAGGACTCATAGTTCTTGTTATCATTCTGTGATGTTTGTATTTAAGATAATCGTTTTGCTTTGAATACCGGTTCTATCTTCTGAATCTCCGATTCAAATCCGAACCAATAGCCATGTCCTTCTTCATCAATAGGAAGAAAACATAACCGTAGGTTCTCACGATATGAACCATATATAATTTCCCAATTATCAGGAGGAACTTGGCGTTTTGTCTTTACTTTTTCAGCGGGGATTTTCTTTAACGACATACCGGCTTCTATCCATGCAATACTGACTTGTGTCATGTAATCGGGATAATGATTCTTGCAGAAATTATAGAGGATAAGTCCTCTTTTTTCTAGGCTCAAAGGAGTGTCGATGACATCTGTCTGTATTAGATGGTCAAGTAACTCATGCAGGAAATGCGGATTATCCAAAATGAGGGTACGAGTCAGACTTCGCCATGTAGGTGTATTATAGAATCCGTCTAAAAGACGGGACAGATAGTGGGCGGTTTGCAATTCTTCTACGGAAATTTCTTTAGTCTGCAAAACTTCGTAGGGAGGGAGAGGAGAGTATTGGATGCCTAACTCTTCCGCCCTTCTTCGCATTTCCGTGCCGGGAAGTAATTTTAATGATTCCAGTTGTATTTCCCCTGCACCATATTCGGCAAGTGTACGAACGTCTTCAAATATTTCGGATAGGTGATAGAGAGGAAGACCGGCTATTAAGTCAGCATGTGTCTCCATGTTCTTAAGGGAACAAAGATATTTCAGACCTTGAAGGGCATCAGATAATTTTCCGATACGTCGGCTTTTCTCTAATACGGGTTCACGAAGGCTTTGAATACCTGCTTCGAGGTGTAGCAAACCATTAGGTAAAATAGCGAGTTCTTCTTTCAATTCTTCGGAGAGAAGTGCCGGGTGAATTTCCAAATGGAAACAGATGTCCGGGGCATATTCACGGAAGAGGTGAAGAAGTTCTTTGGCTCGCTTATTATTATAGTTGAAAGTGCGGTCGAGTACACGCACATTTTTGATGCCATGCTGATGGATAACATTCAGTCGTTCGCGGATTGCCTCCAATGAAATGGTGCGAACCGGTTTCTCACCTCCGCTGACGCAGAAAGCGCATGTGTTGAAGCATCCTCGGGTAGTTTCCAGTTGTACGAAAGGCTTGCTCCAATTAAAAAAACGACTTTTCTCCGGTGAGACGAGCTGAGAGAAGTTCATGACACGGGCAATACCGTTGTCTTGATATTGGTCTGATTCGTCCAGATAACATAATCCGGATATCTGATTCCACTCATTTACAGGGTGATTCCATACTTTTAACCAAATTGGGAATACTTCTTCTCCTTCTCCCCGAAACACTCCGTTGACAAATTTGTTCTTTCTTAAGAAGGCTTCGTTATTTCCTAAAAACTCCGGACCGCCGAGTACGATGCAGCAATGAGGTAGCAAAGCTTTAGCACGTGAAACGATATGCAACAGTTGCTCGTGATTAAATAGCCAGTTGGTAGCAGCAATAATATCTGGTTGATGGTGATAGATTTGGTTGACTACCATTCCGGTATTTTCGTTGATGGTTGCCGATACTGTACACCACTCAATGGTAGTGTCATCTGCTATTTGAGCATGTAATGCAGGCAATGCCAGCGATGAGTGCGCATAGGAGCTATTTAAATCAAGCCAAAGAAGTTTCATGTGTAAATTTTACTATTAGTGGGACAAAGGTACAAAAAACTTGCATCTTAAGGCATATAGTAAAATAAAAACGCTAATTTTGCAATAATAAACGCAATAAACTAGAAAATTATGAAGAATTTGAAAAAATACGTAGGTGTTCTCATGTTGCTGACTTTATTGGTCGGCTTTACTTCGTGCGAAGATGATGAAACTATATTTGATCACATAGTAGGGCGTACATGGGTTGGTGATTTAGGATTTTGGGTAGATAATAGTCCGGTGGAAAGTGGAATAACCTTTAAGAGTAATGGTTTTGGTGTAGATGAACAATGGTATTATGATTGGGATAGAGTAGCTGCTGTTTTAGATGTCCGCTGGTGGATTGAAGATGGAGATTTATTCTTGGATTATGGTAATGGCTATCCTTTATTAATATTAGCAGATGTTTATGTTGAAGGCCGATATCTTACAGGGCGTTTGTATTCAAATAATATAGATCAAGGAACCGTTACTTTAGAAATGAGTAATTAGTGAAGATCTAAAAAAGAATTGTGGAATTGGAAAAAATATCGATTTTTTATAAAAGTTCCCCTTATTGAAGGCTAATCTATGTACAGAGTTGTCAGCAAATAAGGGGAATTTTTATTATTTTATTTCTTCAGGAACAACTTCTTAAACTCTCCTGGATAAGGTGTCTCAAACTCCATTAAATCTCCCGTCACCGGATGATAGAAACAAAGTTTGAAGGCATGGAGTGCCAGTCTTCCGATCGGGTTAAGCGATTCTTCGCCTCCATATCTTCCGTCCCCTATAATGGGATGTCCTAAATCCTGCATATGTACACGAATCTGATTCTTACGTCCTGTTTCCAGATCAAGTTCTAACAGTGAATAACCGTTAGCACGTTTGATTGTCTTGTAGTGTGTGATGGATTTTGAACCACCATCATCGTAATCGCTGGAGCTTACATAAAGAGTTTTATCCGTCAGCCAGGAAACCACAGTGTCATAATCCTTCTCCATTGTTCCCTCAACAACAGCTACATAACGGCGGTCAGTCACTATTTCATGCCAGTTGTCACGTAATGTCCGTTGTGTTTTCTCGTCTTTTGCGAACATCATTAATCCTGATGTATCCCTGTCCAGGCGATGTACGATAAACACACGGTGCTGTCTGCCCGAGCGCTGTACATATTCATTCAGAATCGTATAAGCGGTGCGCTCTTTTTGTCGCTCGGTATTGACAGATAAGAGTCCTTGCATTTTTTCCACTACAATGATATAAGCGTCCTCATATACAATTTTCAGCAGTCTGTTATGAAATTCCTTCTTTCCTTTTTCCTTGCTGATTTGTACTTTCATTCCGGGTTGCAGCGGGAAGTTGAACTGAGTGGTGATTACGTTATCTACCAATACCACCCGTTTGCTCAGTAATGACTTCAGTTTCGTACGGCTTGCGTCCGGCATTTTAGCAGCCAGAAACTCCATTAGTTCCATGGGCTCTTTGACTGCATAGTTCGTATATTGGGCACGTGCTTTTTCTGCAGGAGTTCTTCTCGGTCTTTTTTCCATTTCTTTTTTCTTTTGCGAACAATTCAACTAACGTATTATCGAAGCTCCAGCAACACTACATTTTCCACATGATGCGTATGCGGGAACATATCTACAGGTTGCACAGCTTTCACTTTATATTTGCCGTCAAGCAGTTGTAAGTCGCGTGCCTGCGTAGCCGGGTTGCAGCTTACATACACAATCCGCTTCGGTTCGGCAAACAGAATAACATCAACCACATCCTGATGCATACCTGCACGTGGAGGGTCGGTGATAATCACATCCGGACGTCCATGCTGATTGATAAATTCCTGAGTCAGCATATCTTTCATATCTCCGGCATAGAACAAGGCATTCTTAATCTCATTAATCTCGGCATTTACCTTTGCGTCTTCGATAGCTTCCGGTACATACTCGATACCAATCACCTGACGAGCCTGGCGGGATACAAAATTGGCAATGGTTCCCGTTCCGGTATATAGGTCGTATACCAGTTCCTTTCCGGTCAGCCCGGCAAATTCGCGGGCTATCTTATATAAATTGTATGCCTGTTCGGAATTGGTCTGATAGAATGATTTCGGACCGACTTTGAAACGCAGTCCTTCCATTTCTTCAAACATATGGTCTTTTCCCTTGAATACATGTACATCCAGATCATTGATCGTATCGTTGCACTTATTATTAATAATGTATAGGAGAGAAGTGATTTCGGGGAATGAATCGGCAATGAACTGCAGCAGTTGCTTGAATAGTTCCATTTCATGGTCTTCTGTAATCTTGCAGATGACAATGACCATCAGCTCTCCTGTTGATGAAGTGCGGATAATCATATTCCGTAACATACCTTCCTGAGTACGCAGATTGATGAAGGAGTAATCATGCTCGTAAGCATAATCGCGTACAGCATTACGAATACGATTGGAGATGTCGTCCTGTAACCAGCATTTTTCAATAGCCAGCACTTTGTCGAAAGCTCCGGGAATATGAAAACCTACAGCATTCATCTGATCATACTTCACATCCTGCCGAACTTCATCGTTCGTGAGCCAGCGTTTGTTCGAAAAAGTGAACTCCAGTTTATTCCGGTAGAACTCTGTTTTGGCAGAACCCAGAATCGGTGAAATTTCCGGAAGTTCGATCTTTCCGATGCGTCTCAGATTGTCTTCTACTTGTTTCTGCTTATACCTGATTTGTTCCGAATAGGGGAGTACCTGCCATTTACAACCGCCGCATACGCCGTAGTGTTGGCAGAAAGGAACGGCACGTACGGGCGACAGCTCGTGGAATTTCACAGCTTCGGCTTCGGCGTATTTGTTCTTTTTGCGCTTGATCTGCAGGTCTACAACATCACCTGGCACTACATAAGGAACAAAAATCACCAGGTCGTTTACTTTTGCGATGGCTTTTCCTTCGGCAGCCACATCCATGATTGTTACCTTCTCCAATAAGGGAAGCTCTTTTTTCTTTCTTGCCACTTTTACACCAGTCTAATAATTACTTTGCAAAAGTAGGTATTTTTTTTGGAAAAAATTCGGGTATACAGAAATATTCCGGATTGTAATGTCGAAATTGCATTTTGATAGAAAGTTTTTTCGCAAAAAGTTTTCAAGTTTGCGAAATATCCTTAGATTTGCGAACAGAAAAAAATCATAATGTAACTTTAAACACAATATTATGGATAAAAAAAGAGTTTATACCTTTGGAAATGGTCAGGCAGAAGGAAAGGCCGACATGAAGAATTTGTTAGGTGGTAAAGGTGCCAATCTTGCCGAGATGAATTTAATTGGAATTCCCGTTCCTCCCGGATTCACAATAACTACAGAAGTTTGTACGGAGTATAATACGTTGGGACGTGATAAAGTGGTTGAGTTGCTGAAAGATGAAGTAGTAAAGGCCATTGCCCGTGTAGAAGAATTGATGAAATCTAAATTCGGTGACATCGAAAATCCATTGTTGGTTTCTGTACGTTCAGGTGCCCGTGCGTCTATGCCGGGTATGATGGATACTATTCTGAACCTGGGTCTGAATGACGAGGTGGTGGAAGGTATTATCCGCAAGACTGGTAATGCCCGTTTTGCTTGGGACTCTTATCGTCGTTTTGTACAGATGTACGGTGACGTTGTTCTGGGCATGAAGCCGACGAACAAGGAAGATATCGATCCGTTCGAAGCAATCATTGAAGAAGTAAAAGAATCAAAAGGAGTGAAGCTTGATAACGAGCTGGAAGTAGCAGACCTGCAAGAACTTGTGAAGAAATTCAAGGCCGCTGTGAAAGAACAGACTGGAAAAGATTTCCCGACTTGTGCTTACGAACAACTTTGGGGAGCTATCTGTGCCGTATTTGATTCATGGATGAACGAACGTGCTATCCTTTATCGTAAGATGGAAAGTATCCCTGATGAATGGGGAACAGCTGTAAACGTACAGGCTATGGTATTCGGTAATATGGGTGACACTTCTGCAACGGGTGTTTGCTTCTCTCGTGATGCCGGTACAGGTGAAGACCTTTTCAACGGTGAATACCTGATCAACGCACAAGGTGAAGATGTGGTAGCCGGTATCCGTACTCCGCAACAGATTACGAAGGTTGGTTCTCAGCGCTGGGCTGTACTGGCAGGTGTGACTGAAGATATTCGTGCTGCGAAATTCCCTTCAATGGAAGAAGCTATGCCGGAAATCTATAAGGAACTGGATGCATTGCAGACTAAATTGGAGAACCACTATAAAGATATGCAAGACATGGAGTTCACCGTACAGGAAGGTAAGTTATGGTTCCTGCAGACTCGTAACGGTAAACGTACCGGTGCGGCTATGGTGAAAATCGCAATGGACTTGCTCCGTCAGGGCATGATTGATGAAAAGACTGCTTTGATGCGTGTAGAACCTAACAAACTGGATGAACTTCTTCACCCGGTATTCGATAAATCTGCTTTGAAACAGGCGAAAGTACTGACTCGCGGTCTTCCGGCTTCTCCGGGCGCTGCAACCGGTCAGATTGTCTTCTTCGCTGATGATGCCGCCGAATGGCATGCTGCCGGAAAGAAAGTGGTAATGGTACGTATCGAGACTTCTCCGGAAGACTTGGCCGGTATGGCAGTTGCAGAGGGTATCCTGACAGCTCGTGGTGGTATGACTTCTCATGCTGCTGTGGTAGCTCGTGGTATGGGTAAATGTTGTGTATCCGGTGCAGGAGCATTGAATATCGACTATAAGACTCGTACAGTAGAAATTGACGGCATTGTTTTGAAAGAAGGCGATTATATTTCTTTGAACGGTAGTACAGGCGAAGTATATAATGGTAAGGTAGAAACTCAGGCTGCCGAACTTTCCGGAGACTTTGCCGATTTGATGAAACTCTCGGATAAATATACCCGTCTGCAAGTACGTACCAATGCGGATACTCCTCACGATGCGGAAGTAGCACGCAACTTTGGTGCAGTAGGTATCGGTCTTTGCCGTACGGAACATATGTTCTTCGAAGGTGAAAAGATCAAGGCAATGCGTGAAATGATTCTGGCAGAAAATGCAGAAGGACGTCGTAAAGCACTCGCTAAGATTCTTCCGTATCAGCAAGCCGACTTTAAGGGTATTTTTAAAGCAATGGCCGGTTGTCCGGTGACAGTTCGTCTGCTCGATCCTCCTTTGCATGAGTTTGTTCCTCATGATACGAAGGGACAGCAGGAAATGGCTGATACGATGGGTGTAAGCCTGCAATATATCCAGCAACGTGTAGAATCGCTGTGTGAACACAATCCGATGTTGGGTCACCGCGGTTGCCGTCTGGGAAATACATATCCTGAAATAACTCAGATGCAGACACGTGCTATCTTGGGTGCTGCTCTTGAACTGAAGAAAGAAGGAGTAGAGACACATCCTGAAATCATGGTTCCGTTGACCGGTATTTTATATGAATTCAAGGAACAAGAGAAGGTGATTCGTGAAGAGGCTGCCAAGTTGTTTGAAGAAGTGGGCGACAGCATTGATTTCAAAGTAGGTACTATGATTGAAATTCCTCGTGCAGCTCTGACTGCTGACCGTATTGCTTCATCTGCTGAATTCTTCTCATTCGGAACGAATGACTTGACTCAGATGACCTTCGGATATTCTCGTGACGATATCGCTTCCTTCCTTCCGGTTTATCTGGAAAAGAAGATTCTGAAAGTAGACCCGTTCCAGGTGCTCGATCAGAATGGTGTAGGTCAGTTGGTACGTATGGCTACAGAAAAGGGCCGTGCTATCCGTCCGGATTTGAAATGCGGTATCTGTGGCGAACATGGTGGTGAACCGTCTTCAGTGAAGTTCTGCCATAGAGTAGGTTTGAATTACGTTAGTTGCTCTCCGTTCCGGGTGCCTATCGCAAGATTAGCAGCGGCGCAGGCTGCAATCGAGGAATAGCACGATATAGCTGATACTCAATAAAATAGGCGGT
>OOBY01000270.1_pt1 | contig 54860 bp, 48 predicted proteins | sample 1671751 | NCBI WGS metagenome assembly OOBY01 (sample SAMN06348189, study PRJEB24527) | human gut metagenome | biome: human gut; feature: ankylosing spondylitis patient; material: feces | host: Homo sapiens | place: China | collected 2015-10
TGCACGAGCAGTTCCTGGCCCGCCAGAAGCAGGGCAAGAGCCTGGAAAAGCAGGCTTCTGCTGAGAAGGCCCCTTCTCAGTCCAGCGAGTTCGTCTACGCTGCTGTGGACCCCAGCCGTGACTATGGCTTTGTTGCTGTTGCCGCCGGTGAAGGCCTGAAGGCCGTGTTCACCGATCTGGCTGCAGACGCAGTGGTCTCCGGTGGTCAGACCATGAACCCAGCCACCGAGGATATCCTCGCCGCCATCCAGAGCGTGCCCGCAAAGACCGTGTTCGTGCTGCCCAACAACAAGAACATCATCATGGCTGCTGAGCAGGCCCAGAAGCTGGCCGACCGTCAGGTGGTCGTTCTGCCCACCCGCACCGTGCCCATGGGCATTACCGCCATGCTGAACTTTGATCCCTCTGTGAACGCCGAGACCAACACCATCAACATGATGGCTGCTGCCGACAAGGTGTCCACCGGTCTGATCACCTATGCTGCCCGCGACAGTGAGTACGACGGCAAGCGCATCAAGAAGGGTGAGATCATGGCTCTGGAGAACGGCAAGATCGTTTCCACCTCCAACGATATCACCAAAGCTACCTACCGTCTGGCACGCGGCATGTGCAAGAAGGATTCCAGCTTCGTCACCATCATCTCCGGCTGCGACGTGAGCGATGAGGATGCCGAGAAAGTGACCGAGATCGTAAAGGCAAAGTGCCCGAACCACGTTGAGGTCAGCCACATCCGCGGCGGCCAGCCCGTTTACTATTATATGATCAGCGTGGAGTAAACACTCCCCCGTTCTGCTGAATTTTTAAGCACCTGCGATTTTTGCCGCGGGTGCTTTTTTAAAGCAAAAATGCCTGCACAGCTAAAGCCGTGCAGGCACTTTTGCTTTCAGAATCCTCAGAAGAAGCTTACCTGACTGCTCTCCGGCAGGTCACCCAGAGCGCCCACCTGACGCAGACGGTCCAGAATGCTGCTGCCGACACCGGAAGCCTGCTGCAACTCTTCCACCGAGATATATTCTTCGCCGTGGATGGTCACCTTTTCCAGTGCATCGGCGGCAGCACCGCCAAGACCCTTCAGCGAAGAGAAAGGCAGACGTACCTTGCCGTCCTCCACCACATACTTGGAGCCGCGGCTCTTGCCCAGCTCAATGGGCAAAAACTCGTAGCCGCGCACCAGCATCTCGTTGACGAGCTGCAGGCTGACCAGCACATCCTCGTCCTTGGCGTTCTTCTCTTCCTTCAGGCGGCGCTTGACTTCTTCCATGTGGGCGCGGGCCACTGCCGCACCGCCCACAGCGGCCTCATAGTCGATGTCGTCGCCGCGTACGGTAAAGTATACCGCATAGAACTCCGGCGGACGGTAGATCTTGAACCACATCAGACGAATGGCCGACATCAGGTAGGCCACGGCATGGGCCTTGGGGAACATATACTTGATCTTGCGGCAGCTCTCGATGTACCAGTCCGGCACCTCGTGCTCCCGCATGGCTTCCTCCCAGCCATCCTTGAAGCCGCCCTTGGCCACCTTGCCCTTACGCACGGCCTCCATGATATCAAAGGCCATCTTGGGTTCCAGACCCTTGCGCAGCAGGTACAGCATGATGCTGTCACGGCAACCAATGACCTCCGCAATGGTGCAGGTGCCGCTGCGGATCAGCTCGTCCGCGTTGCCGGTCCACACGTCCGTTCCGTGGGACAGGCCCGAGATCTGGATCAGTTCGGAGAAGTTCTTGGGCCGTGCCTCCACCAGCATACCGCGCACAAAGTTGGTGCCCATTTCCGGGATGCCGAAGGTTCCGGTCTGGCTGTCGATCTGTTCCGGGGTCACGCCCAGCGCTTCGGGGCTGGTCAGCAGGCTGTACACCTTGGGGTCGTTCATGGGGATACTGTCGATTGGGATACCGGTGTACTCCTCAAAATACTTGTAGAAGGTGGGCATATCGTGGCCCAGTTCGTCCAGCTTGAGCAGGGTATCGTGCAGGTACTTGAACTCGAAGTGTGTGGTCAGCAGGCCGCCTGCCACATCGTCCGCCGGGTGCTGGATGGGACAGAAATCGTAGATCTCGTAGGTGTCCGGCACAACGACCATGCCGCCGGGGTGCTGACCCGTGGTGCGCTTGACGCCGGTGCAGCCCAGAGTCAGGCGGTTCTCCTCCGCATGATTCACCGTGCGGCCGCGCTCATCCAGATATTTTTTGACATAGCCGTAGGCGGTCTTGTCCTGAATACCGGACACGGTGCCCGCCTTGAACACGTTGGCTTTGCCGAACAGCTCCTCGGTATAGCGGTGCACATTGGACTGATATTCGCCGGAAAAGTTCAGGTCGATATCCGGCTCTTTATCGCCGTAGAAGCCGAGGAAGGTCTCGAAGGGAATATCGTGGCCGTCCACCAGCATCCGGGTGCCGCAGTTGGGGCAGTTTTTATCCGGCAGGTCAAAGCCGTCGTCCACGCTGCCGTCGGTGATGAACTCGCTGTGCTTGCACTTGGGGCAGCGATAGTGGGGCGGCAGGCTGTTCACCTCCGAGATGCCGGAGAAGTGGGCCACGGCCGATGAGCCGACCGAACCACGGCTGCCCACCTGATAGCCGCCCGCGTTGGAATAGGCCACCAGTTTGACCGCAATGACGTACAGCACGGCGTAGCCATGGCCGCAGATGGAGTCCAGCTCCTTCTGCAGCCGCTTTTCCACAATTTCGGGCAGCGGGTCACCGTAATCACGCTTGGCGTGTTCCCACGTAGCATCGCGCAATTGCTGCTCTGCACCCTCGATGCTGGGCGGGTAGGTGCCGCGCGGGATGGCACGAACATTGTTGTCGATCATCGCCGCGATCTTGCGGGGGTTCTTCACCACTACCTCGTAGGCTTTTTCCTTGGGCAGATAGTAGAACTGCGCCAGCATATCCTGCGTGGTGCGGAAGAACAGTGGCGGCTGGTTGTCGGCATCTTTAAAGCCGTTGCCCGCCTGCAACACAGCGCGGTACGCCGCATCCTCCGGCTCGGTAAAGTGCACGTCGCCAGTGGCAATGACCGGCTTGTGCAGATCTTCGCCCAGCTTGATGACCGTGCGGTTGAAGTTTTTGATGTCCTCTTCGCTGTCCACCTTGCCGTCCCGCACCATGTAGGCGTTGTTGCCCAGCGGCTGGATCTCAAGAATATCGTAGTAGGACGCGATCTTTTTCAGTTCTTCATAGCTGGTGCCATCCACGATGGCCCGGTACAGCTCGCCGGCTTCGCAGGCGGAAGTGAGCAGCAGGCCGTCCCGGTATTTGTTCAAAAGGCTCCGGGGCACCCGGGGCTTTTTGAAAAAGTAGTTCACATGGGCTTCGCTGACGATCTTGTACAGATTTTTCAGGCCCATCTGGTTCTTGACCAGAATGATGAGGTGGTAATACTTCTTTTTCAGCACCTCGCGGTTGCCGCCAAGGCCGGTGTTGATCTCACTGACCTTTGCTACCTGCTTTTCTTTCAGGTCGTTCAGCATGACCCCGAAGATGCGGCCCAGCGCGGCAGAATCCTCACAGGCACGGTGGGCCTCGTAGGCAGGCAGCTCCAGATGCTTGTTGATGGTGCCCTGCTTGTAGTTGTGCAGGCCGGGGTACATGGCCTGCGCCATGGTCAGGGTGTCGATATAGGTCGGCTCCAGCTTGATGCCGCTGCGCTTGGCGGCGGCGCGCAGGAAACGCATATCAAAGGCGTGGACGTTGTGGCCCACAAGGATGCGGTCACCCGCAAATTTGAGGAAGGCTTCCAGTGCTTCCTTTTCGCCGGGAGCATCCGCCACCATTTCGTTGGTGATGCCGGTCAGCTCGGTGATCTTGGGGGTGATGGGCTTGCCGGGCTTGACAAAGGTATCAAATTCCTCCACCACTTCGCCGTTTTTCACGATGACGGCACCGATCTCGGTCATATACTCCACGCCGGGGTCAAGGCCGGTGGTCTCGGTATCAAACACGCAGAACTCCCCATCCAGCGGCTGATCCTTCACACCGTATACACAGGGGATCATGTCGTCCACAAAGTAGGCTTCACAGCCGTAGATCAGCTTGAAGTCCGGGTCTGATTTATGGATATCGTCCGCTGCCAGCATGGCTTCCGGGTAACCCTGACACACACCGTGGTCAGTGATGGCAACGGCCGGATGTCCCATGCGGTGGGCCAGCTTGACGATGCCGCCGGGGTCACAGAAGCCGTCCATGCTGGAAAGCTTGGTGTGCAGATGCAGCTCCACCCGCTTGACCGGTGCGGTATCCTCCCGCTTTTTGCGCTCCACGATGAGCACATCGTAGGGGTAGACGATATAATCGTGTTCGTACTTGTCGTAGGAGCAGTCGCCGCGCACGATGAGGGTGGTGCCTTTGCCAAGGCTCTCCCACTTGGAGCAGTCCTCACCTTCCTGCGCGCGGATCTTCAGGTTGATGGAGCCCTGATAATCGGTGATGGATACGGTATAAATTTTTCGGAAGTTGCCCTTGACCTCCGAGAAGAACACATCGCCCCAGATCGTGCACTTGCCGCCCTCGCCGCCAAGGTCTTTCAGCGGGGTGAGGTTCTTGGGGGTGAACATCTTGCCGTGGAAAATGGTGACAGGCTTATCGGTCAGGTCCAGACCATCCACCTTGATGGACGGTGCTGTGTTCTTTTTCTCAAACTTGACCACCGGTGGCGCGATCTTGCGCTCCAGCTTTTCTTCCATCTGGTGCTGCTCGGCTTCGCTTACAGCGCTTTGCAGCGTTACCTGCGGCGTTACCCCGGTGTGGGCCGCAATGCGCTCTGCCAGCAGCTTTTCAAAGTGCATCTCCTGCAAAAACTTGGTGCCATGGCATACGCCGATGGTGATCTTCTGTCCGATGATGTTGATCTTGCACCGGTCCAGAAAGCCGTTGATGGGCACGCCGTCCCGCTTCATCTCTTCCATCAGATCGCGCAGGGCCGTTTCGTCCAGCATGGCATAGCCAAACAGGTTCTGGATGCGCAGCTCAAAGCCCTCATAATCCGGCTGCAGGGATGCCAGCAGCCGGGCACAGAGATTTTTGTCCAGCGGCGCACCGCTGCGCAGGGTAAAGATGACCTGCCGCTCCTGCCGCAGCATCTGCGCATGCTCCACAATGACCTGCCCGAAGCAGGCCGCAAATGCCGGGTCCACCATGAACTGCGGCCACAGGTTGGATACGAGTGGTGTCACAAATGGTACTCCTTTTTATACAGCACAAACTGCCGCACCCGTTTTTGCAGGTGTGGCAGCTGTGAAAAAAGCCAAATTACAGTTTATAGATCTCATCCATGAACTGATCCAGGATGTTGTCTCCGGTCAGCTTTTTGATGGGCTTGCCGTGGATGAACAGCACCGCCTCGCCCTTGCCGCCGGCAATGCCGATGTCTGCTTCGCGGGCTTCACCGGGGCCGTTGACCACGCAGCCCATCACGGCCACCTTGATGGATTTTTTGCAGCCCTGCAGCCGCTTTTCCACCTCGTTGGCGATCTCGGTGCAGGGATACTGGGTGCGGCCGCAGGTGGGGCAGGTGATGACTTCCGGGCCTGCTACCGGGAAGCCCACGGCGCGCAGGATGTTGTAGCCCGCTTCCACTTCCTTTTCCGGATCTGCGGCCAGCGAGACGCGGATGGTATCGCCAATGCCTTCCAGCAGCATTCCGCCGATACCCATGCCGCTTTTCAGCAGACCCATCTGGTAGGTACCCGCCTCGGTGACACCCACATGGAGCGGGTAATCCGTGACAGCGCTGAGCTGGCGGTAGGCCTCCATCATGCGAGGCACATTGGAGTTCTTGATGGAAATGACGATGTTGTTGAAATCGAATTTTTCCAGCAGGCGCACATGGTACAGTGCACTCTCCACCATGGCCTCCGGCGTGGGTGCGCCGTATTTTGCAAGGATGTGCTTTTCCAGACTGCCGCCATTCACGCCGATGCGGATGGGAATGTTCTTGCGCTGACAGGCATCCACCACAGCCTTCACCCGGTCATCGTCGCCGATGTTGCCGGGGTTGATGCGGATCTTATCCACGCCCACATCTGCGCAGGCCAGAGCCGCCTTATAGTCAAAATGGATGTCTGCCACAATGGGGATGTTCACCGCATTCTTGACGGCTTCGATGCACTTTGCATCCGCCGGGCTGGGGCAGGTCACGCGCAGGATCTGACAGCCAGCAGCTTCGCACCGCTTTGCCTGCGCCACATTGCCCTCAATATCCTCCACCGGCACGTTGAGCATCGTCTGCACCGCAACAGGATTCTTGCCGCCGATGGTCACATTGCCGATTTTCACTTCCCGTTTTAACTGCCGCATAAAGTTCCCCTTTCTGTTTTTGCTCACATTGCACCGGTCACAAGCCGGATGATATCATTATAGGTTGCAAAGAGCATCAGGCCAAACAGCAGTGCAAAAGCCGCAATGGTCAGTGTACCCTGCAGCTTTTCCGGCACTGCATGGCCGGTAACGCCCTCAATGATCAAAAATACCACCTTGCCGCCATCCAGTGCCGGGAAGGGCAGCAGATTGAACACACCCAGATTGATGGTGATGAGGGCCAGCAGCTCCAGCAGATCCTGCCAGCCGTAGCTTGCCGCCTGACCGATCGCTGTCACGATACCCACCGGGCCGGACAGATTGTTGATGCTCTCACGTCCGCGCACAAGGTCTGCCAGCGAGATAAACGCGATGCGTCCGTAGTACAGGGTGCTGTTCCATGCTTCTTTTAACACATTGAGCGGTGTTTTTTTGATGCCGTACACCGTAAAGCCAAGGGTCATATGGGTCTGGCCGTTCTCGTCCTGCCAGGTGTCGAACTGCACGTCCGGCAGTTCCACCTTTTGGCCGTCCCGCTTCACGGTGAACCGGGCGCGATAGGCTTCGGTGCGCACCAGCTCATAAAGGATGTCGTTGGCCACAAAGCAGCGCCTGCCGTTCACGGCAACGATCTCGTCCCCCGCCTGCAGGCCGGTCTGGCCGCAGAGGGCATCGTTCTCAATGGAATAGATGGTCTTGCTGGTGATGGCTCCTTCCTGTGCTGCCACAAGAATGACCAGCACCACAAAGCCCAGCACGAAATTCATGAAGGCACCTGCCACCATCACAAGCACACGCTGCCATACCGGTGCCTCGTTCAAAGGGATGCCGGTGCGCTGCTCCGGCGGGACAGGGTTTTCGTCCTCTGCTTCCCGTTCGTCGCGGGCCTCCTCGGCCTGCTGGCTCTCGGGGCTTTCCTCGCCCTCCAGCGCCACATAGCCGCCTACCGGCAATGCACGCAGGCTGTACTGGGTGCCCTTGTAAATTTTCTTCCACAAAGCCGGCCCCATGCCGATGGAAAACTCGTTGACCTGAATGCCGCAGAGCTTTGCCACGGTAAAGTGCCCGAATTCATGAATGGCGATCACAGCGCTGAACACGATCAGTGCGGCGATCAGGGTGATAAAAATTGACATTGCGTCTCCTAAAGATCAAAGATGTGCGCGCACGAACTCTCGTGCCATGCGGTCGCACTCGTACACATCGCTGAGGGTATACTCGCCGCCAAAGCTGTCGCTGTCCACGACTGCTTCCACCAGACGGCCAATATCGAGGAAGCCAATTTTGTCCTCAAGGAAGAGCTTGACAGCTTCCTCATTGGCACCGTTGGCGGCGCATGGGCCGAGACCTCCCTTTTTGATGGCCTTTTTGCAGGCGGCAAGGCAGCGGAAGGTCTCGTCGTCTGCCACATCGAAGGTGAGCACCTTGAGTGCAGCAAAGTCCAGCTCCGGCACAACGCCGGGTACGCGCTTTGGGTAGGTGAGCGCATACTGGATGGGAATGCGCATATCCGGCACACCCAGCTGGGCAATGACCGAATTATCGCTGAACTGCACCGCCGAATGCACGATGCTCTGGCGCTGCACCACGATCTGGATCTTCTCCGGCGGCAGGCCGAACAGCCACACTGCCTCGATCAGCTCCAGACCCTTGTTCATCAGGGTGGCAGAGTCAATGGTGATCTTTGCGCCCATGTTCCAGTTGGGGTGCTTGAGGGCATCCGCCTTGGTCTTACCGCGCAGCTCCTCGGTCTTCATCCCGAAGAAGGGGCCGCCGGATGCCGTGAGCAGGATCTTGGTCAGGCTGGGGGCACTCTCCTTATCCTGCAGGCACTGGAAGATAGCCGAATGTTCACTGTCCACCGGCAGCAGCTTTACACCATGCTTTGCCACGGCCTGTGTGACCAGATGGCCGCCGGTGACAAGGCTCTCCTTGTTGGCAAGGGCCAGATCATGCCCGCTTTCGATCGCGCACAGGCTGGCACCAAGGCCTGCAATGCCCACCACGCTGTTCAGCACCACATCGGTGCCGTCCAGTGCGGCCAGCTGCTTGAGCCCTTCTGGCCCTACCAGCAGCCGGGGCGCATCTGCACGACCGGAAAGCTCCGCATCCAGCCTGCGGGCCGCATCCGGGTCGGTCATGCAGACATAGCGCGGATGAAACTCTTCGATCTGCTGCAGGATCTTGTCTACATGGCTGTGGGCAGAAAGGCCGAACACCTCATAGCCCTGTGCACGGATCACATCCAGACTCTGGGTGCCGATGGAACCGGTAGAACCCAGCAGAGTGATTTTTTTCGACATCACACGTTCCCCCTTTTAATAGTAGAACACCGCCGTAATGACCATGGTCACAAAGGGCGCAATGAACATCACACTGTCAAAGCGGTCCAGAATGCCGCCGTGCCCCGGGAAGATGGTGCCGTAATCCTTGATGCCGCACTGGCGCTTGACCACGCTGGCAAACAGATCGCCATAAATGCCCAGCACCGCCGCCACGCAGCCCAACAGCGCAATGATCACGTACATCGAAACGCCGATATTGGTGCGGGTGAAGGCTTCCATCCGGTTTGCCGCCACTGAGTACACCAGTGTGATGATCACACCGAACACCATGGTGCCCAGAACACCGCCAATGGCACCTTCCACGGTCTTTTTGGGGCTGACCACCGGGCAGAGCTTATGCTTGCCAAAGGCACGGCCTGCAAAGTAGGCACAGGTATCGCCGCCCCAGGCAAAGCAGAGGATGAGCAAGATAAAGAACACCGCATCGTAGCCGTACTGCTCCACCGGCAGCAGCTCCTTGAGCCGGATAAAGGAATAGAAGCAGAAGATCACGATACCGGAGAACATCAGCAGGCCGCTGGCCTTCTGATAGCTGATGGTGCCATTGCGCACCACCAGATAGATGGCATAAAAGGTGACCAGCAGAAAGGACATCGGCATCACCAGCCGCCGCATGACCTGGTAGTTGCTCGTCATGACCAGCAGTGTATACGGCACCAGAACCACATACATCAGCCAGTCCTTCTTTTCAAAGCCGAGGGCACTGTAGATCTCGTGAACGGCGATCAGCGTAATGGCCGCGATGACCAGATTAAAGATCAGAGTGTTGAAGGTGAACATCACGCCGATCAGTACGATGATGCCCACGATCGCAGTAATAACACGTGTTTTCATAGATTGGATCTCCTTTTCACCGGTCGGGTGCCGCGCCCCTCTGGATTAAGTTTGGCTCCGGCAAAGCCGCCGGGCCGTCCGGTCCCTGCACCGTGTGCAGGAGGTCTTGGGTTTTACAGTCCGCCAAACCGGCGGGAACGATGATTGAACTCCTCAATGGCAGCGTCCAGATCGCTGCGGGTGAAATCCGGCCACAGAACGTCCATTTCTACCAGCTCCGAGTAAGCTGCCTGCCAGAGCATGAAGTTGGACAGCCGCTTTTCTCCGCTGGGACGCAGGATAAAATCCGGGTCCTTCTGGCCAGCGGTATACATGGCATCGCTGAGCAGCTGTTCCGTGATTTCTTCGGGCTTTATCTCCCCTGCCGCCGCCTTTGTCGCCAGCTGCTGCGCCGCCCGCACGATCTCCGGGCGGCCGCCGTAGTTGATGGCAATGTTCAGGGTCATGCCGGTCTTGACCGAAGAATCTGCTTCCAGCTTGTTCATCAGCTGCTGCAGCTTTTCATCCAGCACCGTGCGGTCGCCCATGAACTTGATGCGGATATTGCGGTTCTTGTAGTCAAAGCCCTTCAGCAGATATTCGCCGAACAGCCGCATGATGGCGTTGACCTCTTCCAGCGGACGCTTCCAGTTCTCGGTGGAAAACGCATAGAAGTACACCGACGAAACGCCCAGCTCATCGCAGTAATCTGCGATATCGCTGAACACCTCTGCGCCTCTTTTGTGCCCGGCAGTGCGGGGCAGGCCGCGGTTCTTTGCCCAGCGGCCGTTGCCGTCCATGATGATGCCGATGGAAAGGCCCTCGGCAAATTCTTTAGGATGCGCCATTGTTTCCTCCCGGCAGCAACGCCGCCTTCAACAAAAGTGCCGCGCACTCTTCTTCAGCGCACGGCACCTCCAGTCTATTGCATCTGCGCAGATCAGACAGACATGATCTCCTTCTGCTTTTCTTCCACCGCAGCATCGATGTTCTTGATATACTTGTCGGTCAGCTTCTGGACATCCTCTTCCATGGTCTTCTGGCTGTCCTCGGTCAGCTCGCCGGCCTTCTTCATGGCCTTGGCCTTATCCATAGCCTCGCGGCGGATGTTGCGCACTGCCACCTTAGCCTCCTCGCCCAGCTTGGAAACTTCCTTTGCCAGCTGCTTGCGGCGCTCCTCGGTGGGAGCCGGGAAGTTCAGGCGGATGGTAGAGCCGTCATCAATGGGAGTGATGCCCACATCGCTGGCCATGATGGCCTTGCTGATGGGGCGCAGCAGAGTACGGTCCCACGGGGTAATGGTCAGGGTACGTGCTTCGGCCACAGCCACGGATGCCACCTGCTGGATGGGAGTGGGGGCACCATAATAATCCACGCTGACCTTATCCAGCACAGCGGGATTTGCGCGGCCTGCGCGCACAGCGCCCAGTTCGCGGCCCAGATGTTCGACCGAGCTCTTCATCTTGTCTTCGTAAACCTTGGTGTTGCTGCTCATTGCGGTAGTCTCCTGTTCCTTTTTATCTTGGGGCTGCGCTGCAATGCGTCTGCCCTATAATGTATGTCGGCTGCAGGCGTTTCAGCCCTCGTAAACCAGTGTGCCCACATTCTCGCCCTGCACGGCACGGGCAATGTTGTCCGGGTCGGCCAGATCGAACACGAGGATGGGCAGCTTGTTGTCGCGGCACAGAGTGGCAGCAGTGCCATCCATAACAGCCAGCTGGTCTTCCAGCACCTTGGTAAAGGTGAGGGTATCATACTTCTTTGCGTCGGCGTACTTGTGGGGATCCTTATCGTAAACGCCATCCACCATAGTAGCCTTGAACATCACATCGGCGCTCACTTCCACAGCGCGCAGAGCGGTTGCCGTATCCGTGGAGAAGAACGGGTTGCCGGTGCCGCCGCCGAACACGGCGATCTTACCCTCATCCATGGCGCGCAGAGCATCCTTGCGGGTAAAGGGCTGTGCCACCTGCGGCATGGTGATGGAGGTGAACACCTCAGTGGGGACACCCAGCTGTTCCAGCTTATCGGAAACAGCCAATGCGTTCATCACGGTTGCCAGCATACCGATCTTATCGGCCAGTGTGCGCTCCATCTTGCCGCTGGAACGGCCGCGCCAGAAGTTGCCGCCGCCCACAACAATACCGATCTGCACGCCGAGGTCGTGTGCTTTCTTCACGCCGCCGCAGATCGCGTCCATGGTGGGTTCATCAAAACCCATGCCCTTTTCGCCGCCCAGTGCTTCGCCGCTGATCTTCAGAAGGATACGCTGATATTTCAATGCCATAATCCAAACACCACCTGTTTTTATCTTCCGTCAGGGCATAGGCATACCCTGGCATTTTTTACTATAGCTTATTTTACAATAAAACATCCATAAAGTAAACAGGAAATCTGCGCGGAAATCCGGAAGCTTTTATGAACGGCTGCGCAGAACGCGCAGCAGCTGCTTCATTCCGGGCGGAATGCGGCGGCTTTCCACCGCTTTCTGGATGGCTTTGTTGTGGGTCCACAGATCCAGCCGCTTTTCTGTGAGCCACGGCAGCGCGGCATCCGGCTGCTTTGCCAGTGCTGTGGCAAAATACCATGCCCGCATCATATTGATATAGTATTCCGTGCTGTGCACATCGGCCGCCCATTCCAGATATTCCGGCCGGAATGCATCATCCAGATAATAGCGCATCAGCATCTCCATGCCATAGCGCACGGTGTACACCTTGCCCGAATCCAGCCAGCGGCGAATGGGCACCAGCAGTTCCTTCTTGTGCTTCGCAAACACTTTGGGGCAAAAGCAGTCACAGGTGGCCCAGTTGTTGATGTAGGGCAGGAACGCTTCCGTTTCAGCCAGCGCCCTGTCGTAGTCCCGGATAAGTTCGATCAGAAACGCGTGGAGGTTGTTCTCTTCGTAGTATCCATGCGGCAGGGCCTGTAAAAACACCTCTGCCTGCGCTGTGCCCGCGAGCTGTTTTGCCAACCTGCGCAGAGCCGGAACGCGCACGCCGATCACCGTTTCCGGCGGCACGGTGGGCATCAACGCACTGTGAAAGGTGCGGTATGCTTCATCCCGCAGGGCAAACAGCTGCGTACGAATGATCTCTGCTTCCGGCTCCATCCTCTCTCCCTCCGTTCTTTTCTATTGTAGCAGAGCCGTATGGAAAAGCAAGGCCGTTCCGGCATTCTTTTCCGGTGCTTTAAGGAACATACAAAAATTGGGCTGGACATTTGTGCCGGAACATGCTATAATGTCGTTCGTAAATGCGGGCATCGTACATCGGCTAGTATATCAGCCTTCCAAGCTGAGGAGGTGGGTTCGATTCCCATTGCCCGCTCCATTAAAAAGAGCCTAGATTCGTTGAAATCTAGGCTCTTTTCTTTTGCCATAACACACTATTTAACACACTTTTGCTTTTTGGTGTGTTATCAGCCCGGCTTTACCTCGATATGCCAGCTCTGTTTTTCAGGCGGCAGCGGTGCGCTCTCTTTGTCGTGGTTCCAATGCCGGTCAACGTCGCACAGCTCCAAAAAGCCATCTTTCAGGCGGTAACAGGCTTCTTCATCCGGGGCAGTATGGCAGCAGGGGCATTGAAAGCTCTCGTTTTCCTCGCTGTCTCGCCACAGCTGCCAGTCGTAAATAACAAAGGTCTTTTTGCAGTTCGGGCAGGTCAGATGCATTTCCAGCATGATTTTACGCTCCTTCTCTCGGATTGAAAATAAGAATGGTCAAGGCATAGGCCGCTGCGTCTATCGTGTGGTTGTCACGATCTGGCACGCTGGGCAGGAAATTGCCGTCCTTGTCCGCGTCATACTCGTATTGTGAAAACTCGCGGTAAACGTTGGGCGTGCGCCTGGGGTCAACAACAAGCGTCCTTTTTTGCAGCCACTTGATGCGGTAGTTCACACAGCCGGGGCGCTTGATGCAAGGGCGGGCCTGCAGGCCGTATTCCCGTAGATCGTGCACGCTCTTGGGTTCTGCACAGTCGCAATAAATAACCTGTTCCGGGGCTGTTTCTGCGCCGGTGATGGGGTTCTTCCGGGGTTCTCCCACATGGTCAAGGCCGTGTGCCCTGATCTCGGCGGCAAGGGCTTCATTTGACAGGCCGCGCTTGTAAATTTCATCCGCAAAGTAGATGGTTTCGGTACTGCGGTCATAGAACAGAGCCACAACGGCAGCAGGGTCAGACGCAAAACCGAAATCAACACCAACATAGCGGTAACACTGCATTGCAAGCTCTTCGTCCGCGATCTCGCGCACTTCCAGCGTGGTGAATACCTCGCCGCCGCTGCCGGTGGAAATGCCCAGATACTCGTGATCGTACACTTTGGGATTCAGAGCTTGGATGCGCTGGGCTTCGTTCAGAAACACCTCTCCCAGCCATTCAGGCGGCACCTGGGTGTAATCCGTGTGCAGGGTCAATGCTTCCTCGTTGGGCTGCTGGATGAACTTATTTGCCCAGTTATTCAGGGACACAGGCGGGTTGAAGCTGCGGAACACCACAGGCTTACCGCCACGGCCCACGGACTGCATCACGCTGCGGACAAAATTTTCTCCGGGCAGCTCGGAAAATTCCTCGAACCATACCCACCGGAAAAAGCCTTTTGCAGGCTTGATACTCTTGATCTTGCTGTTATCGTCCAGCCCTCGAAAGATGATCTGTGCGCCGGTGGGAAGGTAGGTGCAGCGCATAGGGGACACGGTGCAGCTCCACAGGTCAGACACGCCCAGCGCGTCAATAGCCCATTGGATTTGTGCAAACACGGATTCCCTCAAGGTACTGCCCCACCGCCGGAACACCACAGCAGAGCCGGTGCCGGTGGGGTCTTTCTGGATGCCGTCCACGATCTCCAACGACACAAAGGACGATTTGCAGGAGCCGCGCCCACCGGGAAGATTGTAGTAGGTGTGTGCATCGGCTGCGATATCCGCGTGTATGGCATGGTATACAGCAGCTTCGTGCTCGGTAGGGTCGATGCCCTGCACACGCTCAAGCGTGGCAGCTCTGGCCGCTTTCCGGGCTTGCAGCGCCCTGATGCGCTTTTCCAGTCGGTCAAGCTCCATTCGCTTCCACCTCGTCCAGCAGCTTTTCCAGCTCTGCCAGCTTCTTCTGCTGTTCGTCAATGCGGATGCAGTTTAGAACGCTGTTGCAGCAATTTGTGATAGCTGTTGCCCGCTGCGGGTCGATCTCGTTATTCAGCAGCATATTTGCGATCTTGGACAGCGTGCGGCGTACCTCTGCGGGAGTTGAAAGTTTGATCTTCAAATATACTCACCTCGATATAAAAAGGGCGCACAGGTCAGCCCCATGCGCCCAGATGATGCCATATCAGGCGATTGCCTGATAATAGATAGCCTTTGCCTTGTTTTCCAGAACAAAGCAGTCGTAGTAAATACGGCCCTCCACCAGACTACCGGACAGGAAGGGCGGGTCAAGGTGAATCTTGTACTCTGCCAGTTTGACCGGGGCCACGGTAGCCACGGGATGCGCGATCATGAAGCCGAACTTCTCAGGCAGGCGGTTGGACGCGATTTTCACCACGTTCAGGCCGTCCAGCTGGGCAATAACGCCCTTTTTGCGCAGTTCTGCACCGATGTCCTGATTGTCAAAGGTGGCCTTGGACTGCTTCAGGAGCGTGTATGCGGTGGGGGTCAGAATCAGCACGCGGTCAGATGCGGGCACTTCTGCATCGTCCATCTGGGCATTCGCGGTGATGATCTGCGTATAGATGCTTTCAGCGGTCAGGGCTGCGGCTTCCGGCTTAATGCCTGCATTTGCTGCCATCACGCTGTAAACATAGGAGTCAATCTCCGGGAACACCTTCTCACGCTGCTGGCGTGCCAGAGCGCTGGCGGCTGCAACCTGCATCTTGGTTTCGTCCGTGTCCATCTTGTCCACCTCGAAAGTGAACGAACGATCTTTGTTGATCGTGAATGTCTCGGTGGTGGCCTGCAGGGTGCTGATCGTGCCATACTGGGACTTGCTGCCCTCGAGAATAGGGCCGTTGCGGTTGAAGTCCTCCATCTCGGTGGTCTTGACCTTATACAGCTTGATGGTCTTTGCACCGTCAAAGCTGAAATCCTTGTTGGTCACAAGGCTGGTCTTGCTCTCGGAGTAAAACTGTTCGTCTGTATATGCCTGGAACTGGGTTGCTAACTCAATAGCCATTTATAGATCCTCTTTCAGTTGCTCAGACCGAAAGCCCGCTTTAACTCAGCGTCTTTATCTTTGCCCTGAGAAAGCCACATCGGCGGGGTGTCCACCTTTGCGCCGGTGGTCGTCTTAGTGACAGTATAGCCGCCATCGGTGACGCTCTGCACCGCCTTTACAGCGGTCTTGAACGCTTCCGGGTCGGACGTGTCCAGCTTATCCAGCAGCGCCGCGCTGATATGGTTATCAGCCAGATACTGACGGCAGGCTTCCCGGGCTTCCCACTGGTTGAAACGCTGACTCTTGGCTTCCAACGCTTCCTCGCGGGCTTTCAAGTCTTTTTCTCGTGCGTCAAGGTCGCCCACGCGCTCGGCACTCTTGGAGCGCTCACGGGCAAGCCGATCTGCAACGATGGTGTTTAGTTCGGATTGCGAAAACATCCGCTCAGAGCCGTTATTTTCGGCCTGTTGGGCGGCGCTGGGGGTATTGGTGGGATTCTCCATTGATAGCACCTCATTGTTCCGTATGAGTAAACGTAAAAAGCAGCAGGCGGCAAACCTTATGCCGCGCATGGTGCACCGGGGAAAGGAAAAGCTCGGTGCAAGGGGTATGTCCGCTCCTGCAATGCTGGACGCTCTGATCGTGGGTCATGGCACACCCACAGCCAGACCGTGCAGCAAAGAGCAGTCAGGAGCCGGACGGCGCTATAAGCCGCCTGCTACGCTCAGTATACCACAGAACGTTGTAAAATGCAAATATAATGCTATGTAATGTCATTTTATTGCCACATTGCGTTTTTGCTTGGACAGCATCAGGCTGTATTGTCCGTAGGTCACGCCCAGAGCGTTAGCCATTGCGGTAGCTTCACCCAATGACAGCGGTTCACCGTGTTCCGCATGATATGCAGCCCGTGCCAGAGTACGGATGCGGGCCCGTTCCTTTTCGTCCTGGGCTTCCCATGCTGCACATTCAAGGCAGCGGCTTTCATTGGCAAAATGCCACATCACAGCCCCACAGACAGGGCACTTCTTGAGCTTCGTTTTCGTCATGGTATAGAATGACCTCCGGCAAATAAAAAGAGCGCACAGCGGCTTGCTGGGCCGTCATACGCTCTCAGGGGTGGGGGTGGCGCTATGTACTCCACGCACCACCGTTAAATTTTACGCGTTGTAATGGTCTAAAAGAGCGTTCGTATCACGCTGCTATTGTACCATAAAGTGGACACAACTGCAAGAATTTCACCTTGCAATGTCATTCTTCTGCTTCTTCTTTCTCGTAGTCGTCCAACCATGCTTCCACAGTAGGAATATTCATCGGCGGCGGGGCAACAACGGTGTTGGTCGCTGCATCTGCGATAAAGAAAGTGAAAGTGTGCTCGTCAAAACGGACGTCCAGACCAAAAGTATGGGCACGCTTCATCTGCTCAATAAGCCGGATCATCTCTCGCTGTTCGTCCTCGTCCAGCTTCTCGAAAGCCACGCACAGGACTTCTAAAGATTCTTCTCTCGTCATGTTGCACACCCCCTTACCGGATGCCGCTGAACCACATCACAGCGGCACCGAGGAAACAGACCAGGGCGAACGGGCCCACGACAGAAAAATGATACAACGTCATTGAAAATCCCTCTCTTTTCTGTTACAATGAGGGCGGTACAGCCTGCAAGCAATACCGCCTATTTGCCGCCCGTCCCTGTTGGCGCAGGGAAAGGCGGCTTTCTGTTTGTTGGCGGTCTTAATCAGGACGGCATGGAATCGTCTTTGACAGACTTCACGAGTTCTGCAAACTTCTCCGGGGTCATGTTGTGGGTGAAATCCGTATAGGCTTCAACGCCGTTCTTCACACCTTCCTGCTCTGCCTGCGCCATCAGATCAGCGGCCAGCATGGCAATAGCGTTCTTGTCCACAGTGCTGACGGGCAGGTCATTCAGAGCGTTCATCAGGGCATTCGCCGCATTAACCAGCGGTTCACACTGCATACGGACTTCACGCGGGATAATGAGCAAACCTTCTTCGCCCAAAGAAATGCCGAGAATGTCAACGCTGCAAGGCTCCACACTGGGCGCAGGCTGGTCGATCTTATCCATCTGGGTGCGGGCCTGCATCATGGAGACAAAAGCCTTGCCAGCATCCTTCGTTCCCTCAATGTAGCCGTAGCCCATTGCGGCCTTGCCGATCTCTGCCGCCAGCGTGTTCAGATCATCAACTACAGTGGCAGGAATCGACAAAGAGGACTGGTATGCGTCCAGATAGGCGCAGAAGTCTTCCACCTTCTTGCAGGTTTCGGGGTCGTCCTTTGCTGCCAGCTCAATATTGACGCTGTTCACATCGATTTTGCCATCTGCGGTAAGTTTGAAATCAACCATGATAAATTCCTTTCTGGCCTTACAGGCCACTTAAAAAATATTATGAACACGGCCAGTTAGGCCGGGTCGGCTTAGTTGGTGCGGGTCATGCGCTCCACATAGACCCAGATCAGGCGCAGTTTGCGCAAGTCTGCCTTTGCCAGCAACTTGGTGATTGCGTCAATATAGCCGCTGCGGTCGGTGTTGTTCACAAAATCACTTCCTTTCCTGCTTCATCATTGCTTGCATTTTCGCCATTTTCTGCGCCGCTGCCTGCCGCCGGAAGTTCTCTCCGGTAAAACAGATAGGGACGCACATTTCCAACAGGCGGTCATAAATGCGGGCGTGGGCAACGTCCTGCGGGTCTTTCAGCTCGCCCAGTGCAAGGTTTGTTGTGACGATGAGCGGGCGCTGATTGCGGTATCGGCTGTCTACGATGTTGTAAATCTGCTCCAGCGTGTAATCTGTTTCCCGCTCAATGCCGAAGTCGTCAATGATGAGAAGCGGATAGCTGCACAGGCGATCTATAACATCGTTCCGGTTGTTCCCGCGCCCGTTCAGGTCGTTCACAATCCGGCTAAAGTTCGTCATGCAGACGGCTGTGCCCTGCTCCATCAGCGCATTTGCGATGCAGCCCGCAAAAAAACTCTTGCCGGTGCCCACCTTGCCCCACAGCAGCAAGCCGATATTTTCGCGCTCAAAGTCCCGCCACTGTGTGACGTAGTTCCGGGCATATCCCATCTGCGGGTTCCGTCCATTGTCGTTCCGAAAATTCCAGCTCTCCATTGAAACATCCGAAAAGCCGTTTACTTTGAGTGTGCGGAGCTGTTGCTCGCGCCGTTCCTGTTCGCGCTGCTGCCGCAAGGTGGCGCGCTCGTTCGCTTCGCAGTCGCACGGAATCCACACAACGGATTCTCCCGTGGTCTTGCGGATGTAATCCGGGGCATGCATCTGCCTGGGCGCATGGCACTTGCCACAATGCAGCAGGCCATCTTCCCCGGTGTAGTCGTCCGTTTTGGCTTCTCCCTCATTGCGCTGCAAGAGCGCAGAAAGGGCGTTCATGGTGTGGTTCAAAGGCTCTCTCCTTCCTTGAATGAGTAATCAGGCATCCCGCTGCTGCGGGGCTTCTGCTGGTTTCGATCTCGTGCAGCCCACACGCGCAGGGTAGCCGCATGGCTCTTGTACTTCTTCCCGGTGCTCTCCATGTAAGCGGACAACTGTTCTATCAGGTTGTCCAGATATGGAATGTCTGCGCTCAACTTCTGATACTCTGCATCGGTCAACAGAACATTGCCATAGCTGCCGTAGCTCTGACGCGTGGGTGCTTTCTCTCTCTTAGAATTAACTGTTCTATTATCTAACTCTTTATATTTCGGTGTCTGTTTTTGGACAGACCCGGTGTCCATTTCCAGACAGGGGGGTGTCTGTTTTTGGACAGAGGGTGTGTCCGTTTTCCGATGGGGTGGGGTGTTTGTTTTTAGACAGGGTTTAGATTGACTTTCGGAAGAATCCGGCAGCTTCAAATAGATGGTATTTGCTGAACCAGCATTTAACCGTTTTTCAATCAATCCAGCCTTTTCCAGCTCTCGCAAAGCATTTCTTACCGGTGTTTCACTTTTGTGGAGGGCTTTTGCAAGGCTGGCATTTGAGAACTGTATGTAGATTCTTCCCTCGCTGTCAATCCAGCGGTTTTTCTTGGATAGCTGCGCCCGATATAGCAGCAAAGAATAGATGATTTCTGCCGTCCAGCTCAAGCCCTCACATTCCAGCAGGAAGAACGGGAAGGGGGCGTGCTGGGGGGTCTTGCTCTTGTCCGTCAGATACTGGATAGCACGTCACCCGGCCTTTTTGCTCGTGGGCAAGTCTTCGAAAAAGAAACTGCCGATCTGGTCAGCGGGAATGTTCAGCACCTTGCACAGGCCCGCAATGTCACGGGCTGTGAATGGGAGCCGCCCGGTCATGCGTGCCGTCAGGGTTGACGGTGGTATGCCCGCTCTCCGGGCTGCTTCGGACTGCGACATATCCAGCTCAGCAAAGCGGACGCGCAGGCGATGAAATTTCCTGTACATAGTGTTATACCTCGCTTTCAATCAGTTCGTCCAGCGGCACACCCAGCGCGGCGGCAAGACGCCGGGCACTGTTGGTGCTGATGCTGCGCTCGTTGCGGGCAGACTGAACAGTTGACAGGCCGCACATAGCCTTGTTGGCTAAATCCATGCTTGTCAACCGCTGCCGTTTCATCTCCGAAACGATTTTCACACAGTCTAGAATCACAGTGCGTTTCTCCCTTCATCATGGTATTGCAAACGATAAACACGTTTTTATGAACGTTTTTATCGTTCATAAGTAGTATAAACGATTTTAGCGTTCATGTCAATAGCTTTTCTTGAAAAATCGTTCATCATTTGATATACTCAACGCAAAAGGGGGATTGTTACAGTTGGCAAACGGAAATGAGTATCTATATAACAAAATTGACGACCTTTTAGCTCAAAAAAATATGAGCCGCCGTCAACTCGCAAAAGCGATTGACGTACCGCCCACTACACTGCAATCAGCATTCGAGAAAAAAAGCAACATTTCTATCGAACGACTAAAGAAAATACTTGCCGTTCTGGATGCACGGTATGAAGATGTTTATCCCCCCGAACAGCTAAGTGCTGCTATCATACACAATATAAAATACGGGCTTGAAGGCGATTCATCAAAAGATGCTTGGTCGGAAGGTGCACAAGAACTGCATACTCCGGCATGGGAAAAAGCCCGCCGGGCATTTTATGAGCTGCCGAACGACTGGCAAAAGGACACGGCCATAAACTGGCAAATTGAGATTCTGCACAAAAAGATGGGCAAGAACTACAACAATGCCGTTTTTGAAGCCCTCTTGCGGCTTTATCAGAGCGATGATTCGTTTTCACAAGAGCTTGCAGAACGGCTTGAATCGCTTTTATATGGCCAGCCCACAGACCCCGACAAAAAATAAAGCCCACTGCGCAGAGCACAGCAGGCGGGGGGTGTGTCGTGTTTCATGACCTACCCACTGATGGGCAATCATTGACATAGAAAGGGGGTGCAGCCAGATGAACAAGAGAACGAACACCGCGCAATGGGAAGAAAAATACCAGCGCTGGCGCATAGCCGTGCAGAAAGACGGCGTGAGAAAGCAGTTTTACAGCTCCACGCCGGGCAGGACAGGGCAGCGGGAAGCCAATGCAAAGGCTGATGCATGGTTAGAGAATGATATTGCGGTCAAGGCCGGACGGGTCGAGAACGTCTATCAGCTATGGATAGATGATCTCAAACTTACCACCAGCACAGGCAACTGGAAGCCCGTAGAAAGCCGCTGGCGCACCTGGGTGCTGCCGATCATCGGCAAAAAGAAGGTCAACACCCTTACAGACCGGGACTTGCAAACCATCATCAACAAGGCCGCTGCCGCCGGGAAGAGCCGTAAAACTTTGCAGCTTATTGCCAGCGATCTCCGGGCATTCTGCAAATACTGCCGCAAAGCAAAGCTCTCCACCTTCCTGCCGGAGGATGTACAGATACCCGCCAGCGCCCGTTATAAGGGCAAGAGCGTGTTGCAGCCTGCCGATCTGGTAAAGCTGTTCAGCATTGATACAACGCTTTACAGGGGCAAACGGGTGCATGATGACTTTATCCACGCTTACCGCTTCCAGACGCTCACAGGCCTGCGGCCCGGGGAGCTGCTGGGGCTGCGCTGGGCAGATGTGCAGGGCAACACAGTGAATGTGCGCCGATCTATCAACATCCACGGTGAGGAAACACAAGGCAAAAACCAGAATGCAATCAGGTCTTTCGTGCTGTCTGGCCTTGCCCGTGCCGTGCTGGAACAACAGCGGGAAGCCACAGGGACGCGGGAAAGCGTGTTTGAAATCAGCAGCGAACTGTATTACTGGAAGCGCTGGCAGGCCTATTGCAAGGCAAACGGCATTGACAGAATATCAGTTTACGAATTGCGGCACACCTTTGTTAGTGTGGTCAAGACGCTGCCAGAGGGCGAAATCAAAGAGCTGGTAGGCCACAGCCAGAACATGGACACACTCGGCCAGTACAGCCACGCTCTGACCGGGGACGCAGAGAACACCGCCCAGGCCGTCAATGCTGCTTTTCTCAAATTGCTGGGAAACGGCTGATTTGTAACACACTTTTTAACACACAGTTGCTTCCAACATTCTTGTATAGCGCATAGAATGATACACGATTCAAGATAAAAATAGCGCTGGCAAGAGGATGAAATCCGACGTTTTACAGCGTTAGAACGTGGTTTATTAGTTCGATTCCCATTGCCCGCTCCATGCAAAAAAGCGCCGTGGCCTTTTGGGCCACGGCGCTTTTGTTTTGCTTTATCGGTCCCACTTATCGCACAGGGCATTGATCTGGTCGGCAAACTTGGCAAGGTCTTTGTTTGCGCCGCCCTCGTTGTGCTCGATGACCCGCAGCAGGCGCTTGCCGGCGCTGACCAGCCGCTGGAACACACTGGCCGCACGGCTCTGGCCTTCATTAGCCTTGTGCTCAATGCGGACGCGCATGCCCTCCTGCAGGCATACGGCTCCCTCGGCTCCGATGGCCCACTGTGCGCCGTTGTAGGGTGCGCAGGCAGTGAAGCCCTGTTCCGTCAAGGTCTGCACAAAGTGGTCCTCGGTCTCATCTTCGCCGTGCATCACGAACACACGCTTTGGTTTCTGCTCAAAGGAGTTCACCCACCGCAGCAGACCCTCTCTGTCCGCATGGCCGGACATGCCGGTGAGCTGGCACAGTTCTGCCCGCACCTCAATAGGTTCACCGAACAGTTTTACCGTCGTGGCACCTTCCAGCAGGGTGCGGCCCAGCGTGCCCACCGCCTGATAGCCCACGAACAGAATGGTGCACTCCGGCCGCCACAGATTGTGCTTGAGGTGGTGGCGGATGCGGCCTGCCTCGCACATACCGCTGGCCGAGAGGATGACCTTTGGCACGCGGTCTGCATTGATCATGCGGGATTCATCACTGGTCACCGTGACGCGCAGCCCCGGGAAGGTGATCGGATCAATGCCTTTTTCCAGCAGAGCGCGGGTGTCCGCATCAAAGCAGTCCGGGTCGGTATCTTTAAAGATGCGGGTCGCCTCGATGGCAAGCGGGCTGTCAATGTACACCGGGAAGTTGCCGTGCCCCTTCACAAGGCCCTTTTCCTTGATCTCACGGATAAAGTAGAGCATCTCCTGCGTGCGGCCCACCGCAAAGCTGGGAATAACCACATTGCCGCCCCGGTCAAAGGTGCGCTGCAGGATCTTCGTCAGTTCGCTCACATAGTCCGGCTTCGGGCCGTGGCTGCGGTCGCCGTAGGTAGATTCCATAAAGGCGTAGTCCGCCTCTTTGATGTAAGCAGGATCCTTGATGATGGGCTGATCCAGATTGCCGATATCACCGGAGAATACCAGCTTGGTCGTGGTCTCACCCTCGGTGATCCAAAGCTCTATGCTGGCCGAGCCAAGCAGATGGCCCACATCCACAAAGCGGGCTTCAATGCCCGGTGCAAGCTGGAAGCGCTGCTCATAGGCCTTGCCCACAAACAGCTTCATGGCTGCTTCAGCATCCTGCACAGTATACATCGGTTCCACCGGTTCTGCGCCGGAGCGCTGGCCCTTGCGGTTTTTCCACTCCGCTTCAAATTCCTGAATATGGGCCGAGTCCCGCAGCATGATGCCGCACAGCTCCACCGTGGGGTTCGTGGCATAGATCTTGCCGCGGAAGCCGTTGCGCACCAGCAGCGGCAGCATACCGGTATGGTCGATGTGTGCATGGGTGGCCAGCACCCAGTCGATCTCGCCGGGTGCCACCGGGATGGGCTGGTTCTCGTATACGTCCTTGCCCTGCTCCATGCCGCAGTCGATCAAAAAGCGCTGCCCAGCCGCTTCGATCAAAGTGCAGCTGCCGGTGACCTCATGGTTCGCGCCCAGAAATGTGATCTTCATAAAAACACCTCCGGCTTTATTTCTTCTGTATCCTTAGTATAGCATATTCTAAAGGTACACGCCGCACAAATCGCATGGCTTTTCTCAGGCATTTTGCCGAAAGGTTGAAAAAATTTTTATACAATCTTGACAAACCACCCCTTTCTGTTATAAACTTAAACTTGTATGACGTTCGTTCGTATTTTATGAGTTTTAATAATAGAGAGGTTGAATTTTATGGTTCGTAACGATTTGCGCAACGTTGCCATTATCGCTCACGTTGACCACGGCAAGACCACCCTGGTGGACGCAATGCTGCGTCAGAGCGGCGCATTCCGCGATAATCAGGTCGTGGCTGAGCGCGTCATGGACAGCGGCGATATCGAGCGTGAGCGCGGCATTACCATTCTGGCCAAGAACTGCTCCTGCACCTACAAGGGTGTCAAGATCAATATTGTCGATACTCCGGGCCATGCCGACTTTGGCGGCGAGGTGGAGCGCGTGCTGAAGATGGTCAACGGCGTTCTGCTGCTGGTGGATGCCGCCGAGGGCTGCATGCCCCAGACCCGTTTTGTGCTGCAGAAGGCTCTGCAGCAGAACCTGAGTCTGGTGGTGGCCATCAACAAGATCGACCGCCCCGATGCCCGCATCAAGGAAGTCATCGATGAGGTGCTGTACCTGCTGATGGATCTGGGCGCTACCGATGAGCAGCTGGACTGCCCCATGCTGTTCTGCTGCGGCCGTGATGGCACCGCAAGCCTGGACCCCGATGTGCCCGGCACCGACCTGATCCCCCTGTTCGATACTCTGCTGAGCACCATCAAGCCGCCTGAGGGCGACCCCGAGGCTCCCTTCCAGATGCTGGTGTCCTCTGTGGACTACAACGACTTTGTGGGCCGCATCGGCATTGGCCGCATCCAGAACGGCGTTGCCAAGGTGGGCGAGGAAGTTGTCGTCTGTGACTGGCACAATCAGGATTTGAAGATGCGCGGCCGTCTGACCAAGCTGTACGACTTCCAGGCCAATGGCCGTCAGCCGTGCGATAACATCACCGCCGGCGATATCGTGGCATTCTCCGGCCTGCCCGACGTGACCATCGGCAATACCCTGTGCAGCCCCTCCAATGTGGAGCCGCTGCCCTTCGTGAAGATCAACGATCCTACCGTTGAAATGACCTTTTCCGTCAACGACAGCCCGCTGGCCGGCCGCGAGGGTAAGTATGTTACCAGCCGCCAGATTCGTGACCGTCTGCAGAAGGAACTGCTGAAGGATGTCGCTTTGAAGGTGGAGGATTCCGCCACCACCGATTCCTTCCGCGTTATGGGCCGTGGTGAGATGCACCTGTCCATCCTGATCGAGACCATGCGCCGTGAAGGTTATGAGCTGCAGGTCTCTCCCCCGCACGTTCTGACCAAGGTCATCGACGGCAAGACCTACGAGCCTATGGAGCATGTCGTCATCGATGTGCCCACCCAGTATCAGGGCGCTGTCATGACCGGTCTGGGCCAGCGCAAGGCTATCCTGCAGCAGATGGAATCTCTGGGCACCGACCGTGTGCGTCTGGAGTTCCGTATGCCCAGCCGCGGCCTGTTCGGCTACCGCAACCAGTTCCTGACCGATACCCACGGCGAAGGCATCATCAACCAGATCTTCGACGGTTACGATGTCTGGGCTGGCATGATTGCCAACCGCTCCACCGGTTCTCTGGTCAGCTTTGAGACCGGCGAGGCTGTCACCTACGGTCTGTTCAATGCTCAGCAGCGCGGCACCCTTCTGGTGGGCGCTGGTGAAAAGGTCTACGAGGGCATGGTCATTGGCTACACCGCTTCCGGCGAGGACGTGGATGTCAACGTCTGCAAGACCAAGCACCTGACCAACACCCGTGCATCCGGCTCCGATGATGCTCTGCGCCTGATCCCCATTAGCAAGCTCAGCCTGGAAGGCTGCCTGGAATTCTTGGCACAGGACGAGCTGCTGGAGGTCACTCCTGAAAATCTGCGCATCCGCAAGCAGATCCTGAACCACGAGCAGCGCATGAAGGCCAAGAGCAAGCTGAAATAAGCCTTTCCTTCTTTTATAATATGTACTTTACCGTCCTGCAGCGTTTCAAAACACTGCAGGACGATTTTATTTTGCCAAAAATGATTCATTTTTTAAAAAAGGCTTGCAAAAGGCATTCTTATGCGGTATAATATCTCTCGCAGTCACAAATGTGATCTGCCTCTTTAGCTCAGTCGGTTAGAGCACCTGACTGTTAATCAGGGTGTCGCCTGTTCGAGTCAGGCAAGAGGCGCCAGAAGAAAAGGCAATGTTCCACAGAACATTGCCTTTTTTGTTTGTCCCATACTACACCCTTTTTCTGTACAGCCATGCAGTCGTGTTTCTCCTCTGTTTTTGGGCTTCTCTGTCCCAAAAACACAGCATCCATGCGAAAAAAGCATCAAGCATAATGATTTCTTAAAATTTGACTACTTGAAGAAGATGTCACATTGTGGTATACTGCTTATAAGCTTTGGGAATTTGTATCTGTTTTTCCAAAGTCCGGCACACAGATCAAAGGGTAGGTGCTCCCTTCTTTTGATAGCAGCCGACCGGTGTTTTGTCATGGTTCTCCGCAGGACAGGACAAAGCACCGGTCTCTGTGCTGTTGTTTCAGGCTCCGGCTCTTTTCACGTTGTCAGATCTGCGGCAGGCCGCTTCTTCAAAACGCCTGCCGCTGTTTGAATAAATTTGTATATGATCAAAGGAAGCATCTATGCGTTATACCTATGTCCGGCAGCACGACACTACTGACTGTGCGGCTGCCTGTCTCGCAATGGTGTGCCTCCATTACAAAAAGGAAGTTACCATCACCCGCCTGCGCGATATGATGGGTACCGACCTGAAAGGCACGAACCTTGTTGGTTTGCAGAAAGCCGCTAATGAGTTGGGTTTCACCACTGCAGCGGTTCGCGTAGACCGTGAAAATTTCCTCAGCGATTTCTCGCTGCCCTGCATTGCGCAGGTCATCACCGATCAGGGTCTGGCCCACTTTGTGGTCGTCTTTAAAAAGACCACCATCAAAGATGACGGTGAGCGTCGTCGGCACATGCTGAAAGAAGCCGAAGCCGCCAAGGAAGATGAGAAGAACGGCAAAAAACACAAGTGCAAGGATTATGTCGTGATTGGCGACCCCGGCAGCGAGCTGAAAAAGATCTCTCTGGATGAGTTCTACAAGAACTTTACCGGTGTTCTGCTGCTGATGAACCCCACCTCGGAGTTCAAGGGCGGTAAGATCGAAAAGGGCGGCATGTTCAAGCGTTACGTCGACCTGTTGCTGCCCCAGAAAAAGCTCTTTGCCTATGCGATCCTGAGTTCTCTGATCGTTACGATCCTGGGCATTGCCTCCTCCATGTTCAACAAGATCCTGATGGACGAGGTCTTGCCATATGGCCTAGACAATCTGCTGGTCACGCTGATCCTTGTGTTCAGCATGGTCAGCATCACCAATACGCTGGTGGGCTTTGTCCGGCAGTGGGTTCTGATTCACCTATCCATCAAGATCGATATTCCGCTGATGCTGGGTTACTTCGGGCATATCTTCCGTCTGCCCATGAAGTTCTTTGCCACCCGCAAGACTGGTGATATCACCACCCGTTATTCGGATGCAAACACCATCAAATCCATCTTTACCAGCATTGCGCTGAGCCTGATCATGGATATCTCGATGGCCATTATCACCGGTATCATCCTGTTCCGCATGAATGCGATGCTCTTCTCGATCTCGCTGTTCATGGCTCTGGTCAGCATTCTGCTGGTGCTGATCTACAAGCAGCCTTACAAAAAGATCAACGAAGAGACCATGGTGCAGTCCGCTGCACTGAACAGCCAGATGATCGAAAGCCTGCGCGGCATTGAGACGGTCAAGTGCAACGCCAACGAGGATACCGAAATGGAGAACCTCGAGCGTGAGTACATCAAGAGCCTGAAGATCAGCCTGCGCTCCAGCAAGATCAGCACCACGCAGGGCCTGATCTCCTCCTTCATTTCCACCGGTTTCAGCATGCTGACCACCTATGTGGGTATCAGTCAGGTTCTGAAGGGTGAGATGACACTGGGCGGATTCATGGCCTTCAGCACGCTGTCCTCTTACTTTACTTCCCCGCTGAGCAACCTGATCGGTCTGCAGATGCAGATTCAGGAGGCCAGCATTTCCATGAAGCGTCTGGGCGAGATCATGGATTATCCCTCCGAGACGGTCGGCGACGAAGACCGCACCGATCTGGACAAGGTGGAGGGCGATATCGAGTTCAAGGATGTCACTTTCCGTTATGGCAACCGTGCCCCTGCACTGGATCACATCAGCTTTACCATTCCGGCCGGTAAAAAGGTCGCGCTGGTGGGCAGCAGCGGCAGCGGCAAATCCACGATCACCAAGCTTCTGCTCAAGTATTATGAACCGGAAGATGGCGAGATCGACTTGAACGGTGTGAATCTGGCTGAATACACCAATGACTCTGTCCGCCGCGCAATTTCTTATGTGCCGCAGAATGTTGAGCTGTTCAGCAAGACCATTTATGATAACATCCGCGTTTCCCGTATGGACGCTACGATGGACGAAGTTAAGGAAGCTGCCAAGAAGGCAGATGCTCACGACTTTATCCGTCATCTGCCCCTGCAGTATAACACCTATCTGGAAGAAGCAGGCAACGGCCTGTCCGGCGGTGAAAAGCAGCGCATTGCGCTGGCACGCGCTTTCCTGAAAGATTCCAACCTCTACATTCTGGATGAATCCACCAGTAATCTGGACTTTGCTACGGAAAATCTGATCTTCAACATGATCTACGATCAGCTTGCAGATCGTTCCATGCTGATCGTAGCTCACCGCCTGTCCACCGTTCGTGACTGTGATCTGATCCTTGTGATGGACCACGGCAAGATCGTGGAACGCGGCACGCACGATGAGCTGCTTGCCAAGGAAGGCAAGTACTACGAGCTGTGGAACATGCAGCAGGGTATCTACCGCAGCAAAAAGGCAGAGCCCAAGCAGTCTGTCATGCAGGCCGTGGTGGAAGAGGATGACGACGGTGAGTCGATCACCTATTGATGTGTTGCAGCCGGGTGCGTACCCGGTTACATATGAAAGGGAGCCATTCATGATGGATAGCTTGATTTGACATAGTTTTGCTGTGTCAGATAAAAAAGAGCTAGAAAGACTTTCTGTTTAGTAGAAGTAGATGGTGTTATCCTGAACAGGCCCCGCCTGCTCAGGTAACTATGCCTCACTATGGTGTGCCCGGAGGCAAAATGCCTCCGGGCACATTTTATTTGCAAGATCCCTATTACTTTTATAAGTAGTAGGCGATCGGGAGCGGAGAGGAAGCTGCTCTCTGCAGCGATTTTCTCCCCTTTCTCGATTGCCTATTACTGCCTCTTCTGAGGTAAATCTGAAAAGGAACCGAGGTATTCAACATGAAAGAGATCAAAGTAGCCGAGAACAAGACCCTGAAGCTCACCAATGTGCTCTCCCGTGAGATCCATCCGGAAGAGATGGCCAGTCTGCCCGTGGTGCTGACCCAGATGCACAACTTTATCAAGAGCAACAACGCACAGCCCATTGGCCCCATTGTGCAGGCCATGGTGGTTGGTGAGGACCGTCAGATGCACCTGTACATGATGCAGCAGGCTACCCAGTTCATCGGCCAGATGGAGCAGGACTACCATATGGATGCTATTCTGCGCGTGAAGAACTGCCTGTATGCCCACTACACCGGCCCCATGCCCGAAAGCCAGCTGGCTTCCTACAAGCTGCAGGTCCACGCTTTTGAGAATGAGCAGAAACTGACCGGCACCTCCTATACCATTTATGTCAATCAGGATGAGGATGATGCCGTGGTCGATGTCTTTATGGAGACCAAGTAATTATGACGATTAAAGTTCAGAACCTTTCGGATCTGCAGGACCGCCGCATCATGATGGAAAAAAAGCTGCCACCTTATGGCTACGCTTTTGTCATTCTGGTGGGCATCTTCATGCTGTTTCTGGTGGTGTGGAGCACCCATACCAACCGCATTTATGTCAGCCAGAACGCAGGCACCGTGCAGGCCAGCAATAAAACCTATATCATGTCCAGTTATTCCGGCTCCATTACCGAGATGTATATTTCGGAGGGCAGCTATGTGAACGAGGGCGACCTCGTGGCCCACATCAAGAGCACGGATATCGACATGCAGCAGGATAACTTGGAAAGCCAGCTCAAGATCTACCAGACCCAGCTGGACCAGTACAACAAGCTGCTGCAATGCGTGCAGGATGATACCAACTACTTCAGCGAGACAAACCCCGAAGATCAGCCCTACTACTATCAGTACGAGACCTACAAGAGCCAGGTCTCTCAGAAGACCTTTGATGCCACGGCCTATCAGGCTGCCGGTTACTCCGATGCTCAGATCAAGACCATGATGGAGCAGAGCCAGAGCGAAGTAGAAGCTCTGTACTACTCCACCATGCAGTCCATCTCCCAGAGCATTACCAGCGCACAGAGCAACGTGGACAACGTTCAGGCTCAGCTCGATGCCTTGAACACCGGTGCCAACGATTACTACATCTACGCCCCCACCTCCGGTGTGATCCACATGGATACTCCTTACAAAGAGGGCATGGTGCTGAGCGCAGGCTCCCCGCTGGCCACTGTTGCCAGCGAGAACGACGATCTGGAGATCGTTGCCATGGTCACCGTGAATGACCGCCCGCTGCTTCATGTGGGTGACCCGTGCAAGATCGCCATTACCGGCCTTTCGGAGTATTCCTATGGCACCCTGACCGGCACTGTAACGGCCATTGACAGTGACGTGACGGCCAGCTCCAACGCTTCCTACTACAAGATGACCATTAAGCCCGATGCCACTTATGTGGTGAGCCGCAGCGGCGACAAGGTGGATCTTTCCAACGGCATGAGCGTTACTGCCCGCGTGGAGTACGATCAGGTCACCTATTTCGAGTACGCAATGGAAGCCCTGGGCGTTCTGTTCCGCTAAACCGGAGCTGTGCTGACTGCCAGCCGCCGTTATATCACCCAAAGAGGTACACTTACTATGAAATCAACCGCAAAAAAACTGGCCGTCTGTGCGGCAGCGCTCTGCCTGCTGGCCTGCGGCACAGCTGTGTCTGCGGCCGCAGCAAGCCCTGTCTCCGGCCTTGCCCTGAGCGGCGTTGCCATGCCGTGGGATCAGGACGTGCCTGCCGAAAGCATTGAGGCCGGCAGCTATACCGCCAACATGCTGCTGGGTTCCTCTCAGCAGCTGTCTCCTGTGGTGCGTCCGCGCAACTCTACCGACTCGGTTGTCTTTATCTCGGACGATACTTCCATTCTGACCGTGAGCAGCTCCGGTGTCGTGCAGGCTGTGGGCGTAGGCACCACCCGCATCACCGCTGCCGCAGGCAACCAGATCTGTGCCTACACCATCGTTGTCTCCATGGATTCTTCCATGATCGTTACCGAGATGGACCTTTCCCTTTCCTCCAACACTATCTATGTTGGCAACTCGGTCTCGGCACAGCTGCAGGTGCGGCCTACTTCGGCTTCCAACTATGCCACCGTCGCCCTGACCTCTTCCAATGAGAAGGTCGCCACGGTGAACAATTTCGGCCGTGTTACCGGCATTGCCCCCGGCACCGCCACCATTACCGCTACCTGCGGTTCGGTGACTGCTACCACCAATGTCACGGTCATGAGTATTCCCAACTCCGGCACCAGCACCGCCAGCACTGGTTCTTCCAACAGCGGTCAGGTCGTCACGGTGAATCCTTCCTACGTTGTGCTCAAGCCCGGTGCCACCCGCACCCTGACCGCCAGTGTCAAGCCTTCTTCCGCTTCCCAGAAGTTCACCTATAAGTCCGCCAACAGCAACATTGCCACGGTCAGCCCCAGCGGCGTGATCACGGCTGTGGGCACCGGCGCTACTTCCATTACCGTTTCCAACGGCACTGCATCCGCCATGGTCACGGTCATCGTCAACCGTTCGGCTGCATCTTCTTCCGATAATTCTTCGGACAGCAACTCCACCGAACCGGATAACGATGCTCCCATCGAGATCGATCCCGTTGTGCAGGCCATTCAGGACAGTGAGGACAACGAGATCGTTTTCACACAGGCCGAGGTGCCTACCGTGACCGGTGATATCCTCAATGCGCTGCGCACCACCGGCAAGACCCTGTGCGTGGTGGGCGATGGCTACACCATGCAGATTGCAGGCAGCGGTGTCAAGAGCACCACCAGTGAGCTGGACACCATGCTCATCCTGACTGAGTCCGATCAGGGCATCGAGTTTGAGCTGGACAAGGGCAAGGCTCTTCCCTGCTCGGTGCGCATCGATCTGGATGTGAGCACCTATACCCGCCTGTATCTGTACAACGCCGTCTCCAACAAGTGGCAGTACCTGAACAGCTACACCGACGGCATCATCACTGCCGATACTGCAGGCCGTTATCTGCTGACCAACCAGAACCTGAAATTTGCCAATATCAACTGGACCTTCTTCATTGCCGGTGGTGTTGTAGTGGTTCTGATCGGCATTGCATATGTTGTGCTGAAAAAGCGCTACTGGTTCTGGTAAATTTCAAAACCACTCTTTCATGAAACAGTAAGACCCTCTCTGAGTGTGATATGCTCCCCCCTAGAGTAGACAGAGTAAAAAAAAACTCTGCGTACTCTGGGGGTATTTTTATATCAAGAAAGAACAATCACTTTTGCACAAAAAATTCGCCGTCTCCTTGTGGAAACGGCGAACAAAAACTTATATTATTTCTGTGTCTACTTGACGGAGCGCACTTCAATGGAACGCCTGGGCTTTGTTTGCATTATGATGTCTGCCTTCGTTACTTTTCAATGGGCTGCGAGGGCTTCCAGTCCTTGTAGTTCTCGTAGCGGCTCTCGCGGATCTTGGTGTGGGACCAGATCTCGTCCGCAGTGGGCTGCCAGTTGGCTGCATAGTTCTTGCACTTCTCGCACAGGTGTTCTACGCTCTCCGGCGACTGCAGGTCGGTGCTGTGGGCACCAGTCTCGTGCACCATCTTCTGCAGCAGTTCGGGGTTTTCCAGCATCGGGCAGGGACGCAGATGGTTCTTGTTGAAGGGCTGGCCGTTGTGATAAGCCATGAACAGCGGGCTGTGCAGAATTTCCAGAATGCTCTGGTCGTGGATATTGGCATTGGAGTAGTGGATGAACACGCACGGCTCTGCGTCACCGGCAGAGTTGATGTGGAAGTAGTTACGTCCGCCGGCAATGCAGCCGCCCACGAACTCGCCATCGTTCTGGAAATCCATCGGGTAGAACGGGATATCGCACTCTTCCGAGCGCAGATAGCGGATGCGGTCGATCATATATTTGCGCTGCTCCGGGGTAGGCATCAGTTCCGGTGCTGCCTCGTTGCCCACGGGCATGTAGTGGAAGTAGAAGCCGAAGTGTGCACCCTTCTCACACAGGAAACGCATGAACTCATCGTTGGTAACAGCTTCGATATTATCGCGGGTGTAGCAGATGGACGTGCCGAACACGATGCCGTGCTCCTTGAGCAGATCCATAGCATGCATAACAGCGGCATAGTGCCCCTCACCGCGGCGGGCATCGTTGGTCTCCGGGGTGCCCTCGATGGACAGCATGAAGGCAATGTTGCCCAGATGCACCACCTCTTTGCAGAACGGCTCATCGATGAGGGTGGAGTTGGTGTAGATGGCAAACTGCACATCATTGTGCTTCTCGGCCAGCTTCAGGATATCAGCCTTACGCACCAGCGGCTCGCCGCCGGTCAGCATGTACAGGTACACGCCCAGCTCCTTGCCCTCGGTAACGATCTTGTCCATATCCTCAAAGCTGAGGTTATTCTTGTGACCGTATTCACCTGCCCAGCAGCCCACGCAGTGCATATTGCAGGCGGAAGTGGGGTCGAACAGGATCAGCCAGGGGATGTTGCACTGATACTTCACGCGGTTCTCGCGGATGGTCTTGGTGCCGCGGAAGAAAGCCTCGTAGCCCAGATTCAGCGCCATAGTGCGGGCCACGTTGGGGTCGGTCTGATCCAGCACACAGTTGATGAGCTTGGACCACTTGCTGTCGGGGTCGGTCAGGGTCTGTCTGGCGTGTTCGTAGGCTTCAGCGCTGAACGAACTGCCATAGAACTGCTTTGCAACATCCACCAGCTGTCCCACGGTTTTCTGACGGTCTTTATCGGCATGAGAAAGCACCATGTCCACCATTTTACCAACGGCAGCACGCTGCATTTTATGAGTCAGGCTCTCAACAGAAGTATTCATTATCCTTTTCCTCCAAACGGTATTTTTCGGAAATCTCTTTTTCTATTTCTATGCCATTACTCTACCATTCTATCCCACAAGTTACCATAAACAGAAAAAGCGCCGTGATAGAAAACCCATCACGGCGCGGATTATGATAAAATTTTGTCGTTCTTCCGGTTCAACCGTCCTGTTCCAGATGGATCTTATTGCTGGCAAGGCGGCATAACGCGCGGCGCAGATCGCCCTGCAGCATCCGTCCCATACGTTCTACCATCACAGCGGGCTCGGTCTTCATATCCCGGCGGATCCATTCCAGCACCACGCCCACCAGCGCATATTTGTAAAAATCCACCACAAACTGCTTGTCATCGTCCTGCACGGTGATGTCGCGGCATTCGCGATCCGCAAATTCCTTCAGCATGGAGTCCAGAAGTTTGTACAGATACTGCTCCACCTGTTCACGACCCACAGAGCGGTATACGTTCAGTACCAGTGCTTTGTTATCCCGGATCTGGTGCAGGATGTCCAGAAATGCTTCGGTCCATGTATCAAAGCTCTGGCGGCCTTCCATCGTCTTGGCCGCATCTTCCGTCAGGATCCAATCCACCAGATCGTAAATATCCTTGAAGTGGTAGTAGAAAGTCATGCGGTTCACGCCGCAGTCCTCGGTGATATCGTTGATCGTGATCTTATTGAGGGGCTTTTCCAGCAGCAGCTTTTTCAGCGATGCTTCCAGTGCCCGCTTCGTTGTTTGTGACACAAAAACCTTCCTTTCCCAACCGTAGAAATTTTTCCCGCTGCGTACGGCGATTGGCAGCTTCGTACATTATAATACCGCAAAAGTCGTTCCGATTGCAAGCATTGATTCTGTCCATTTTGTAAACAAAGAATGCCTTCCTGCGTTTTCACTCCGGCAGTTTCTCGCTTCAAGAGCCGTTTCTCATCCCCCAAACCCCTTCCGGCGGTGTGAAATGCCTGCAAAAGCGGCTTCTTCCGGCAAAAAAGCGGAAAAGGCCCTTGATTTTATATTCCTCTACGCTTAGAATGGGAGCAGACGGCTGTGATTGAAGTGCCGTTTTGAGGGAGGGTACAAACTATGATGGATACCATTGGTTTTCTGGGCTGCGGCAACATGGGTGGAGCTATCGCCCGTGCCGTCTGCAAAGCTGTTGACCCTAAGAAGGTTTTTCTGGCAAACCGCACTGCGGCCAAGGCACAGGCACTGGCCAAAGAACTGGGCTGCAAAACAGCCACCAATGCCGAGGTGGCCGGTGACTGCGACCTGATCTTTCTGGCGGTAAAGCCCCAGATGATGGAAGCTCTGCTCCAGCCGCTCAAGTTCACCTTTGACGAGCGCCCCAGCCGTTTTGTGCTGTGCAGCATGGCAGCGGGCCTTTCGATCGCCCGTATTCAGGAGATGGCCGGTGAGGACTTTCCTGTGATCCGCATCATGCCTAACACCCCGGCTTCGGTGGGCGAGGGTATGATCCAGTACTGTTCCAGCAATGTCACCGCTGAGGAAGAAGAAGCCTTCCTCAAGATCATGGCTCCTGCGGGCCGTCTGGACGCCGTGCCGGAAAGTCTGATCGATGCTGCCAGCTGCGTTTCCGGCTGCGGCCCGGCATGGGTGTACCAGTTTATTGAGGCTCTGGCCGATGGCGGCGTGGCCTGCGGCCTGCCCCGCGCCAAAGCGCAGGAATATGCCGCGCAGATGGTTCTGGGCAGCGCAAAGCTGGTGCTGGAAAGCGGAAAGCATCCCGGCGAACTCAAGGATGCTGTATGCAGCCCCGGCGGCAGCACCATTCAGGGCGTGCGCGTGCTGGAAGAGCACGGCCTGCGCGGTGCGGTGATGGATGCCGTGATCGCCTCGTACAATAAGACAAAGGAAATGGGAAAGGGTTAAGGATATCATGCGCATCGTTGTAAAAGTAGGCACTTCTACTCTGGCATACGCCACCGGACGGCTGAACATCCGCCACACGGAACAGCTGGTCAAGGTGCTCAGCGACCTGAAAAACGAGGGCCATGAGGTCATTCTGGTGTCCTCCGGTGCCATTGGCATGGGCGTGGGCAAGCTCTCACTGCCAACCCGCCCAAAGGACACCACCACCAAGCAGGCCTGCGCCGCTGTGGGCCAGTGTGAGCTGATGTACACCTACGACCGGCTGTTCAACGCCTACAATCACACCGTGGCGCAGATCCTGCTCACCGGCGTGGACGTGGAGCACACCGAACGCCGCGTGAACTTTCAGAACACCCTGTCCCGCCTGCTGGAGCTGGGTGCCCTGCCCATCATCAACGAAAACGACACCGTTGCCACCGATGAGATCACCTCCATTGGCGACAACGACACGCTGGCGGCCATCGTGGCCTGCTGCGCCAAGGCTGACCTGTTGGTGCTACTGAGTGACATCGACGGCCTGTACACCGCCAATCCCCACACCCACACGGATGCAAAACTCATCCCGCTGGTGGAGGAGATCACCCCCGAGGTGATGGCTCTGGCCGATGGTGCCGGTTCGGCCCTTGGCACCGGCGGCATGGCCACCAAGCTGCGCGCTGCCCGCATGGTAACGGGCAGCGGTGCCGATATGGTCATTGCCAACGGCGCACACCCGGAGCTTTTGTACGACATTGCCGCAGGCAAATCCGCAGGCACCCGCTTTGCGGCCCGCAAGGAGGACTGAACACATGACCACACAGGAAATTCTGGAAGCCGCCCGCAGCGCCAAAAGTGCCCTTGCGCTGGCCGATAACACCGCCCGCAACGCGGCCCTGCTGGGCATGGCAGATGCGCTGTGCAGCGCAGACGATCAGGCGGCCATCCTTGCCGCCAACGCTGAGGACATGGCTGCTGCCAAAGGGCACATCAGCGATGTGATGCTGGATCGTTTGGCCTTGACCGCACCGCGCATTGAAGCCATGGCGCAGGGCATCCGCGAGGTTGCCGCTCTGCCCGACCCGGTGGGCCGGGTGCTGAACCGGGTGGAGCGCCCCAACGGGCTTGTCATTGAAAAGACGGCTGTGCCCATGGGCGTGATCGCCATTATCTACGAGAGCCGCCCCAATGTGACCAGCGATGCCGCTGCCCTTGCCATCAAGAGCGGCAATGCCTGTATCCTGCGCTGCGGCAAGGAAGCATGGCGCAGTGCCAACGCCATCGTCACCGTTCTGCGGCAGGGCCTGAAAAAGGCCGGTCTGCCCGAGACAGCGGTCTGCCTGATCGAGGATACCACCCACGCTTCTGCCAACGCTCTGATGACCGCTGTAGGCTATGTGGATCTGCTGATCCCGCGCGGCGGTGCCGGGTTGATCCGTGCCTGCGTTCAGAACGCCAAGGTTCCCTGCATCCAGACCGGCACCGGCATCTGCCATGTGTACGTAGACGACACTGCCGACCTTTCCAAAGCGCTGGACATCATCGAGAACGCAAAAGCCAGCCGCCCCAGCGTCTGCAACGCCGAGGAAGTGTGCCTTGTGCACTCTGCCATTGCCGGGGAGTTCCTGCCCCGTCTGGCCCAGCGCCTTGGCCCGGACCGCATTGCAAAGGGTCTGCATCCGGTAGAGCTTCGTCTTGATAAGCGCGCAGCCTCCATCATCTCCGGCACCCCTGCCGGAGAAAAGGACTTTGACACCGAATTTCTGGACTACATCCTCGCGGTCAAGGTCGTGGACAGCGTAGAGGAGGCCATCGGGCATATTGCCGAGCACTCCACCGGCCACAGCGAGGCCATCCTGACCCAGACACAGGCCCATGCTGATCTGTTCACTGCCGCAGTGGACAGCGCCGCCGTGTATGTGAACTGTTCCACCCGCTTTACGGATGGCGGTGAATTCGGCCTTGGGTGCGAAATGGGCATCTCCACCCAGAAACTCCACGCCCGTGGCCCCATGGGACTGGCCGAGCTGTGCAGCTACAAGTATATCATCCACGGCAATGGTCAGATCCGCTAAAGCCCGCTGAACCCACCTTTCCAGTGCGGAAATCGGGAGTGAGCGTTTTCTCCATAATATTCATAATTTAGAAACGAAACTGAAAAGCTTTTTCCGAAACAGGCTGGTGCGATTTGCGCCAGCCTGTATTTTTGTTTTATTCCCATGAAATGTTCTTTCAGTAAAGACAAAAACTGAATTATGTTTTCAATCTGCCTTTCCTGTTCGCTCACTGATATGGATGATTGTATCCCAGTTTTCTGCACTTCTCACAAAGATATAGTCTTACTTTCTCCATTTTGTTTTGTAAAAAGTACAAGAACCCCTTGACAACCCCTATTTCGATGCGGTAAAACTATATTGAAAAGCTTGATAACGATTTCACTTCATTTCACTTTCCAATGAGAAAGTTGTTCGTCACACACAACACTATACTTGGAACAAAGGAGAGAGCACTATGACGATCGCCATTCTTGCACACGATTCCCGCAAAGAGCTTGCACTGCAGTTCTGCACTGCTTACAGCGCCATTTTGTCCAAAAACACAGTCATTGCTACCGGTACCACCGGACGGATGCTGGCGCAGACTACCGGCCTGCCCGTGCACTGTTATCTCTCCGGACGCTTGGGCGGTGTGCAACAGATCACTTCCCGCATTGCGTGCGACGAAGTGGATCTGGTGTTGTTCTTCCGTGACCCGCTGAAAGCGGATGCCGCCAGCATCACCGAGCAGAATCTGCTCCGCCTGTGCGATATGCACAGCGTACCCATTGCCACCAACATTGCCACCGCCGAGGTCTTGCTGCGCGGTATGGATCAGGGCGACCTGGACTACCGCGAGGGGATGCATCCCGCTCTTGTGGAGCCAATGCCCACCGTGCAGCGCCACGCCGTGTGATGAATCGTGTATAGAGTATCGGGAAAGAGACAGCGCCGCAGGAAACTTCCTGCGGCGCTGTTGTTTTTTGTTTTGCTTTTATTTCAGTAAAGCCTGCAGCTTTTCCAGCCGGCGGACGGCTTCGTTCAGCACATCGGTGCCGCGGGCAAAGTGCATCCGGATCAGGTGGTTCACCGGCTCCCGGAAGAAGCTGGAGCCAGGCACAGCGGCCACGCCCACTTCCCGGATCATCCACTCACAGAACTGCAGGTCGGTCCAGCCCTTGAACTGGGGCAGCGCCAGAAAATCGGAAATATCGATCATCACAAAATAGGTGCCCTGCGGAACATTGTGCTTCAGCCCCACACGGTCCAGTCCGGCCAGAAAATGATCGCGCTTTTCGGTGTAAAGGGCCTGCAGCTCTTCGTAATAGCTGGCGGGCATCTCCAAACCGGCCACAGCGGCCTCCTGCAGGGGTGCAGCCGCACCCACAGTGAGAAAGTCGTGCACCTTGCGCGCGCCCTCAATGACCTCTGCGGGTCCGATCAGATAGCCCAGACGCCAGCCCGTGATGGAGTAAGTCTTGGAGAGCGAGTTGCAGGTGATGGTGTGCTCAAACATGCCGGGCAGGCTTGCCATGCAGATATGCTCTGCCGGCGCATAGATGATATGCTCGTACACCTCATCTGTCACCACAAAGGCATCGTACTGGATGGCCAGCTTTGCAATGGCTTCCAGCTCGTCGCGGCGGAACACCTTGCCGCAGGGATTGGAAGGATTGCACAGGATCAGCGCCTTGGCACCCTCGGCAAAGCCCTTTTCGATCAGGCTGATGTCAAACTCATAGGTGGGCGGCACCAGCGGGATATAGATGGGTTCCGCGCCTGAAAGAATGGCATCGGCACCGTAGTTCTCGTAGAACGGTGAGAAGATCATCACCTTGTCGCCGGGGTTGCAGATGGTCATCATGGCGGCCATCATGGCCTCAGTGCCGCCGCAGGTCACGCAGATCTCGGTGTTGGGGTCTACTTCGTGGTGAAGGGCAGGGCTGGTCTTTTTTGCCAGCGCCTCGCGGAAGTTTTGCGCGCCAAAGGTCACAGCGTACTGGTGCGGGCCTTTGTAAGCTGTTTCGGCCAGAGCGTCCAGCAACTGCTTCGGCGGGTCAAAATCCGGGAAACCCTGCGAAAGGTTGATGGAGTCGTACTGATTGTTGATGCGGGTCATGCGGCGGATGACAGAATCCGTGAAGGTACCCACACGGTCACTTAAAACAGGCATGCGCTCTCCCCTTTTCAGCCCTTAAAATAAGCCTTCTGGATGGCCAGCAGCACGCCTGCACGGCTGGCAGCAAAGTTCAGACCGCCCTGCAGGTAGCAGGTGTACGGCTCACGCAGCGGGCCGTCGCAGGAAAGCTCGATGGTGCTGCCCTGTGTAAAGCTGCCGCTTGCCATGACCACCTCATCAGTATAGCCCGGCTCCGGAGAAGGTTCCGGGGCGGCATAGCTGTCCACGGGGCTTGCAGCCTGAATACCCTGACAGAAGCCGATGAGCGCATCTGCAGTGCCTGCATCAAAGCAGGTGACGATGTCGTTGTGGTCGTCGCAGTAGCGCGGCACTGGATTCTTGCCCAGCAGCTCCAGCATACACTGGGCGTAAATGGCGGTCTTGATGGCCTCGCACACCACGCCGGGCGCATAGTAGAAGCCCAGATACATATCACGGGGCGTTTCCAGCGTGCAGCCCAGATCCTTGCCGAGACCGGGCGCATTCAGGCGGTAAGCGCACAGCTCCACAAGGTCTTTGCGGCCCGCAATGTAGCCGCCGGTGGGAGCGATGCCGCCGCCGGGGTTCTTGATCAGGCTGCCCACCACAAGGTCTGCGCCCATCTGACAGGGTTCCTGCGTCTGGGTGAACTCGCCGTAGCAGTTATCCACAAAAATAATGATGTCCGGGTTTGCGGCGCGGGCGGTATCCGCAATTTTTCGGATCGTTTCCAGATCAAAGGCATTGCGCTGCAGATAGCCGCGGCTGCGCTGGATGTGGCACACCTTTGCACCGGGGGCCTTTTGGGCGATCAGGTCATAATCCGGGGTGAAGTCGGCTTTCAGCGGAGCTTCATCGTACCGGATGCCGTAATCCATCAGGGTGCCTGTGCCCCTGCCCTTGCCGTCCAGACCGATCACGCCTTCCAGCGTATCGTAGGGGCGGCCGGTGGCAGCCAGCAGGGTGTCCCCTGCCCGCAGCAGGCCGAACAGCGCCACAGCCAGCGTGTGGGTGCCGCTCTGGAACTGGCTGCGCACGAGGGCATCCTCTGCGCCCATCACCTCGGCAAAAATCTGCTCCAGCTTTGCGCGGCCGGTATCCCACAGGCCGTAGCCGGTGGTGCCCAGCATATCGGTGGAGGACATCTGGGTATCCGCAAAGGCTTTCAGCATTTTGAGCTGGTTAAAATCGCGGATCTCCTCCATATGGCGGAAGTAGGGCTGGCACAGCTCCATAGCCTTTTCGTCCAGCGCCAGAACTTCGGGTTTGTAATTGAAAAAGTGGTTCAGCATTGACATTATAACGGTTCCTTAATTTTATAGATTTTATAGAGCGCAGGCTTTCTGTCGGAATGACTCCTTCAGCCGCACTTCGTGCGCCAGCTCCCTCAGGGAGGGAGCTCCTGACGAAACCAGAACGTTTCACTTATGCAGAAAGCTTTTCCGTCCTGCCAAAGGCTCCCTCATTGAGGGAGCTGGCAAAACCGTCAGGTTTTGACTGAAGGAGTTTGTTCATATCTTGCATATTCCCCCAGCTTTTCAAAGCCAAGCCGGGTATAAAAGTGCACCCGCTCCGGGCTGCAGAGAAACACCGGGTGCTCCCCCTTGGCGGCAAGCTCGTTCGCCATCTGCACAATGAGCCGCCCGCCGATGCCCTTGCCCCGCAAAGGCCGGGCTGTCTGCCCGCAGGCCATGTAGGCCTGCCTGTTCGCAAGGGCATAGGCCCCTACCGTGCAGATCGTTTCACTTCCCTGCCGCAGCGCCCACACAAGAGCTTTGCCGCGGGTGCGCTTTGTGCAAAGCTCGGAGTAAAAGTCCTCCTGCTTTGCCGTATCCGCCGGGTAGAGCGCCCGTGCCACATCCATGGCAGAGGATTCTCTGTCAAGGGTCAGTCCGGCCCAGAGCGTCTCGTCTGCAGCGGGCAGCGGCAGAGCCTTGCCGGGTGCAAGGCCGAATACAGTCAGCGTTTCAGCTTTGCACCACCCGGCAGGCGGTGGGCATTCGTTTTCGTCTAAAATGATGCTCTCACACCCGCAGAAAGCCAGAAAGCTGGCCAGCTCTTCCGGGTTTGCGTGCCCTGCTGCCCATGCGGTGCAGCCGCTGAGTTCCAGCGCCAGTGTAGGTCCTGCGTAGAATCGCCACGGCTGGCTTTTGCTAAAAAGGGCAAGATCCAGCGGCAGGGTCGCCCCCAGCACCCATTTCCCCCGGCAGGCATTTAAAAAGCGGGCGCGGTGGGCTTTTGTGCTGACCTGCGCGATCACTTCAGCTCGTTGACGATCTTCTTGAACTCGCGGCCGCGCACCTCAAAGTTGGGGTACAGATCAAACGATGCGCTGGCCGGGGACAGGATGATGATGTCACCGGGCTTTGCGCAGGCACGGGCCAGCTCCACAGCGTGCTGCATGTTGTCGGCGTGCTGGATGGGCAGCTCTGCTTCGTTGAAGTTCGGGTCCTCGCGCACAGCCTTTTCGATGCGGGGGCCGGTGGCACCCATCAGCACAAGGTTCTTCACGTGGGCCACCACTTCCGGTGCCAGCGGCTCATAAGGAATGTGCTTGTCGTAGCCGCCAGCGATCAGAATGACCTTCTGGTTAAAGCTGCGCAGACCGGCAATGGTGCGCGTCGGGCTGGTGCCGATGGAGTCGTTGTAGTACAGCACGCCGTCCAGCGTGCGCACCGGCTCAATGCGGTGCTCCACACCGGTAAAGGTGCTGCCCACCTTCTGGATGGCTTCCACGGGCACCTCGCCCCACACGGCAGCGGCAGCAGCCAGCAGGTTTTCAATGTTGTGCAGGCCGCGCAGCTTCACGTCCTTCTGGGCCAGGAAGGGGGTCACAACGCCATCCTCGGCCATGCAGAGCATGTTGTCCTCCTTGCGCAGGAAGGCACCGTTGTCGGTATCGTGCAGGCGGGTGAACCACACCTGCTTGCCCTTGCAGTCGGACTGCATGGAACGGCTGATCTCATTCTCATAGCCCAGCACAGCGCGGCAGGGCTGCTTCTGGTACAGCAGGATGTTGCGCTTGGCATCAATGTACTCCTGCATGTCCTTGTGGTGGTCCAGATGGTTGGGGGTGACATTGGTCACCACGGCAATGTTGGGGCTGGAATGCATGCTGATGAGCTGGAAGCTGGAAAGCTCCACCACAGCCACATCCTCGGGAGCCACCTCGGGCAGCATGGGCAGCAGAGCTGCGCCGATGTTGCCGCCCAGATGCACCTTGCGGCCTGCGGCCTCGTAGAACTTGGAGATCAGGGTGGTGGTGGTGGTCTTGCCGTCGGAGCCGGTCACGGCTACGATCTCGCAGGGGCAGAAGTCGAAGAACAACTCCACCTCACTGGTGACCATGGTGCCTGCGGCCATGGCATCCTGCAGGGGCTTTTCAAAGTAGCCCACAAAGCCCGGGGTGCGCATGATGATATCCTGACCCTTGAAGCCATCCAGATAGTTTTCGCCCAGACTCAGGTCGATGCCCAGCTCCTTGATGGTTGCAGCGTAATCGCCAAAGTCCTCCACGCTCTTTTTCTGGTCGCACAGGGTCACATGGGCACCCATCTCCACAAACTCCTTGATCAGGGTCTTGTGGCTGACACCGGCACCAATGAAGGCCACTTTTTTGCCTTTGATGAGTTCAATCAGTTTCTGCTGATCCTTCTGCATAAAAACAGTTCCTCCTCCATAATATCGTATTCAGAACGCACCTCAAAACGGGTGCAGAGATGTTTCGCTGTACCATTATAGTCCATTTAGCCGCAATTGGCAACGGAAAAACGCCCTTTTTGCCCCAAAAAGCAAGGTAAATTCACAATTCTGCAATTGTATTTTGCCGCTGTTTCTGCTACACTTGTCGAAGCAGAGTGCTTTTTGTATACAAAAAGCCTTTTTTCGCAAATACCATAGAATGAGGTCATCCCCTTGAAACAGTTCTTCCGTATTACCGCAGCATTGCTTGCTGCTGCGTTCCTGCTTGCGCTCACCGGCTGCGACAGCAGTTCCAGTGCGCCAAGCTTTACATGGTTCGTGGATACCATCCCCGCAAACCTCGACCCGCAGGTGGCTTCTGCTGCCCCGGACGTGATCGCCTGCGAGAACCTTTACAGCGGGCTTGTCCGCAAAAAAGCGGATGGCGAGATCGTGCCCGATCTGTCCGAGAGCTGGACGATCTCCTCCGATGGCAGGACCTACACCTTCCAGATCAAGGACGGCCTGACCTACAAAGCCGTCAAGGGCGCTTCCACGGATCACACCATCACTGCCGAGGACTTTGTGTTTGCATTCCGGCGCATATTCCAGCCGCAGACAAATTCCCCTTATGCCGTGGAGTTTGCCGCCCTTGAGAACAGTGCTGCCGTGCTGGCTGGCACAGCCGATGCCAGCACGCTGGGCGTTTCGGCCGCCGGCCCGCTGACGCTGGTGTTCCGCCTGAGTGAAAAGGACGACAACTTCCTTGCCAAGCTCACCCTGCCCGGTGCCATGCCCTGCGATGAAGCATTTTTTGAGAGCACCCGCGGCACCTACGGCCTGACCGCCAAGACCACCCTTTCCAGCGGCAGCTTCTATCTTTACAACTGGACGGCCAGCGGCCTGTTCCTGCGCCGGGATGTCTCCTCCCCCATGATCGGCAGCCTGCGTCTGGTGCAGAACACCGGCAGCACCGGCAAGAGCGCCGCCCAGCTCATTGCAGACGAAAAATGCTCCGCTGCGCTGGACGACACCGGCGAGGATACCTCGCTGCAGTCGGTGGATTACTCCGACACCACCTGGGCACTGCTGTTCAACAGCGCCGAAGATTCTGTGTTTGCCAATCAGGAACTGCGGCAGGCGCTTGCCGGCATCGCCCGGAAGAATGTGGATGTGCCCTCTTCCGGTCTGTACACCGCTGCCGAGGGTCTTGTGCCCACCGGCCTTTCCGTGGACGGCATCGATTACCGCAAGTCTGCCGGGAACCCGCTGCCCACCATCACCGACCCCCGTACATTGTACCTGAATGCACGGCAGGGCATGGCCAGCTCGGATTTTTCCGGCGTGACCATCCTGCTGCCGAAGGAAGCCGGCCTGACCGAACTGGCCGAGCAGATCAACGGCGCATGGCAGAAGGACTGCTCCCTTTTCTTCTCAGTGGAAGAGGTTCCGCAGGAGGAGTTCGACAAACGCCTTGCAGCGGACAGCTACACCATTGCGCTGGCTCCCATCCGCGTCGAAGGCGGCAGCGTATACCAGATGCTGCAGCAGTTCACGGCCGAGGGCGGCGGCCTGACCGGCTGGTCCGACCCCATCTACTCTCAGCGTCTGGCCGAGAGTGCCCAGCAGACCGGCAGCGCCCGCTGTGCCCTGCTGGCCGATTGTGAGCGCCAGCTGCTGGAAGGCTGCGCCGTGGTGCCGCTGCTGGGCCAGAACAGGCGTCTGCTGGTGGCGGACGGCATCACCGGCCTTGTGTTCGACCCCTTCACGCCGGTGCTGGACCTGACCGATGCCCAGAAAAACTGACATTCTCCGGCCCTTGACAATCCCGTCCCTCTTTGCTACAATAAATGAGCAACTTGCAGGGTTAGCTCATCCGGTAGAGCGGCTGCTTCCCAAGCAGCAGGCGGCGGGTTCGGGTCCCGTACCCTGCTCCAAAAACAAACGGCAAACCGTGGAATATCGGTTTGCCGTTTTTGCTTACAGCCGCTCCCTGCAAAATACGAAAGGACTCTGCCATGATCTTTGTTCCCCTGCTGCATTACTTCAAATGCAAAAATTCCTACAGCGGAAACGAATACGGCCTGCGATACCGGATGATCCCCGGCAAGCGCACCGTGCCGGACCCGGACGGCGGCGAGGGTGCCGTAAAGGAGGAAAGCATCCTCACCGTGGACTACTGGCCGGACCCCTGGACCATTGAAAAGACCGACCCTGCCCTGCGGGTGCAGAAGGTGTTTCCGCTCACCGACGAGGGCCGGGAGGCCACAGCCGCTTTTTTGCAGGACGCGTTCAATGCCGATCCTGACCGCTGGAAAAACTGTCCCAGCATGATGGACAGCGACCCGTGGGAGCCGCCTGCTGCCGAAGCCGAGCCGGACAAGCCGAAGGAATAAAACATGATCTATCGTTTAAAAGAACTCAAGGGCGATACCATTGCAGTGCCGCAGCTGGTGTTTTCCAAACTGGGCATCGCCGAAGAATACAATGTGCGCGTGGCTCTGTATGTGCTGGCGACCGGCATCACCGACCCGGACAAGATCTGTGCCGACCTCAAGCTGCGCAGCCGCATCAGCGCCGAGAGCGCCCTCTCCTTCTGGGCAGGCGCTGGCCTGCTGGAGCGGTACGAAGAGAACGCTGCACCGGGCGAGGAACCCAGCGCCCCCGCACCCATGACCTGGGCCGAGATCGCTGCGGCCAGCCGCACCGACCCCATGATCTCCAGCCTGATCGACTGCGCACAGACCGGCTTTGCCCGTCCGCTGACCCACAGGGAGATGGAAAAGCTGGTCAACCTTTATATGCAGGAGGGCTTTGCGCCGGAGACCGTGATGCTGTGCACCGCCTATGTTGCCAGCACCGGCCGCAGCACCATGGCCGCCGTAGCGCATGAGCTGAAGGTGTGGCGCACCGAGGGCGTGGAGACCGGTGAGCAGGCCGATGCCCACCTCAAACTGCTGGCACTGCGCCAGAGCCGCGAGCAGTATGTCAGCGGCCTTCTGAACATCCCGGAAAGCGAGCTGACCCTTGGCGGGCGCAAGGCCATTGCACGCTGGTACGAGGTTTACGGCTACGACGATGCCATGGTGCAGGAAGCTGCCGTGCAGGCCGGGGCCAAGCGCGACCTGTGGTACTGGAACAGTATCCTCAAAACATGGAACGCCAAGGGCCTGCGCACCGTGCACGATGTGCGCAGCCCGGTGGCTGCTGCAGGCGCAAGCCGGAACCTCCGGGTAGACCGCGAAGCCCCCAGCGGCAACGATTTCCTCAAGAACGCTGCCCGCCGCCGTCCGTTGAAAAAGAAGCCGGAATAAGGAGGAGCCATGCGTACCAAAAACGAACTGTATCAGGAAGCCATGCGCACCGTGGCCGCCCGGCGGCAGGTGGCCAGAGCCAGAGCCGAGGATGCCCGCGCCGAAGCCGAAGCCGCCATTCCCGCCCTGCGCCATGCAGAAGAAGAGGTGCGGGTGCGGGGCATCCGCTGCGCACTGGCCGGTGCTGCGGGCAAGGACCGCACCGAAGCTGCCGCCGCCCTTGCCGATGCAAAGCAGAAGCTGACCGCCCTGCTGGCACAAAGCGGACGGCCCGCTGATGCACTGGAGCCGCGCTTTGTCTGCCCCAAATGTCAGGACACCGGCAGCGTGAATGGCCGCACCTGTGAGTGCGTGCACAAGGTGATGCAGCAGCTGCGCCGCAAGGAGATCGAGGCGCTGTCCAGCCTGTCCATTGCAAGCTTTGACACCATGGAGCTGCGCTATTACCCGAACCGTGCCGATGAAAAGGTGGGCGGTTCCATCCGCCCTTACATGGCCGATATGCTGGCAGACCTGCGCAGCTACGCGGAAGAGTTTGACCACCACAGCGAGAGCCTGATGCTGTTTGGCAATGCGGGCCTTGGCAAGACCCACGCGGCCCTTGCCATTGCGGGCATCGTACTGGAAAAGGGCTACGATGTGATCTATGTTTCCAGCCCGGACTTTTTCTCCAAGCTGGAAGGGCTGCACTTTGGTGCAGACCCGGCAGGCGAGGAGGAAACGCTGATGCAGACCGCTGCCGGGGCCGATTTGCTCATTCTGGATGATCTTGGCTCGGAGTTCAACTCCGCCTTCCTCATCAGCAGCCTGTACAGTCTACTCAACAACCGGCTGGGTGCAAAGCTGCCCACCATCGTCACCACCAACATCACTGACGGTGCTCTGCTGGAAAAGCTGTATACCGAAAAAATTTCCAGCCGCCTTTCTGCCTTTGTCCCCTGCCTTTTTGCAGGCGATGACATCCGCACACAGAAAGCAGCTGAATAAAACAAATGGCAATGCAAATGCATTGCCGTTTGTTTTATTTAAAACTCTAATACAGGACTCATTTCGTTGCGGCGCTGTGCCTGCACGATGCAGTCCTTCTCCGGCACAACGCCCGCCGCGCCCAGCGTGTTGAACACGGTCTGTAGGGCAAGCGCAGGCGTGTTGTTCTCCTGCGAAAGATGGCACAGCGCAAACTTTTTGCACCCTTCCTGAATGAGTTCCAGCAGCTTTGCCGAGCATTCGTCGTTGGAAAGGTGGCCCCGGGTGCTTTCAATGCGTGCCCGTAAGTAATAGGGGTATGGCCCGCTGCGCAGCATGTGCAGGTCGTAGTTGCTCTCCAGTGCCACAAGGTCGCAGCCGGAAAGCGCCTCGTGCACCGGCGGCGTGAGCACGCCAAGGTCGGTTGCAATGGTCATGGTCTTGCCGTCCGGGGTGTGGATGCGGTAGCCCACACAGGGCACATCGTGGCTGGTGGGAAAGCTCTGCACGCCAAACGCGCCCACGTCCTCTTCCCTGCCTTCCAGCTCGTGCAGCTCACAGCTGGCCGGTACGATGCCGTTGCTGTCCAGAAAATCCAGCGTTGCCGCTGCACCGTACACCGGCAGCGTGTTCTTTTTGAGGAAGGTGGAAAGCCCCTTCACATGGTCGCTGTGCTCGTGGGTGACAAGGATGCCGTCGCAGTCACTGACGGCAAGGCCCAGCGCCTTGAGCGCCGCCGAGGTAGTGCGCACGCCCTTGCCCATATCTACAATGAGATACCGCTGCCCGCAGCGCACCACACTGCTGTTGCCGGAGGAACCCGAATATAACGAGATGAATTCTGCCATGAAAAACCTCTGATACACTCAAAAACAGCCCGCCGCATATGCAGCAGGCTGTTTGCTTTTTATAAGTTACAGTGCCTGATCCAGTGCAGCGGGCATACGCTCCACCTTGCTGATGTCTGCACCCAGACCGCGCAGCTTTTCCACGATATTCTCGTAGCCGCGCTCGATGTGGCCGATCTCCTCGATCTCACTGGTGCCGTCTGCCATCAGCGCAGCCACCACCATGGCAGCGCCTGCACGCAGATCCAGTGCGCGCAGCGGTGCAGGGGTGAGCTTATCCACGCCCTCAAACACAGCCACCTGACCGTCCACCTGCACGTTGGCACCCATCTTGCGCAGCTCGTCCACATAGCGGAAGCGGTTGTCCCACACGCTCTCGGTCACGGTGCTGGTGCCCTTGGCCACGCTCAGCAGCACGCCCATCAGGGGCTGCATGTCGGTGGGAAAGCCGGGATGCGGCATCGTGTTGATCTTCAGCGGCAGAATATCGCCGGTGCGGCGCACACGCACAGCATCGTCAAATTCTTCCACCTCCACGCCTGCACGGCGCAGCTTTTCGGTAATGGGTTCCAGATGCTTGGGGGTGACGTTCTTCACCAGAACATCGCCGCCGGTGGCAGCAGCAGCCACCATGTAGCTGCCAGCCTCGATCTGATCCGGGATGATGCTGTAGGTGCAGCCGTGCATCTTTTCCACGCCGCGCACCTTGATCACATCGGTGCCTGCGCCGCGGATGTTCGCACCGCACATATTCAGGAAGTTTGCCAGATCCACCACATGGGGTTCCTTGGCACAGTTTTCCAGAATGGTCTGGCCCTTGGCCATTACAGCGGAGAGCATACCGTTCATGGTAGCGCCCACGCTGACCTTATCAAAGAAGATGTGTGCACCGTTCATCTCCTTGGCGCGCACGCTGATCATGCCGTAGTCCACGCTGTCCTCTGCGCCCAGAGCACTGAACACCTTCAGGTGCTGGTCAATGGGGCGGGGGCCGAGGTTGCAGCCGCCGGGCATGGCCACCTGAGCCTTGCCAAAACGGGACAGCAGTGCGCCCAGAAAGTAGTAGCTGGCGCGCATCTGGCGGGACAGGTCGTCCGGGACGTTGGTGCCGGTCAGATGGGTGGTGTCGATCTCGTAGGTGTTGCGGTTGATCATTTTGATCTGTGCGCCCAGAACGCTGAGGATCTTCAGGCTCACCGCCACATCACTGATATCCGGCAGATTCTCGATCACACAGACATCCGCTGCCAGAATGGTTGCAGGCAGGACGCCCACCGCCGCATTTTTGGCACCCGAAATAGTAACTTCGCCGTGCAGGGGCTTGCCGCCCGTAATAACAAATTTCTCCAATTTTATGATCTCCTTGTCGGAGGCCCGCAGCCGCGGGCCTGTTAAGGTTCCTGAAAGCATTTTCCATAAAAGCTGCCTGATGTGCATGGGCCATAAGGCCGTACACGTACAGCTATCTTATTATACACAACTTTCACAAAAAAGCAAAGCCCCGCTTGATGTTGTTTTATTATTTTCTGTTTTGCCCATTTTCGCGCAGGATATTCCAAAATTTTGATTTCTTTTTCAGGTATTTTACAAAAACCAGATACATTGCTGTTGCGCTTTCTTTACCAGATGTGGTCTTCGCACCGAGTCTCAGTGATCCAGCCCAGCTGGTAGGCAGCCACCAGCTGCTTGAGGTCTTGCACACGCTCCCGCAGCACCTCGCCCTCGTCGGTGTCCTCCACGAGAATGCGATGATTTTCGGTCTCCAGAATGTTTTTCTGGGAAATGATATCCAGATTATCCTTCACCGCTTTCTCAGCACTTTCAAAGGGCTGATGTGTGCGCAGGGACATGGTGCGGCTGGAATACACCAGCGTGTAGCCCGCAATGCCGGTCTTTTCGTGGTAGGCACGGCAGAAACCGCCGTCGATCACCACCAGCCGTCCGCCGCCCTTGATGGGGCTTTCGCCGTTCTTTTCCCGCACCGGCACATGGCCGTTGACGATGTGACTGGCACCGGGCAGGCCAAACTCGGCCAGAATGCGGCGGCAGACGGCCTCATCGTTATACCATGTATAATAGGGGTCCTTCACCTCGGTGTGGGTGGAAGCGTCCTCTACATAGAGCCGCTCAAATGTGGTCATGGCACTGCGGCCAAACAGCGGCGAAAGCTTGCCGCACCACAGATACCACAAAAAATCCTGTCCGCTCTGGCGGGCAGCGCTGCCTTCCGGTGCATAGTAGCCCCGGCGGGCGCGGGCATCACAGTAGTCCATCAGTGCGCGGCCGGAGTAGTAGCGGCCCTCAAAGCGCTCCATGGCAAAGGTGCCGCGGCTGGTCATGGGCACAGCGCCATGGTAGAGCAGGTTGCCGTTCTCAATGTGGTACACGCTGCCCTTTGCATAGAGAAATTCCACATGCTGCTGCAGTTTTTCGCTCTGGCGGAAGGACTGCACCAGCTTGCGCAGCACCAGCTGTTCATCCGGGTGCAGTGCGGCCGGGTCGGCGGGGTCCACCGTGGGGAACGAGGTATCCCGCAGCGGATACTCCTTTTCGCCGATCTTTACCGTGTGCTTTTCCCAGTCGATGCGGCGCAGATAATCTCGCTCCTGCATCTGGAAGTCCGGGTTGCGGTCGATGACATGGCACTCCAGCTTGAACATCAGAATGCTGATGGCCTTGTGCATCACGGCACAGCGGTGCAGCATTCCCCTGGTGTAGGGGCCGCGGGCTGCATCGGTATGAGGCATCCAGATGGAAAGATCATCATTGCCGTAGAACTGCTCGGCCATGCGCTGCAGATGGCGCAGGTTGATGCCGTAGCAGTCCTCCAGCATTCCGTGGTTATGATAAGCCAGCGTGGTCTTGAGCACCGTGCAGATGCAGATGGGGCTGCCCGCAGCGGCACCCATCCATACTACATCGTGGTTGCCCCACTGGATATCCACATTGTGGTGGCGCATGAGCAGATCGAGGATGATATCCGGGCGTGGGCCGCGGTCGAACAGGTCGCCCACGATGTGCAGCTTGTCCACTGCCAGATGCTTGATCAGCTCGCACAGCCGCACGATAAAGCGGTCGGCGCGGCCATTTTCAATGATGCTGCCCACGATCTGGCCGTAGTACAGATCCTTGTCGTGATCCTCAAAATGGGCGTGGAGCAGCTCGTCCAGAATGTAGCCGCAGCTGGCAGGCAGGCATCTGCGCACATGGTCGCGGGTATGCTTGGAGGACACCAGACGGCAGATATCAATGAGACTCAGCAGCGTTTCGGTGTACCACTGGTCCAGCGCTTCCTCGCTGGTACAGCGTGCCTTGAGCTGGGGCAGCTTTTCGTTTGGGTAATAGATCAGCGTTGCAAGCTCGGCGCGGGTATGCTTCGGCACGGTATCGCCCAGCACCTGATCCACTTTTTCGCGAATGACACCGGAAGCGGAATTCAGAATATGCACAAAAGCTTCATTCTCGCCGTGCAGGTCGCTCATGAAGTGCTCGGTACCCTTGGGCAGCTTGAGCAGTGCCTGCGTGCTGATGATCTCGCTGGCTGCCGCCGCCTGCGAAGGATAATCCCGCGAGAGCAGGGTCAGGTACTTGAGATTATCGCGGATCTCATCGGTTTCGGTGCGCATGGTCTCCTCCATCACAACGTTCTCTCCGCCGCAGTCCGCCACACGGACCTTGCAAAGATGTTGCTTTCCATATGTATTATTTTTTCCTTATCTTATAGTATAGCACGTCCGGGGCGAAAAGTGGTATACTGGGGCTGATAAACTTTCAGCAAAGGACTTTGGATATTATGCCGAAAAGCGATTTCGTCTCCGTTCCCTCTTCCTGCACCCTCTGCCCGCGCCGGTGCGGGGCCGACCGTGCTGCCGGACGCACCGGTTTCTGCGGCGCGGGCGGCACCTTAAAAGCAGCCCGCGCTGCCCTGCACTACTGGGAGGAGCCATGCATCAGCGGCACAAAGGGCAGCGGCACGGTGTTCTTTTCCGGCTGCACCCTCAAATGCTGCTTCTGCCAGAACTATCCCATCAGCGCCGAGGGCCTTGGCAAGGAGATCAGCGTGGAACATCTGGCAGAGATTTTCCTGAATCTGCAGGAGCAGGGTGCCAACAACATCAATCTGGTCACACCCGGCCAGTGGCGGCCCTGGATCATTGCCGCGCTGGATATTGCCCGGGCTAAGGGCCTGCATCTGCCCATCGTATGCAACACCGGCGGCTACGAAACGGTGGAAAGCGTGGAAGCATGGCGCGGATACATCGACATCTGGCTGGCCGACCTGAAATACGTCTCCTCCGCCCTCTCGGCAGAGCTTTCCTCTGCACCGGACTATTTTGCGCAGGCAAAGCCCGCCATTGAAGCCATGATGGCACAGGCCGGGCACCCGGTGTTCAATGCAGAGGGCATCCTGCAAAAGGGGGTCATTCTGCGGCACCTTGCCCTGCCCGGCCATGTTGACGACAGCTTTGCAGTGCTTGACCAGATGGCCGCGTGGAACGATGCAGACCCCGGATGCTTCATTCCCAGCGTCATGAGCCAGTACACACCGTTTTACAAAGCCGCAGAGCACGGCATCGGACGGCGCATTACCACCTATGAATACCGCCGGGTGGTCAACTATGCCATGGACAAGGGACTGGCGCAGGGCTACATGCAGCAGAAGAGCAGCGCGAAGGAAGAGTATACGCCTTCTTTCGATTTGACAGGGGTATGAATTCGTCAAATCTCCCAAAAAAGGCTGATTATTTTCTCTTGCATCCCCGCGGAAATGCTTGCAATCCCATCCGGGCCGGATTATAATGGATACAACGATGTGTTAACAGAACTCTGATGAGCTGTAAATATCAGGAGGAGCGTTATGGAACATTTCAACCCGATCCTTGGCAACGATACCACCGGTCAGAAATTCATCACCTGCGGTGAGATCATGCTGCGCCTGACCCCGCCGAACTACGAGAAGATCCGTATGGCATCCGGCTTTGAGGCCAGCTACGGCGGCAGCGAGGCCAATATTGCACTGGCACTGGCTAACCTTGGTGTGGACAGCACCTTCTTCAGCGTGGTGCCCAACAACAGTCTGGGCAAGAGCGCCGTGCGCTGGCTGCGTTCCAACGACGTGCACTGCACCCCTATGATCCTGACCGAGCCGAACGAGACTCCTTCCAACCGTCTGGGTACTTATTATCTGGAGACCGGCTACGGCATCCGCCCGTCCAAGGTCATCTATGACCGCAAGCACAGTGCCATTACCGAGTACGATTTCTCGCAGGTGGATCTGGATGCTTTGCTGGACGGCTACGACTGGCTGCACCTAAGCGGCATCACCCCGGCACTGGCACCCAACTGCCGCACCCTCATTCTGGATATGCTCAAGGTCGCCAAAAACAAGGGCCTGACCGTCAGCTTCGACGGCAATTTCCGCTCCACCCTGTGGAGCTGGGAAGAAGCCCGCGATTTCTGCACCGAGTGCCTGCCCTATGTGGATGTGCTGCTTGGCATTGAGCCGTACCACCTGTGGAAGGATGAGAGCGACCACTCCAAGGGCGACTGGAAGGACGGCGTGCCTCTGCAGCCCAGCTATGAGCAGCAGGATGAGATTTTCCAGCACTTCATCGAGCGGTATCCCAACCTCAAGTGCATTGCCCGCCATGTGCGTTATGCGCACAGCGGCAGCGAGAACAGCCTGAAGGCCTTCATGTGGTACGATGGCCACACCTTCGAGAGCAAGCTGTTCACCTTTAATATCCTTGACCGCGTGGGCGGCGGCGATGCCTTTGCCAGCGGCCTGATCTACGCCATGCTGC
>OOBY01000328.1_pt1 | contig 42652 bp, 64 predicted proteins | sample 1671751 | NCBI WGS metagenome assembly OOBY01 (sample SAMN06348189, study PRJEB24527) | human gut metagenome | biome: human gut; feature: ankylosing spondylitis patient; material: feces | host: Homo sapiens | place: China | collected 2015-10
CCCAGCCGTAGAACTGGAGCTGGCCGTCCGCCGAGAACCGGACGATATCGCCCTCGGCGAAGCTCAGATCCCCGGCTTTCAGCACATTGAATTTCAGTGTGCCCGGCGAACCGGTGCGTTCCGTGCTCCAGGTAACCTCCGGCACGGAGTTGGATATCTCCCACATCTTTCCGCCGGACTTGTTGGCAATAATCAGCTCTGTCTTCACGTATCGCTCACCACCTGGAGGGCGTTTTTGTCTATCCAGCCCAGGGGATTCCCGGCCTCGTCTGTGATGTGGACGCTGGCGGGGCGGGTGGCGTCTACAATCCGTGACACCAATACCCTCCGTCCGGAGGCCGTGCCGTGGGGCTCATCCCCGTAGCTGGTGTAAAAATAGGAGCCGTTAGCAATGCACGCCGCACCGGCATAAAGCTGTCCTTGCGGGATTGTGCGGGAGGGTTCCGCTGTGACTTCCACCGGCATCCCCGCGGGCTGCCGGCCGCTCTGTGCAGAAAGAGACTGCGGGGTATAATCCCGATACTCGGTCAGAGTCAGATCGTAGTAAAAATCGCCGGTCTCCCCTCCGCGCTCCTCGGTGTTGAACTGGGTGACCAGCACTTCAAAGCCGGTGTCGCCAGTCATGAATGGCTCCCCGTTCTCATAGTACCGCACGGGGGTGTAGATGATGGGCGCCTTGTCGTTCATGGCGCTCTCAAAGAACTGGATGTAATATTCAGGCGGGTGGAAGGTGCCCCATTGATTGATTCCAGAGAACTCCCGCCCGGGGAAAAAGGAGGAAATGGTCACCTCCCGCAGCTTGGGTATGCGGGGGATCATGATGGGGCCGATGCCCAGCACGTTGTATTCGCTGTTGTCGTTGTCCCGGGCCACGGGCAGCTTTTCCGGGTTCACCGGCAGGCGGATGACCGTACCGTCCCGCGTGAAAAACAATCCGAAGTTATTGACGGACATACCGGCCTCCTCTTTTCTTATCCGCTTGCGGGCCGCGCCGTGCTGCGCGTGGAGCCGGAGGCGGTCTGCTCGATCAGAATGTCCCGGATGGCATTGGCGAGGCTCTGGCGGTCGGCGGCGGTCCGCCCGGTATTGGCTCCGTTGACCGTGATCACCGGAGTCTGTGCCGTCAGGTTGACGTTGTTCACATACCGCCGCTCCGCCACGTCCACCAGGGATTTGATGTCCTCGTCGCTCATCTTGACCGACTTCTCGATGCTCCCTACGCTCCCGGCGATATCGCCCAACTGGCCGGAGAGCTCGTCGTAGGGCACGCCGGAAAGAGCCGCGCCAACGGCGTCGTTCCCATTTCCGCTGAACAGATTGGCTCCCCAGTTATAGCCCGTGTTCCAAGCGTCTCCATAGTTGAACCGGTAATCAATCGTCGGTGCATTCCTGTCCAATGTAATAGCGTTTTCGTTTTTGCCCCACTTGAGGACGGAGTCTTGCAGCGAAGTGAGGCCGGCGGTCCAATTTGTTCCGAAGATGGCGTCAATAATCTTCGTCACAACTTTGCCCAAATCTAGAAACCAGGAGATAATATTTCCGATTAAATTGGCGACTGCCCCGCCGAACGAATCAAACCCGCCGTTCGTAACATTCAGGACCCATTCGATGATTCCAAGAAAAGGCGTCACAAAGATAGACCATACAGCCTGAATGATTCCATTGAGCAATCCGATGACTGTATTTCCAATAGTCGCGGCTACTGTGAGCACTGCTCCGGCAATAATTCCAGTGGCCGACACACTGGTCCCGGCGAAGTGATTCACCGCCGCCGTCACTGCGTAAATGGCCCCGATCACCAGCGCAATGATGATAAGCGGCAGCCCCCAGGTGGTCGCCATGACCGCCCTAAGCATCTCCTGTGCGGTTGTCAAGGCCGTAGTCGCCGCCGTGCAAATGTTGGTCCAGTTGGCTGCCAGAAGGAACACGCCGAACGCAGCACCCAGGCCCAGGACAATGGGGCCCACTAGGTCGATATTATTTGCCAGCCAGGAGATTGCATCCAGCACCGGGTCAAGGGCCTGAATGGCGACGTTCTGGAACATCGTCCACACCTGCGCCCAGGTCATGGGCATCTGCTCAAACTGGGCGTTGGTCTCCTCCGCCGCCCCAAGCATGGCGTTCTTGACCACCTCCGCAGTGACCTTTCCCTCGCTGGCCAGCTCCCGCATCTCCCCGGTGGTGACGCCCATATACTCCGCGATGGTCTGGGCAATCATGGGGGTCTGCTCCAGCACCGAATTGAGCTCCTCGCCCCGCAGGGTGCCGGAGGCCAGGCCCTGGGTAAGCTGCACCAGCGCGGCCTGGGCAGACGCACCGGAGGCCCCGGAGATCGCCATCTGCTTTTGAATCTGCTCGGCGAAAGCCACCAGCTCGTCCGTTCCTGTAAATGCGTTCCCGGCTACCGTGCCGAGCTGGGAAACAAAGTCCGCCATATCGGCGTAGGCTCCACGGCTGCGCATGGCCGCCTGATAAATCTCCTCCTGGGCTGCGGCCGCCGCCTCGGCGCTGCCGGTCATGAGCCGCAACCGGGCGTTGATGCTGGTGAGCTGGTCGGAGGTGTTTACCAGCCAGCGGACGGACTGCATACCCAAGAAGGTGCCTGCGAGGTTGCGGATCGTACCAAGCAGGGATGTCCCCCGGCTGTTGGTCTGCGTCATCTTCCCCGCAAGTTCTTGCATCTGTACGGCTGTGGCCGCAGCGGCGGTTTCCACATTCATCGTGGAAGCCCGCACATCGTCCAGCATGTTTGCCATCCTCTGCGCTACCTGTAAGCACTGGGTCATGGTGGACGTGAATTTATCCTCCAGAATCAGGGTTTCTCGAATTGCGGCCATGCTCTCACCTCCGATTCGCCCGGTCTTGGGCTTCCTTCTGGTCTCTCATGCTTTTCAGGGCGAACTCGGTCACCAGCCGTTTCTCCCTGGACGGGAGGGCGTCATACCGGGACGGGGCCCAGCCGAGGTTCACGAAGCAGTAATATGCCACCAGCATCTCCGTGTCCCAGCCGGCCCCGTCCATCAGTTTTTTACCTCATCCTCCTGCTCCGCAAAGCCGGACAGCTTCGTAATCTCCTTGACCAGCCGGGCATACTCGCCGGACAGCAGCAATTTACCGGGCACCAGCAGCGGGTCCAGGACGCCGCACCCGTCGCACAGCTCCTTGCTGGAAAAGTCGGGTTCCACCGTGGCGGCCACCACCATGCGGCGGGTGAAATCCACACTGTCCAACTGCTCGATTGTCTGTCCGCCCTCCTTCCGGCGGCGGGTGGCCTGCCGGGTGATGGCGTCGTTCTCCTCCTGGGTCAGCGCCCGGATCTTGAAGGGCACGGGCTTGCCACTTTCGTCCTGAAAGCGGTTGGAGATGACAACCTCCTTCTCCTCCGAGGTAGTGACGGGATGCAGAAATGCGGAAAGCTTACTCATATCGGTTCCTCCTTAATTACCCAGTTGGGCCGGATCGTTGAACGCCTGGAGCCGTGCCACGCGGGTGTAGGCGAAGTTGAAGTCATAGTTCAGCATGGTCTCCTCACTATTCAGAACGGAGAGGGGCACGGTGCCGGTCAGGTGGCATCCGTAATAGGCCATAACTTGGGAGCCCAGTGTCGCCGAAGCGGAATCGGAGTTGGTAATCTGAATATCAAACTCCGGCATAACGCCCGTCTGGATGTACTGGAGCACCATGTCCGTCCACAGGTTGGTGCCGTAGTAGATGTTGCCGGTACCCGTCAGCTTGGCCCCGTTGGGCTTGTCCTGGATGGTGCGGGTGCCAATGACCCGCATATCGCTGCTCTGGATTTCCGCATTGGTGGTGATGTTCCGCATACCGGCCACCACATAGTTCCGGCCCTCTTTGGTAACCACCACGGAGCCCTCCGCGCCGGTGACGGTGTCTTTTGCCAGCAGATAAGCCATATTCACACCTCCCTCAATTCACGGTGATGGTGACGTAGATCTTCTCCACGCTGTCCACCGGCTGGATCGCCAGGTTGACCACAATGGCGTCAATGGCCTCGCCGGGCTCTACGGTCACGTCCTCGGCCTCAAAGTTCTGAATGCCGTTATTGGCCTGGATGTCCAGCAGATACCCCACGATGGCGCTCTTGAACATCATGCGGCCCTGCTCGTTGTTGTTGACCACGCCGATGTAGCCGTCAGAGAACTGCTGATAGATGTCGTTGGCGACGGTGTTCAGCAGCCGGATCACCCGGCTCTTGTGATAGGGCCCGGTGATATCGGTGGTATAGGTCACCAGAGAGTTGATATCCTGCTCCACCTTCACCACCCCGTCGTCGGCAAAGAGGACAAACTGGCCGGCAGTCAGGGCGTCGATGTACCCGGAGTTGGTCAGCTTGGGGGACACGTCCACCGCGTTGGGATAGGCGGCGTAGGTCAGGGACTCGTTATACTGGGCCCCAGCCAGGGCCCCGCCGGCCCACCAGGTCACCTGCTGGGGGGTGAGTGCGGTGCCATCACTGAGCACAACGCCGCTCATGATGTTGACCACAAAGCGGTCGTCCGGGTTGGTGAGCCCCGCGGCCACCAGTTGGGTATAAGCCCCCTCCTCCGCCGCCAGGCGCTTCACAAAGGCCACCATCGCGTCCTGCACGGTGGTGTCGGCGCCGTCGTAAATGAGTACGTCGAATTTGTAGGGTTCGATGGCTGCCAGGAAGTCGGTGTAATCGGCGGATGCGGGAGAACCATCGGCGCCGCCGGAGAGCGCCTTTCCCACCGTGGCGGCCAGGGCTCCGGTACCACTCCAGGCCACCCAGTCGTTGGCGGATAGCTCCTCCACCGTCTTTGCGGTTTGCTGGTCCACAATCTCCCCGCCCACCACCGTGGACACGGCGAAAGCATCCTCCGGGTCAGTCAGCTCGGTAATGACGATGGAGATATCGTTGCCCCGAACCCCGGGATACTTTGCGGTGGCCGTCAGGGGCGAAACCTCTGCGCTTGCCTGCTTCTGCCCGGTGGCCCCCAGGCGGTAGAGCAGCAGCTTATTGGGGGCCGCCGTCCGGTTGGTGCCCTTGAAGATCTCGTTGAGAAACCGGTTCTTGGGATTGGTGATGTCATACCCGGTGTAGGGGGTCATATTGGCCCCGGCCTCGATCTCCTGCACCGTCTCCACCGGGCCCCAGCTCATGGCCTCCGCGATGGCTACCACGCCCCGGTCGCTGACCGTGAGCCCCAGCCCCCGGTCCGAGGCAAACCGGATGTAGACGCCGGGCCGCACCTTGTTCTGGCTCGCCCAGGTACCTCCTGCCATGTCAATCACGCTCCTTGTCTTTGAAGAATGCCTTGACCGCCTTGTCGGCCTCGGCGATGGTATACTCGCTCTTACACAGGACTACCCCGAGGAAGTCCTGCTGATATTTCGCATAGCGGTGAGCTTTCAGCAGAATCTCCCGCCGGTACTTTTTAGCTTTCATCTTTCAGCCTCTCGTCGTAGTTCATGGCCTGCATCTTGACCACAGCTTCGGGGATAGATACCCGCTCCAGCAATTCGAAGCGATAGTGCAGGGCGTCCAGATCTATGCGCCATTCCCGTTCATGGGCCCGCAGCAGGATGGTTCCCGCCGTCTCCCCGTCGGAGTAGGGGAAGGTCTCCATCAGCAGATCCAGGGTCTCCCCTGCCCGCTGGTACCTCTGCTGCAAATCCGGGCGGTTGTAGTCCTCCAGATAGGTAAGGTCAAGCCCCAGCCTCCGCCGCCAGAACCCGCCGGTCTCCAGGGTTGTATAGTTGTAACGGGTCTGGAGGAACATGCAGGGCGGAATACTGCCCTGCTGGTTCGGATCCTCGTAGAAGGCCACACTTGGGAAGCAGGGGGCCAAGTAGTCCGCCAGGGATTTGGCGATGGTGGTTACAGTCAGGTTCATTCCATCAGCTCCTCTAATCCCTTCAACTCCTCCCGCAGTACCCGGCGGTACTCCTCCACCGCCTTGTCCACCATAAACAGGCCGGGGACATAGGCCGTCCGGGTACCTACCACGATACCGCCCGTTCCGTCTGGGTTAAATTCCAGCAGCCCGGAGCCCGGATTGATGACCAGCCCAGGCACAAAGTGGCGGTCCATCCGGTGCCCGTCGTTGACAAAGGAGGCGTACTGCTTGTCGTTGTTGAGCTCCGACACATAGCTGTCCCCCTGCCGTACCGGTCTGGGACGGCTGTCGGTCACCCAGTGCTGCTTCATCTCTCCGGTGCGGGTGTTGGTTCCGCGCAGACTGTTGACGGTGGGCGGCGTCTCCTCCACTGCCTTTTCCACGGCCCGCAGGGCAGCATTCATTCCGGCCCGCGCCAGAATACCCGGAATTTGCGTCTTAGCCTGTCTGAGCTGCCTTATGCGCTCCTCCAGGTTCATCTTCCACACCGCCTTTCACCCGCTCCTGCTGGAGCAGACGGATTTCCTGGTGGGCCAGTCCCGGCATGATAGCCCCGAAGGGCTCAAAAAAGTGGTTGGGGCCGGAGGCAAAGGCGCGTATGTCCGGGATGCTCTTGCCGAGAACCGCCCCCCGGTGAATGATGAGCTCGTCACCCGCCTGGATGTCCACTTCGTTGTCACACTGGAGCCAGTCCTTTTGGTCTGCTGATGCCGCGGCCTGGCTCATGCGGATCTCCGGCGCTTCCACCTGATAGAGGCGGCAAGGGATATTCCGGTACAGCTCTCTCCGCTCGTGGCGTGTCAAGCTCCCATCCTGTACCGGAACCACCCGCCAGATGTCCACGGTATCGGTGTACCAGTCGCGGAAATTCATAAGACATAACTCCCTCCCATGCCCACCAGCCTGGCCTTTGTGGCCAGAAGCTGCCCGTATTGGGTGGCGTTCAGGTCGCCCCAGTCCTCCGTCGCTTTCGTGAGGGCGTCTGTGTCATAAGTGACGCTGTCCTGCCCCAGCTTGGCCGAGGCCACCACCCCCACCAGCGCCCCGGTGGCCGCGGCCTGCCCGGGCGTCTCGCTGGAGGGCGCGTAGGTTTTCAGGTAGAGCGTGGCATAGTGGGCCGTATACAGCCCTGCGGCGTACCGCCATCCGTCCAGCCACTTGTCCGGCTGGATGGCAGCATTGGCCTGCCGGATGAACTCATCCAGCATGGTCCTGGGCAGCAAGCTCTCCCCCAACCCGGTAAAGAACTGCGGGAAATCCTCCTGGAATTGCTCTGCCGTGTAATTCCCCGCGCTGTTGCCAAGGTTGGCCGCCGCGGCCCGCACACCGTAAAATTGCGGCTGGCCCCAGTAGAACATGGCTCCCGCCTCCTATTCCTCGGTGGTCTCCGCGCCCCGTCGGGTCTTTACCTTTTTCTCCGCCGCTTTCTGTCCCTCCCTGTCGGAAGTGCCGGAGGGCACAACTTTTCCATCTCTGACAAGGGCCCGGAAATAGTCCGTCTCAGCCACCCAGCCGGGCACAGTCTCCATCATGCCAGCCCGCAGCCGGACGGCAGCAGAGCCGTCCGGGGCGGGAATGACAATGTTCCGTTTGCTCAGTACAAACATACGCGCCCTCCTCAGATGCCGTCCACGTACAGGATAGAGGTGGGGTAGAAGATCTGCACCTCGGAGAGGTTGGCCATGTAGGCGGTGTCGTAGCACACATTGGCCACGTTAGGGGCGGACATAATGCGGCTCATGGGCACCAGCTCGTCCATCTTGACGAAGCGCTCGTGGTTCACATAGACCACCATCCGGTCCTTGTCCCCGGTACCCGCGCCCTTGCACCACCGGGTGGCCCCGATGAAGAGGGAGCCGCCGTTCTTGGCCGACGCGTTGTTCTTCAGCAGGAAGTCATAGATGGTCTCGGTGGCCAGGTCGGTAACCATAGTGGTGAGGATGTAGTTGTACTGCTCATAGGGAATGAGGATGTGGTTGGGCACGGCAGTCTCGTCGTACTCGTTTGCGGCCCACACAGAGGTAATGGCGTCGTTCACGTCCTTGAGGATTTCCTGTGGGGTCTTGGTGGCCCAGGTGGCGGTGCCCTTTGCACCGTTGGCGGCGGTGGTCTCGGTGGCGTCTGGGTTGTTGACCAGGCCGGTGGTCCCGTAGTCCCCGATACCCACATAACCATTGGCGTCCATGTGCTTGTCGTAGGCCATTCTCACGCCGTCCTGGAGCAGGTTGTCCAGGCTGCGGCCGATGTAGTTGGCCCGCTGCATATCCTGGAACATCACCCGCAGGGCGGCGGCGAACACGTGGGCCTTGTATACCCCCTTGTCCACACTGGCCTGCACCACGGGGATGCCGTTGGCGCCGCCGGCCGTCACGGGGCTGTTGACCGCGCCGCCGGTGATACCATAGGCCACGCTCATGGCGGACACGTAGTCCACCCAGCCGCCGCCGGTCTGGATCACGATGTCCCTGGGATAGGTAAAGCTGGTCAGTGGCTTGCGGATCAGGGGGTCGCGCTTCTCCAGCTCACTCACTAGAAAGGCGCCCCCAGAGGCGATGCCGTCGGCGTCCATGACGGGCACGCCGCCCACGGGGGCGGGACCGGCCGCCTTGGGGGTAAACACCCCCGCATTGTAGGTTCCTACATTCTGAAAGCTCATTCTATGTCCCTCCTATCAGGCGTTGTTCATGGTCAGGATACGCAGCTCCGCGACACCGTTGGCATCGGCGGGCCCTGCCCACTGGCAATTGGTGAGCTGCACCACCTTGCCGCTGTCGTCCTCTGCCTCAAAGCCTCCCACAGCGGCGGTGGAAAAGCTGCCGTTAGCGGTGATGCGGACATAGACCGCGCCGCCCAGAGCGGGAGTGCCGCGCTGGCACTTCACATTGATGGCCCCGCGCTGGAAGACGCTCACCGGCTCGCCAGGGGCATACTGGCCCTGACTCTGGTCCAGATAGGTGAGCGCGCTCTTGATCTCAGCTCCAGCCACGCCCACAAACTGGGCCGCGGTTGCGGCTGCTCCCATGGGGACTACCTCTGCTCCGTCGTATTTCAGCGGCGTGCCGAAGGGAATGGGCGCGCCGCCTCCGGCGGGGCGCGTGTTTACAATCATGTCAGGCTGCCGGGCGTAACAGCCCGCAAACCCGTGGGGCATTTCCTTGCCGATCACCTGGGGGTTGAGTCCCATAATATTCACTCCTTACGATGTAGCCAGCATCCCCGCGGTGCGGAGCGCGGCCAATAGGTTGTTGAAATCCTGCTGCGTGGGGGCTGCGCTCAGGTCCGCAATGGCGGCCATCTGCTTCACGCCTCCGAGGGTGGCTGCGGCGGCAGCGGGCAGTGTATACGACGGCCCGGCCGGCCCCTGGTCACCCTTTGGCCCTTTGGGGCCTTCCGGTCCTACGGGCCCCTGCGGCCCAGTTTCCCCTTGCGGTCCCGGTTCCCCCTGTGGGCCGGGGTCCCCTTTGGGGCCCTGAGGCCCCGCAGTGCCCTGCGCTGCGGGCACTGGCCCCACATAGGCAATGCGCAGCTCGGCCACGCCATTCCCGTCCGCCGGGCCGCCCCACTGGGCGTTGACCAGCGCCACAGTGTTTTCCCCGTCCGCCTCCGCCTCGAAGTCGCCCGGCTGATAGCCTCCGCTGGCAGTTACCCGGACATAGACTGTTCCATCCACCGCCGGAGCGCCCTTCCGGCACCTTACGTTGATGCACCCTCGCTGGAATACGGAGACTGGTTCTCCCGGGCCGTACCGCCCCTCATTCTGGCTGTAAAACTCGGACGCGGACTTGACCTCCCGGCCGGCCACGCCGATGAACTGGTTTCCGGTGTTTCCAGCCCCCATGGGGATCACCTCGCCCTTCTGCCCCCGTACCAGGGGCATCCCGAAGGGTATGTCCTCCGCTCCGCCCAAAGGGGCGGTGGTGACGATCATATCCGGCTGTCTGGCATAGCTGCCGGAAAAGCCATGGGACATATCCCGGCCAATGGTCTGAGGACGAAGGGGCATCATTCCCCCTCCTTCCCCGCCTTGTGGGGATTACGGGCTGCATAGGCGGCCTGCGCCTCGGCGCAGGCAGTCTCATAGCTGGTGCGTCTGGCCGTGTCGGCGGCCTTCTGTGCGCTGTCCCGGGCGGCCTGAACAATCCCGCTCATCACATCGGGACCCTGGATGGTGGAGAGCAGCGCATCCACCACGCGGGCGCGTTCGGCCCGGTTCTGGATGGCCGCCACAGCGGGGCGCACCTTCTTGAGCAGGGCCACAGCCGCATCCCGTGTACCGGGCTCCATCAACTGGTCCGCCATTTCTTCGGCGGGGATAGTGACCGCCTTCTCCTTCGCCACCGTCTCCTCTCCGGCCAGCTTCTCAATCAGGTCGTCCAGGTCCTCTTCATCGTGGAGGGGGCGCTCTCCCCGGCCTCCCCGGGCCTTCGCCTCCAGCATCTCCAGAATGCGGTCCAGCTTGCTCCCGATGTCGTCGCCCTTGGGGGCGCGCTCCACCATCTCGTCAGAAGCCTGGGCTGCACCACCAGCGGGTTCCGCCTCCGGCGCCTTTGCGGCGGGTTCGGCGTCCAGCGCAGTGGCGACCGTACTCACATCGCGGGTCAACTGCTCCAGCTCCTCCGGTGCAGCGTCATTTGCCGCCAGGCCGAAGAACCGGTAGAGCGCCTCTTTGGTCTCTTTTTTCATTCGTTTCAGTCCTTTCTCCGCCTTTCCGGCGGCGTGGTCTTTTATTGCAACACTGTGGCCCGCCCTGCCTCTCGGCACAACCGCCACGTGATTGCCCACCAGGTTTGTCTGCCGGTATCCGTCCAGGTATGGTTCAAACCTGCAATAATAGCCGCAGGAGACCTCCCTCAGCACGCCGCTTTCCACGTCGGAAGCCAGTCCGGGGTCCTTGATAATCAGGTCGGCCACGGTGTTGTCCCCATCCCGGCGCACATGCTCCAGGTGCCCCTTGGAGTAGGAAGCCTGGTTCTCCGCAGCCAGCATCTCCGCCGGGTGCCCCCTGGTGATGTCCTTTCCCTCCAGGCTGGCCAGCGCCGCCGGAGAGAACACGTCCTCCTCCAGGCGGTAGACGGTCACTGGCCGCTCCGGTTCTCCTTCCAGCCCCAGTTCTCCCGCCGTATACATCTGCGTGCCGGTCCGGTTGATCGGCACATCGTAGCAGATCAGGTATCCCTCCGGCGTCTTGACCAGGTGCTCCGAGATATGGGAGCCATAGTACGCAACCGCCATCAGTCCACCCCCGGCACCATTGCGGCATAGTCCGCGTCCCGGCCGGTCTGCCGGGAGATCAGGGAGGAAATCAGCGCCACATGGTCGGTCTCGTCCTTGTTGATCTCCAGCAGCACCCCCAGATCCTCCCGCGGTGCCAGGGCCATACAGGCCAGATACAGCCGCGTGGCCTCGATCTCCTCGGCCAGCGCCCTTTGCAGCAGTTCCAGATAGGTCATGCCGTCACCTCACTTTGCAAATAAAAAAGGAGCCGGCAGGATTTCTCCTGTCAGCTCCATTCAGCTCTTCCCGCCCACCATTCAGGGCGTGGGAACAATATTCAGTTTCTTGCGGGATACCGTCTGCACCTTGATGGTTCCATCCTTGTCCAGCAGCAACTCCACCCGCAGTCCACGCTTGAGCGCGGCCTCAATGGCCCGTATCACTTGCTCTGTCATTTTCCTTCACTCCAAAATTCCCTGTTCCCTTAGCTGCCGCATGGATTCCCGGTACTTCCTATCCATCTCCTGTTCGGTCGCTTTCCGCTCAATCTCATCATCTGTGATACCATAAACCGTCGCCCAATCTTCGGGAGAATCCCCAATATCGGCATCATAGGCTCCCGGCTCATAGACCTCCACAATTGTGGCGATCCGGCCATCCTTAAGTAAAACAGATTCATATTGCTGATATTTTGCCATTTATATCTTCTCCATATGAGCTGTTACAAAGTGGGTTGTTCCATCCGGTCTGACATTCCAGGCAAGCAGTACATTCGCAGGGCTTCCTTTACGTCCATACAGGACAACCAACTGTTCATAACGCCTTCCATGAACATCCTCCCGTTTGAGTACAGAGGGATACCTTGTTGCTGCATCCAGAATTTCTTCCCGCATCTTTTCCCAGTTGTCTTTATTATAGCCTAAGCGGGACGAAAATGCATCCCCCTTTGGATACCCGTCTCTGCTTTCCGGGTTAAAAAAATACCCTGTAAATTTGGCGTCTGCGGCGCTGGCTTTGTCTGCTCCGGGAAGTGCCCGCTCTGGATGCTCCAAAAGCCCGGCCCTCCTGCGGTAATCCAATCGCCACAGACGGTACCGCTCTCCGTCCTCCCGCTTCTGATGCAGGAAGGTCTCAAATCTCCCGGGCACCCGGTTCCCCAGCGTCACCCGGTAGCGCTCCCACTGGCGGTAATCCGCCAGCCATTGGGCCCGGGCCCGCTCTTTTTTGCGGTAAGCCGCAATCTGGCTCTCCGACCGCGGGTCTCGGCTGAACGGGTTCTTGCGGGGGTTGGAGAAATCCTTTATTTTTTGGATCTCCTCATCTGTCCGGCCCGCCGCCGTCCAGGGCAGCAGCACATGGAGGCAGTTGGGGTGGATGTTGAGCCAGGTGTTGGCCAGTGTGTCCGGCCCCGCCGGGTCTACCTTCCCGAACGCCGCCGCCAGGGGTGGGAAGTCCGGGTCTGTGCCGCTACGGGAGTATACCCGGCCCTCGTAGGGCGCGCACAGCGCACAGGTGGTGCCGTGGCTGGAGATCATATACAGGTCGTGCTCGGAGTCGGCGGTGAGCACCGCCAGCACCTCCGCCTGCCGGGAGGTGGTTCGGGAGACCATCGTGCAGTAGGTATGCAGGCTCCAGTCCCGGCCCGCCTTGTCGGTAAAGGCCCGGACGCCCTCCCGCCGGAGCGCCTGCACAAAGGAGGGCACCGAGGCGTTCACGCCGCGTCCTGCGGCCTGCTGCGCCGCCACCTGTTCCAGCCCTACCCGGCGGTATACGTCCGGCTCCACGCGGCCAAACAGGGCGGATTGCAGGGTAGCCATCACAGTCATGGAGGCGTCGGTTATCTCCCCCATCAAGTTTGCCGCCAGCCGGTCCACAATGGCGTGCTGCTCACCCGTGAGCACGGCCGCGTTGGCGTAGCCTGCGGCGTGCTTGGCCGCCGTCTCCGGCACCTCCAGGGCCTTCCGGGCCTCTGGCACCCGGACATAGAACTGCTTTTCAATCATCTTTGGGACGTATTCCCAGCAGTCTGATTCCATCTGCCGGAGGATGGCCTGCACCCGCTCCAGGGCGGCCACAGCGTGGTAATCCACCAGGCCCTGGGAGCGAAGCCGCCCAATCTCGTTGATGATGGCGGTCTCCGCTCTTAGATAGATGGAGACGAGCGTTTCCAGCTCTTTCTCATTCGGCGCCCGATTCAGCGTTGGCATAGAGTATCACCAGAACTTAGAAAGGACTGTTCCCGCAATCTCACCAGCCGGCCCAAGAAATTCCGTCACTCGCTTCATGGTGGAGTTTTCTTCCAGGTATTCAATGCCCGCAGGAGTGATTTTTAGGCCGCTGGTTTCCTTGAACTGAACAGGGCTCCCAATTCTCCGGACTTCTGCAATCCCCTCGATGTATCCATCTGCCAGCAGATGGGCCAGCATGTAGGTGAAGTATTCCTCGTGGACTGGGAAGTCCTTTGTGTTGGGGGCCAGCAGATTCCAGTCAGGGGCTATATTCTGTTTCAGGCATTTATACAGATAACGCAGGAATTTATTGACTAACACAAAGTAATCGTCTTTCGCCATGCTTATTCCCTCTCGTTGTCTTCCCAAATATCTTCCTGCCCTGGCGGGCAGTCGCCAGTATTATCAGAAAAATAATGATACAGCTCTTGTGTGGTAGCATTCGGATTTCTTTTTATATATTGCATCATTAAATCTTCCACGCCAAATGCTTCTATCGCTTCAACAAACCACTCTAAATCTTCTTCCAAAAAAGATTCAATTCTTGATTCCTCTTCATGGACAAAGGGCCGCAGGGCCGCTATTAACTGATAATGTCCATTCTCCCCCATAATACAAGCGTCACTCCTTCCAGGACTTTTTAACGATCACACTTCCGCTACCATCCGCCTCAAGCCAATACCGCTTGCCCTTATAGCTGACTTGACCTTGTTGTCCCGTTTTGGCTCCCGGATATTTGGTATTGAACTCACCCCGCAGAATACCGAAGGTCTTGGCTGAGACGGTTTTCCCCCGCTTGTTCGCCCTCTTTGACGGCGCGTACTTTGTTTTCCCAATTTTACTATTTCCGCCGCCGCTTGTCCATCTCCCTTTTTTATCCCTTGGCTGGCTGGGCGAATAATCCCATGTCAGCGCGTCCTGCGCGGCCCCCTCAAAAGGGGCGGATATCTCCCCTCCGTACCCCAGCCCTGCCAATGGATCCCGCAGGGCGGTCACATCCTGGTAGGTTTTCCCGGTGTTGGCCGCGATCTCCTCTTCGGAAATACTGTCAAACATCCCGGTCTCGTCCGCCAGCTTCTTGAGCTCCCTCTGAGCCGTGTCCGCCCGGAACAGGCCCGCCTGAAAGGTATCCCGGATGGCCTGGGCCTTTTTCAGCGCGATCTCGGCCACCTCCTTCGCCGTGGGCGTCCACAGGGGCGGGAAAGTGATGTCCAGCCCGTCGGGTACCGCCCCCCAGGCTGACATGGCCAGGACCGGCAGCAGCTTTTCCAGAATGGGCCGAAGCTTGGCCTCCCGCAGCGTGTCCACGTAGTCATAGTAGTTCCGAAGGTCGCTCTCCCCGGTGGCGTTCATCCCCGCCGGGGAGCGTCCGAACAGCTTGGTCACCGGAATCCGGGACGCGCCGGACAGGTCGAGGCACATGGAGTCGTAGACCTCCTGGAGTCCGGTGAAGGTGTACTGGGTATTCTTAATCTGGTCGCCCCGGTTGACCAACTGCATGCCGAAATTGGACTTCATCACGCTTTGGGCCTGCAGCACATTCCAGAACCGCCTCTGCTGCTCCCCGGACGTAACGGAAAAGAGCTGGTCCAGGTTCTGCACCTCCATGGTGTCCACGTTGGCCCGGAAGGTGAGCGCGGCCATGTTGGCGGCCACGTTGTCATGCTTAACCACATCATTGTATAGGGCCTCCACCTCGGACTCTCCCCAGTACAGCTCCGCCACCCGCTCCAGGAAGGGCAGGTCGCGGCCGGTGAACCGCACCAGCCTTGAGTGGTGCACCTTCGCCACCGTGTTCCCCCTGGCGTCGGTGATGGAGTAATAGGCGGGCACCGGCTCTCCGCCCTCGAATACCAGTTCCATACCGGGTACCACGCCCTGCCAGCGGTCGAGTATGTAAAGCCCTTGGAAGGTACCGGGGTAAATGCTCTCCAGCTCCAGCGGCTGGCCCAGCATCCCCTCCTGTCCGCGGATCATGATAAGTCCGGCGGCGCCGCCGTACAGCCTGCCCCACCGCAGTCCCTCGTTGACCCGCTCCCGGAGCGCCGTCACGCGCTGAACGCGATCCAGTTCCTTCAGGTGCTCCGGCCCCACCGCTCCGGCGGGAGCAAACCACTTCTTTGTCATGTCGTCCGGGATGATGCCCACCACGTTCTGTACTACCCAGTTGTCCCGGTAGAGGGAGTTGAGCAGGGCGTAGTTGTCCGTCATCCGGGTCAGCGGATACTCTGTGGCCTCCAGCGGCGACTGGGAGCCATAGCCCAGCCGGAACAGCGGGTTGGAAAATGCGTCTTGTACGCTCACCGCCTCGGTATTTGGTTGTGCGCCCCTGGGGCGGCTTTTATTGCGTCTGGACACTTACTCGAACCTCCAGTCCGGCAGTGAATTGATGTAATAGCGCAGGGCGTCCGGCCCGTGGTCCCGCTCCTTCAGGGGCTTCTCATCCCCCCGCTGGCCCGCCTTCTCGTCCCACAAATAGGTGCCCAGTTCGTCCAGCAGGCCGGCACAGGCTTCACTGACCAGAATTTTTCTGCGGTGAAACAGGCTTCCGGTCTTGCGTATACCGTCCAGCACCTCATTTTCCGCCGGGATGACATACACCCCCCGCCGCCTCAGTTCCTCGATAAACGAGGCCGCCGAGGGATCTACGATCACCGCGCACCATTCCCTGCCCAGAAAGTCCAGAAGGTCGTCGGCATACTCCTGGTCGGTCTTCTGCCGGCGCTCCTTCCGGCTGTCCCAGCGGTACTCCCTGTCCACCCGGATCACTCCATCGTGGTCATAGATGTCCAGAAACACCGTAGGGTTGGCGGTACCGTAGTCACAGGCCACGGTTCTCTGGGAAACCCATTCCAGATCCACCGGGCGTTCCTGCGTCCGGTAGACATTCTCTGTCTGGTCAAACATGTCGTAGATAAGCCCCTCCGACATGACCCACAGGCCCAGAATGTACCGCTGGTAGAACACCCCGGCATACATGCTCCGGTATCTGGCCCGGGTGGCCTCGTCCAGCGCCGGGTTGTCCTCCATGGTGAAGTGCAGATGGAGGGCCTTGTGCTCCTCCGCCTTTAGAATCCACTCCTGCCGGAACCAGTGCTGCGGCCCCTCCGGGTTGCAATTGAACCATAGCTTTGCCCCTGTCACGGAGCACCGAGCCATGGCCTGTTCCACAAAAGAGCGGGGCATCAGGGCCACCTCGTCCAGCAAAACCCCCGCCAGGGTGATACCCTGAATCAGCGTGTAGGAGCTCTCGTCCTTGCCGCCGAACAGGTAGAAGCGGTTCTCCCGCACCCCACGCCGGGCCGTAATTACATGGCCGGAGCGGCTGTAGGAAATGGTGAAGTTCTGCCGCAAATACTGCACCGCCAGAAGCGGCGTCACAATGTTGCGCTCCACCGCTCCTACCGACTTCCCACAGAGTGCAAACGCGCAGCCGTTGAAACGTCCCATTGCCCACAGGAAGAAGGACAACGACATGACTGAGGTTTTTCCCGACCGCACCGCGCCGTCACAGATAAGCGCATCATAGTCCCGGTATGGGAAACGCAGAATCTCCCTCTGCTTTTCAGAGAAGCCCATTTCCCATCTCCTCCTTCAGCGACGCGGTGATCGGATCGTCGTCCATGTCCTGCATACCGCCGGCGCCCGCCGCCCCCTGCTCTCCCAACAAGTCAAACAGCACCTTTGCCGCCTTCGCGTCGCCCTTGGCCGCCTTTAGGGTCAGGCCCGCAATCACCGCCATCTGGTTATCCACATCCTCCGGTTCTACGCCGTCACGGGCCAGCTTGTTCCATGCCCGCTTGTCCGCCACCGGGAGAGAGAGGTACAGGTCTGCCGCTTCTCTCAGGCTACGCTTTCGCCGCCGTGACGCGCCGGATGCACGGCCGCCTTCACGCCCGAGTTCTCTCACTTCGCTCTGGCTTCGCTGATCCATCGGTATAAGATTCTGTTCATTCGGCATGTCACCACCTCTCGGTCGTTTTTTGGTGCCACCGCCTACCTCGTACAGTAAGCAGCAGCGTAGGGGCCCGATATTGCCGCCTCGGTGCCGGGCGGTAGAAAAGGAGGCGCAGAGGTATACACCTCCACGCCTCCATCCTACATCAGGTGTTTGGCTTTTGTGGTTATTCTTTTAGTCCAGTAACCCGCGTTTCTGCGCTACCAACATCAGGAATGACCGTTGCCACCGCTTCGCGGTCTCGTACCCGCATGGCACCTCTAGCGCCGCTCCCTGAAGTGTGTGCGTCTTGCGGAAGAACACCATACCAATCACGGAGAGCCGGCGCTGGCCGTCTGGCATCTGCCCCGTCTGTGCTATCGCAGATGTAACCGCCGCGGCTTCGGCTTCTGTTGTGTAGTCAGGGTACCGCCGAAGGATTTCCCGGACATAGCCCCACCACGGATATTTGGGTCTACTCATGGTCGGCCTCCTTTCGCTCTCCAACGCTACAATAATCGTCCGGCATCATGTCACGCTCAAGCGGGTTAAATAGACCTCAATTTCTTTTGTTCTGGCGTGCCGTTTCTGGCAGATATCGCAATAAAAGCTATCCACGATGTACGCTTTTATTTTTCCGTCTTTGTCCGTCTGGGCCAGTTCGCGGAGGCGGTCAGGCGTTATGCCAAGGGCTTGCCCAGCCAACTTCAAAATAGTATCCTCACTAAATGCTTGTTTGAAGTCCTCCGGCTCCAAGCCAGCCTCCTCATAGGCTGCGAGGCGGTCAACGTGCGGCCCGTAATCTTCTCTTCCTTCGGCATCGATAGCTACAAACCATTTTCCTCCACCATGCCCATTGTCACACCAGTATGTCAGTCTCTCCATGCTCACCCCTCCTCCGGGCCTTGCCACTTAAAGCAATCGTTCACATAAAATCCGGGGCATTCTGCGGTTTGTCCATTTTCCCCTACTGGTGGCAAATCATACTCACAAAGTCCGCAAAGGTCTATTCCTGTTGTCTCCAGCCGATATTGATTCACCACAAATGTCAGATCACTGACCGCCGCATCCCTCTCCCGCTTCACCTGCTCCAGCTCGGCCCGCAGCTCCTTGTTTTCGGCTTGGAGCGTGGAGAGGGTGCTCCGTACTTTCTCCACCACGGTTCTCATGTTCTGCATTGTGTGGTCGTCCCAGCTGGTTATCCAGCGCAGGAACCGCTTCTCTCTCCGTCAACTCTACACCCCGTAAAATGTCCTCAAATTCCGCTGGGATTTTCATTATTTTTTCCCCTTTCCGGCAGCCCATCAAAGGCCGTCCAGTATTGGCCGTACAGCTCCAGGCTAAACGGCTTGATGTGCTTGCAGTACAGATATCCATCCCTGCACCCTTCTGCAATTTCCAGGCCGCCCCATTGGAGCTGGGCTATCCCTGCTCCCTCAATGTAGATTGCGGTCTCCTGGGTGATGGATTCCAGCTCTGCGCGGGTGTATTGGTGTCTCATGGCGATACCTCCGGTGGGCGGCACCGTTTGCGGTCAATGTAGCGCATTAAGCCAGCAAAAGTAGGCCGCCGCCCCTTTGTCTCGCAATCCATAGCGTAATACTTTACGCCCTCCCCAACGTCCGCAAGCCAATCCGCACCATATCCATCGTGATAGGCTTCTTGCTCCCATCGTTCAAGGGCTTCTGAATAGCGTTTCATACTTCTCCCTCCGGCGGGCGGCGGTAGGCTAGCCAGGTAATCCCGTAAGCTCCAGCGCGAAACGCCCTACCATTGGCGAACGCGATGCCCTCCACCACGCTCTTGAATCCAGGCATTGGACAATCGTAAGCAATGGCAATAGGTTCTTTTCCTGTGATCACATTCCATTCTGCTATACCCATATCCTTTGCGATAATATATACCGGCTCCCCGTCCATCTCCCGCAGCTCCTCCAGCGTCAGCGGCTCGTTCGACTCGTTGCTCTGCCACTCTTTGCACCTTGGACAATCTAATGGAGCATATCCCCGAAGGGTACAGCTCCCCGATTTGCTGTAATGCAAACACGATTCTGCAATCATACGCTTTTTATCCAGCGTCAGCGGCTCGTTCGGCGGGGTGAGGGTGGGCATCTCGTCAATATCGTCCATCACCATATCAATCAGGGCTGTTTGGTCGCTATCGTGATATTTGGTGTAATGCTCATAATAATCATGGTCTATGGCCTGTTTCAGTCGGTCTGCATCAATCGCCCTTGCCATCTTTCAACGCCTCCAGTTTCTTTCTCAGTTCCTCCCACGCCTCTAGGGAGAGGGGGCGGCCACATTGAGAACAGTATTGGTGTCCCCACCGCTCCCATGCGGTTGCTGTATCAGGGCCTTTACAACGGTTACACCCAGGCCACACCCGCTCCACCTGCTCCCGGCTGACGGGGCGGAGGGCGGAAAGGGCGGCTTTCTGCCATGCGTTCACCCACTCTGACAATGTTTCAGTCTCGATGTGTTCGTAAATCTCGTTGACGTTCACATCAGAAATCAAATCTTTCAGGTTCATTCCATCCCCTCCAGCATCTCCATCTCCTTCGACGTCAGCACCGGCGTGCGGGTGTTCCACCGTCCAATAGCATCCTCTTTTAAAATGCACCATGTTGTAGCGCAAAAGCATTCACCGCACACTACACTGTATTTCCCTGATGCTTGAAGTGTCCCTTCTACCAGTACCGCACGTCCCTTGCAGTGTGGACACGGCAGCAGCACCCCCGCCTCCGTCAGCCGCTTGGCCGCCTCTCTATCGCCCAGCATGGCGCGCGTCTTATCGTCCATCGTTCGATTCCTCCTTGACTGCTTTCCAGCGTTCTTTGCGGCTACACGTTCCGCCAGCCGCATCACAAATGCTCTTGGACGAGCATCGTTCACATGGCCCAGCCTTAAAAAAATCTTTCATGTACATCGCGGTGGTTGATATGCTGTATCCGGTGGCCTGGGATATCTCCTCCGGCCCATGCCCGTCCAGCGCCATGCGCTCCAGCAAATCGCGGGACGGTTTTGGCTTTTTCGCTCTGGTATGTAGGAGGCAGCCAACTCTTTTCGGGTTGAAGTCCGGCAGCGGGCACCGCCCACAGAGTTCGGCCTCCTCTGTATCCCGCTCCGTAATCCTGCGCTCCGCAATAGGCTCCATCGCGTCCAGGCTACGCCAGGGGGCCACCGCTCCGCTGATGCCGTAGGGGTCTCTGGTGATCATATCAGCACCCCATCCACCGCGTCGGCAAGCGCGTCTGCGGCCTCCAGCGTTCGTTCCTTCCGATATCGGGTTATCGCCGTCTCGGTCGTTTGCAGTATGGTTGACCTCTGCTCTGCCAACCGTCTCTCGAACTCCTCGGAACTCTTCCGCAGGGCAAAGGTATGCTTCAGCGCACCCTTCTCCCGGCTCCCGGTGGCACGGTCGATAACTTTCAGGTGGTATCTGGCGTACAGATAGGATAGTCCCTGGAACAACTCCTGCTCCGCCAGCGACAGGCCATCCGGCATCATATCCCCCCGCATGGCTCGCTTTTCAAGCTCAGATACCACTCCAGTGTCTGCACTGCGCTCTTCCATCCGTGACATACCTCCCATCGGTATCCCTGCTCCGTCAGGCGCTCCCCCCACCATTTCTGTTCTTGGGATGCCCGGCCGACGTCATTTTTCATCTCTATGTATAGGCCATGATACGTTCCCCGAGGCACCGGCAGGCAGAGATCAGGGACGCCCTTCTTCACGCCCATGGCCTTGTCCATAGCCACCTGGCGGGCGCCGCCCTGGGTCTCATTTTTGACATGATGCAGCAGGGCCAGCTCCGGCCACTTAGACCGGGTGCTGGGCTGCTGGCTCCACTTGATCACCGCTTCTTGATGCTTGGATTCATGCACCGCCATTACGCGCTCTTCCTCCCCTTCTCCTTTTTCGGGCCGTTGAAGAGCCGGTTCATAATCTGGCTGGCGTCGCCCTTGGTCAGGCCAGTCACGTCGAATCCCTTGCACCGCCTGCGGATGATCTCCAGCTGCTTGGGCGTAGCGGGCGATCTCCCCCAGCGGCGGACAGCCTCCAGATCCCATAGGTGGCGCTGATCCTGGTAGTCGCGGATCAGCCGCACATAGGCCAGATCAAGGGCTTTTTGCATCTTCATCCGCTCCCCGTTTGGCATTGTCACCATACCCATGGCGTCCGGGCAAGGGATTGTGATCGTCTCCCGATCCTTCAGGCTGCACACCATTGACCCATCGGGCATTTTGAACCAGTTGACATCATGGAGCTGGTACTTCTGCTCCTGAGCCCACAGATCTACCAGCTTAATATTTTTGATCCAGCTCTCCGGGGTATCGGTGGCAGCCGCGACCCGGTCAGGCAGTTCGAAGAGCATCCCCTCGATCTTCTCCAGTTTGCGGGCCGGAACAACTTCCATGTCGATGCCCAACAGGGATGGCGCCGTGCAGAGGGACGCCCGGCCGGTGATACCAACACAGTCGATCAACTCCAGCCGCTCCTTGCCCGGATAAAGCCGTAATCCCCGCCCCACCATCTGGGCGTACAAGGCCTCGCTCTGGGTGGGCCTGGCCACGATCACCGTCTCCACCCGGGGGATATCGGTACCTTCCGTGAAAACCATGCAGTTGACGATACAGGGGATCTCCCCGGCAGTGAACGCCTGGATAATGGCGGCCCGGTCCTTCGTCTCCCCGGTGACCACCACCGCCCCCGGAATCCTGCCGGCGATCTCATGGGCCTGGTTGACAGACACCGCGAAAATCAAGGTTGCGCCCACCGCCATTTCCTGATATGCTTGTGCAATAGCGTCCGCCGTTCCCTCCATGGCCTCGTCCAGCTCGCCGGGGGCATAGTCCCCGTGCCTGGTGCGGACGGCGGACAGGTCAAACCCGATGTCCACCCGCCGGCAATGGATGTCACACAGGTATCCATTTTGGATGCCCCAGCGGAGATCGCGCTGGAAGATGATGTCCTGAAACACGGTGTCCAAGCGCACCTTGTCTCCCCGGTTGGGTGTGGCTGTAAAGCCAATGAGCTTTTCTGGGCGGAAATAGTCGAATATAGCCCGGTAGGTTCTGGCCGCCGCGTGGTGAGCCTCGTCGCAGATGATGAGCCGGAAGTCATCCGGCCGGAAGCGGTCAAGCCGGCGTACCAGGCTCTGCACACTGGCGGAGACGACCTCCTCCCCGTGGCTGCGGCTGGATGCTCTCTCAATGCCGTAGGTGCAGTCGAAGTATTTTCGAGGCTGCTCCACCAGTTCCTCCCGGTGGGAGAGGATCAGCATCCGCTCCCTGTGGCGCGGGATGTTTGCAAAAGTCACCGTCTTCCCGAGCCCGGTGGCCATCTGAGCCAGATATGCCCCGGGCGCCTGGGCCTCAATGGTTTCAATGCACTCTCTTTGGTATGGTCTTAGTTCCATGCTCCCTCCTGTTCGTGGGACTGTGGGACGGTGTGGGACAGTGTGTCCCACAGTTCTATTCTTAGAGCCGCAAGGCTTTGCGGCTACCCGTGGGACTGTGGGACATGAAATCGCAAATTTCCCACGGCGGTTTTTGCTGGTAATTCTATCCATGTAAAATTCCCTTATATAGGGCTGTGAATTTTGTCCCACAGTCCCACGCCCTATTTTCAACACAGTTCAACACTTAGAGCCGCAACGGTTTTCAGGTGTGGGACAGCGTGTCCCACGGTCTCCCACATGTCCCTCACAGCGGCAGCTCGTCCAGCACATCCTCATCGTCCAGATCCACAGGCGGAAGGACCAGGCAAAAACACTCGGTCGGGATGCCGTTGATGCGCTTGCCCCGGGTGTTGTTGCGCCCCCGGGTGATGATCAAATGATTCTCCTTCAAGTATGAGATCATGGCGGCTGTGGAGTATCCAGCATCCTGCAGGATGCGCTCAAATACAGACCGGATGATGTAGGCATGCCGGTCGTCCAGGGCACCCAGAACCTCCTGGTTCGGGTTCTCCGCCCTGGTACAGAGCCGGTTGCTGTTTTGCGTAACCCAGTCGCAGAGGTACTTGTAGCCCCGGTCTCCGGCACTCACGGCGGCCTTGGAAGCCAGGAACTCCGAAATCTGCTCCACAGTCAAAGGCCGCTGTGACCCGCCGAAAATCCAGGCGCAGGCCAGCTCGTCCGCGCAGATGATGGCGGCCGCCGCCATGGCCTGCTTCTCAGTGGTATCCCGGTCAGACAAGGCCCGGAACAGATCCCGGTATCGCTCATCCACCTTCTGGATGACGCCGGGCCGATACAGCTCCTCCACGAACCGGCGGCCGGCGAAGCCGTAGTTGCGCTTTGCCAGGCCGGAGATCCGCATGCCGTCCCGTATGACCACGTTGGAGGACTTGCACTCAATATCGATGACCCGGTTCACAGCGCCGGCCCCGCTGGCCGTCCCAGTCAAGGGAGACTCGCCTGTGGTCAGTATGCAGTTGCGCCAGGTGGGTGTCAGGTCTACTCCGCCGGCACGGTTACCCCGGGTGCGTCCTACGCCCTGCGCCAGCTTATACACGTCAAAGTTAGTTCGCCCTCTGGAGTCCTTGGCCAGCTGCAATTCATCCAGACAGAGCGGCAGATTGTTGAGGAAGGCCGCCGTCTTTTCCTGGCCCACCACCGTGCCGTCGAAGGTCTTGATATAGCTGCCCACCGCCGGGTCGCCCCATACGCTGGCGGCCACCATAAGCGCCACCGTTTTGCCGGTGCCGGAATCCACACCCCACAGGTGGACGAAGAAGGGCAGGCAGTTGAGCGGCTCTAGCAGCACTGAAGCGAAGGAAGCCGCCAGGATGATGCAGGCAGTGGCGGACATGCCGCGTACTTCCCGAGCCATGTCCATCCATTTCTCTTCCTCCCCGTGGGAGCGTACGGTGGCGAACAGCGCTTTAAAATTGGCGTCGCCGTCAAAGATCAGCCCGTCTACAAAGGGGGAGAATCCCTCATCCCGGATATAGCCCAGCCGTCCGATGCACTTCCGCTCCGGGATGGTGTCGTAGTTCAGGTTTTCCAGGTCGGATATGTACTGCACGAAGGCCCTGGCGTTCTGGCTGGTAACGGCAATTCCGCTGCCGGCCAGTTCGGTCACTCGGTTGGCGTTGGCCAGCACCGTCTTGCTGACGATGAGCCGCCGCCAGACGGCTCCCTTCCGGAAGGCCAGTTTGAGTTTCTCCTCTCCGGTGTCGATGTTGACCAGGCGCTCCACCGGCATGATAGGGTGAGGACAGGCCACCTCGTCCACGAAGCCGCTTCGGCGGCAGACCCCCAGATCGGTGGCGTCCCAGTCCCCCGCATTGAGTTCCAGGGGCTGGCCGGTAAAGCTGGTCACGTTGTCCACATAGACCGTTCCGGCCTGGGCCTTCAAGCTCTCGATGTATTTCTTATACATGGACTTGAAGCCTCGGAAGCCCTGATTGACCGCGTATACAGCCAGCTCCTGCAGCTTTGTCTCGTGCAGGAAGGGCCGGTCGTGGAATTGATAGAGCGCCTCATAGGGAGCCGGCGTCAGGAAATCTTCTGTTTTGTACGTCCAGTCTCCCATGCAATTACCTACCCATTTCAATATGTTCTTCCAGCCACCACTCCAAATATGGCAGCCGCTTTACCGCGTCGGCATACAGAGGGTGAATGCAGTCCGCGGCGTCTCTGGCCGGTTCCAGCGCCTTGACGGTCTCCAGCAGGCGGCGATGCTCCTCCACCGCCCGGTAGTATGCCGCAGCCTCCGCCCGCTTCCGCTCCTCCTCCGCCTGCCTAGCCTGAAACCGGGCAGACAGCTCCGCCCGGGTCGGTTTACGGTCAGTCAGGCCAAGATGAAAATCCTCGTTGAGGCGGCTGCAGGCTTCCCGGAAGTCTACCCCGAAGTAACGCATGACGAAGTCGATCACCGTGCCGCCGGCGCCGCAACCGAAGCAGTGCCAGCCAGTCTTATTTTCGGAATAGACCTTCAGACTGGCGTGACGATCTCCCTGGTGGAAGGGGCACTGTACAAAGCCGCTCCGGTTTAAGGGAAGGCCATAGGCAGAAAACACCACCGGTGCCGGGAGCAGACGCTTAATCTCGGACGCAAGATCATCCATCATCCTCGACCAGATCCCTGTAATTGATGATGCCGGTCAGCTCGCGGGTCGCCCGGCAGTAGGCGCAGCGCCCACAGCGCCGGGCGGTTTCCCGGCCCTCCTTGATGGCCTGGTACCTGGGCGCCCGATCCTCCACCTGATAGAGGGCAGAGGTCAGATCCGCGTCCGAGATATACAGAGTCCCGATGTCCGGTTCCTCTTCTTTGGTTCCGACCGCCAGGATAAACGGGAGCTGATGCCCCTCCAGGGCCCGGTAGATTGCTCCCTGGATGTCGTATCCGTATGCCTCCACAAAGGGTAGTTTGCAGTGCTCCTCCTCGCTCCACACGGGCTTCATGTCCTTCATGCACTTCTGATCTACAATAGCGCCCCTGGGGATCTCCCCCAGTACGGCCCGGGTCTCCGGATAAAATCGGATGATATCCATGCACTCCCGCGCACTGAGGAGGCTGTCCAGCTTACCCTTGAACGGGATGCCGGCGATCTCTCCGACCACGATGTACTGCTTGCGCCCGCCCATCAGCAGAGAGAAGAGTCCGTCATCCTCCATCTTTGCGATAATGCTCTGGGCCTTGATGTACTCACTCTTCAAGGTGCCGTCCCGCTTGAAGATCTCCGGGTGCTGCCCCTGAAACAGGGGCAGCTCACCAGAGAACCGGGCATCCACATAGCCGCCCACCAACAAGGCCGTGGAGGCCGGGGGGATATACTCCCCCCGCAGCTCCGCCAGCGCCGCCGCCTCACAGCGGTCGAAGGCCTTGAATTGGGATGCGGACATATAGGCCAGGTTGGCCTCCTGGCTGTAATAGTTTTCAGCTGTCAGAATCATAGCGGCTGCTCCTCTCCTCCGGCGGCCTGCGCGGCCTCCTTGCGCTTCTGGGCGCAAGCGGCGCACAGCGGCGCACCATAGTGTTTTGTGGTATATGCGGCCAGCCATACGGCGTTCTTGCCCTCGGCCGGCTTGATTTCCTTCCCGCAGTCGGTACAGGGCGGAACCGGGGGCGGGGCCATGCGGGGCACATGAGGCCGGATGCGGATGCCGTCGGTGTACCCCCCGTCCTGGGGATCCCTCACCTTGTGGTCGATGTAGAGCTGGATGCGCTTGCCCCCCAGCGTGGCGGCCTTGGCGTCCCCGTACAGCTTCCGCAGGGTCTTGCGGTTGGTAGAGTTGACGATCAGGGGCCGCACCTGGAGAATGCCGGGCACCCGCTCCTCCTCGAAGGTGAGCACGTCCTTCTTCTCCTTACCCCGCTGGAGGGTCACCATGCCGTTCCACAGCCCGGAGATGGTCAGCACCGGCTCCACACCGTCGTCAATGTCCTCCGCCCCCAGATACTCGGACTCCCGCTCCTGACCCAGCCGCTCCTCTCCAGTGAGCTGGCGGAGCCTATCCTTCGGCATCATCGTCATCCTCTCCTTCCGTTACACATGAGATCCCGGCCGCTACCAGCGCCAAGATGATGTTGCACTCCTCATAGCAGATATTCGTATCTGCCTTGACCATGATGTTCATAATTTTTCCGGCCGCTTCCATCAGTTTTGCCATCCGGAAAGGGGTAACATAGCAGGCCCCGGACTGTTCGATCCGCTTCCGCTCAGCCATCATTCTTTCGGCGGGGGTCACAGCTCCACCACCTCCAGCTCCGGGGAGTCGCTCACCCGGGTAGCAATGAGCTGCAGGCCCTTGGCCTTGCACCGCTCATACAGGGCCGACCGGCTCTTATCGTCCAGCCGCTCAGCGCCGTCCACCAGGATGATGCCCAGCTGGCCGGGCTTGCTGACCGTGATGTCCACACACAGCTCCAGCAGCTCCCCGTCGGACAGATTGCTGATGGGCAGGCCATGGATGAGTGGAACGCCGTTCTCCACCGTGAGGCCCTTGATGGGAATGGAGGCCGTCTCCAGAATCTGCCCGGGCAGATCCCGGGCCAGCTCAATCTTGCGGGTCAGCTCCTCGGACTTGGCCGCCATCTGCTCCACCTCGCCCTGCATGGCCACCATACGCTGGTACTCATTGAGGTGCTTGCGCATAGCTTCGGCGGTATCGATGTCCGCGGCCAGCTCTGCTATGTCCTGCATGGGCGTGTCCGCATACCGGGCAGCCACCTCCAGGTCGGCGTCCAGCTTGGCCCGCCGGGCGGCGAGATCCGCATCGATGGCCGCCACCCGATCCTGGCGCCTCTGATCCAGCCCGGCGAGTTTCTCCCGGGCTGCCTGGATCTGAGCCTCCATACGAGAGATCCCGGCCATCAGCTTCTCCCGTTCGGCGGCAATCTCCCGGTCTGCCGCAGCCACCGCCATGTCATGCTCCCCCTGCAGGCCCCGCAGCTTGTCCTGCTGGCTGCTCAGGAAAGCCTTGGCCCGCTCAATCCTGGCGTTTTCGCTCCGGCGCTGCTCCAGCTCCCGGTACCGCTCCGCCATCGGGTAGTCGTTCCAGCGGTCGAAATCGTAGTTGGGCGGAATATCCTTGGCGATATCCGCGATAAAGGCCTGCTTGTTGCGGATATCCCGGTTCAGGGCCTGGCGGCTCTGAAAGTAGTTCCCGTTCTCGGCCTGGATGTCGTTGAGCACCTGAAGAATATGCTGGGAGTAGTCCACCCCGGCCGGAATCTCGCCAAACTGCTCCGAAATCCAGTTCATATCCCAGGGAAACTCGATCAGTGAGAGGATCTCACGGTTCTTTTCCTGGCGGGATAGCTGGGTAAACTTCACCGGATCCAACTGTAGGGGAGTAAAGATCTGTGCCAGGAACTCCGCCGGCCGGGTCTGCACCATGGAACCGTCCCGAACCTTGACCACACTGCCTTTCTCAGAGCGGGCCTTCCGGTCAATCTGCAGCCCGGTGTCCGTCTCAATGAGGATCTCGCCCTCCTCAGCGCCCTGGTGGATCACATAATCCCGGTCGCTCTTGTTGGTCAGAGCGAAGCGGATGGCGTCCAACACGGAGGTCTTGCCGGCGCCCTTTGGGCCGGACAGCTCCACCGAGCGTCCGTCCAGGGTGGCCTCCTTGATGCCAAACAAATTTTTGATGATGATTTTAGTGGTTCTCATTTGACAACTCCTTTTGCCCCTGTTAAAATGGGGCTGTAGTTCTTTGGGGCGATGCCCCACCCCTCGGCCGGGTGTGCAGACCCGGCCGGGGCTTTTTTTGCTCACAGGGCAATGACAACGGAGCCCTCGCTGACCTCCTGCTGGAGCCGCTCCTCCAGAAACTTCTTGATGGTCTCCCGGGCGGTCAGCTTCCACATGCCGCCGTCGGCCTCGGTGAAACTGATGCCCCGCTCGCTGACCCGGATCAGGAAGGGGGACTCGGGCTGCTCCACCTCCTGGAAGGTGCGATAGGGCTTGAGCCGGACAATGGGCCGGATGGCTTCGTTGGCCTGGAGCGCCACCCCCTTCTGGGTCACAACACTGGTGGCGATACCGTTGTCGTTGAAAGTAATCTTGCCGCCGGTGGTGATGTCGGACAGCAGCTTCATGGCGTAGTGGGAGTCAGAGGTCTCCTGGAAGCGGGTGCGCAGGGCGATCTGCATCTCCTCAAAGCCCATCTTCACATCAGACTGCCAGCCGGGTACGTCAGTGGCCTTGGCCCGGTAGTAGTTCACGCGGCTGAAGCGCAGCTCACTGTCCGGCTGGCCAAAGCAGACGGCAGTCAGATGATCCGGAATGGTGATGTACAGCGGCGCGTCCAGCTCCGACGCCTCAGTCTTGACCAGCTTTACCAGGGCGTCCAGGCTGGTCAGGATCAGCTCCGACGGGTAATCCAGCTCCGGCTTGACCTGCTCGTACTGGCCCTCGCGGTCGATGATGTAGGTGTTCCCGTCAATTTCCTGGATAAAGGGCTTGTTGGCGGTCTCCTGGATGTGCTGAATGGCTTCTTTCAACATGATGGCTTCCTCCTTACATAGCTTTTACGAGCTTCAGAACCGGGGCCGCGTCCTCCTCAACTCCGTCCATATCAATCTGTCCAGGCAGCTGTGGAACCATCTCCACAATGGTGTCCTGGTCTGCCACGTACAGCGATGTGGTAACGGGATTGGTAGCCGCCAGGGTGCTCTTGGCTACCACGCCTACGGCGATGTTCTGCCGGGTGTCGTCCGGCTTGAGGGTCAGGGTGAGCGTCAGCTTCCGGGCTGCGGTGGCCGATGTGTTGGGATCCAGGATATTGTCCAGGATTTTGGTGATCTCGTAGTCGGCCCGCTCCTGAATGGCCCCCCGGGCCATCTGCAAGATTGATTTCTTTTGGTACAATTCTTCCATGCCTTAACCTACCTTTCTCATAAACTGGCCGCTACCACAACAACCAACACGAGCACCGCTCCGGCAACCACCGCCAGTTGTACCCGCTGGGCCATCGCCTGCGCCTGCTGTACCCGGCGGCGGTAGGCCCGGTAGCTGTATGCCTTTGCGCGTCTGTCGCGCTCGTCTCTTGTTTTGCTCATCCTGCGCCCCCTCCTTCCATCCAGCGGATAAATGCTCGCCTTGGTATCCGAGTTCGGGTTCCCTGCACGCTGACTGGGAAGCCTAAAGCTTCCGGGTCAGTTCTGGCCTGCACGCTGATGTAATATGGGTCGCATCGGATCACCTTCGCCACAATAGCAGGAGTGAGCATCTCCCTGTCCATGACTTTTATCTCTTCCAATGTCATTGCTGTCACTGTTTTTCCTCCTTTCCCCCGTCAGGGGCGCTTTTTGTTGTCCTCCCCTCCTTGCCGTGGTATACTGGGCGCGGAAGGGGGGTGAAATTATGTCTTGCAAAGGTTTTCGCTATGAGTACAAGTTAACCTCGCACGATATTCTTGAATATGAAGCCGTAAACTTTGCCTACACGCAGGCCGGATGGAAAGACCTCGGTGCACCTCCTGGAGAAGGTTTCCCGGAGTCTATCATCTTTGAATGGGAAAAGGATGGGCCTCCGTTATATCCCGCAGTCAACTGGCCCCCGCTTTAACCCCTGCGATGTAGATATTGTGGTCGCTATCCTCGATGATTGCCGTCATCGCTGGATTGGCGGCCACAATGTCTTTAAAGTCGTTTTCATCAGAAAATACTACAATCTGATTGAACCCCGCCGGGGAAAAACCCATAGATGTTCCCACTGTCCTCACCCCCTTTCTATCAGTCCTGTTTATTGGGCTTTCCCTGCGGTATCCTGATCCGAAAGAAGCTCGCTCACTTGTCGTGTTCTCTCCGGTTTGGTAGAATGGCCTCACAAGGAGGCATGTCTTATGGATTACCCCGTCACGAACAGCACCACAAATCTTTTGAAATTCATTCATAGACACGACAACTGTACGTTTGCAGAGATAAAAGCCAAATTTCCAAAGGTGGATTCCATGGAGTTGGTCAATCTGTCCCTCACAAACTATCTGCTTTGCACAAGGCCGGGAGAGCTACCAACGCAATTCCAGGACGGAAACTTTTCTGTTCCGGATAATGCCGAGTTTTGGGCGACACCGTACACAATTCAGTTCCTGGAGAGTCGTCGTCGTGAGTGGCTCCAATGGGTCATTCCAAATGCGATAGCTGGTGTGGCTCTTATACTCAGCATCATCACATTACTGCTGACACAAGTGCCACAAGTGACAGAAGTACGGATATTGCCGTGAGCACATAGCACAACGCGAGCCTTTGGCTGACGCTCTCAACTGTCGCCTTAAGTGCCTGCATTTGCTCCATCGTCCATTCGCCGGTAAATACCCAAGTGTCGCCGAACTTGACGGCTGGTTCTTTGCTGCTCATTGGTTCACTTCCTCTCTTCGCTCACCAACGGTGAGTTTTTCGGAAAAAAAATATCACAGAACTTCGGCACATCAAGATGCAGAAGGCCAGCAATTTCTGCCACTTCATCCGTGTCGGGCTTATACTTTCCTGTGAGCATCTTCGTGACCTTGTTTTTATGCCACCCGATGGCATCTGCAAACGCAGTCTGTGTCCGATACTCTGCGACAATTTCGCCGCGCAGTCTGCAAAGATCCAACAGACATCACCTCCGTTCACCATTCAGCGAGTTCAGGATATCACAACGAGTCATCGAAGTCAATACCAAACGGTGAAAATTTTTGTATTTAATGTGAATTTGTAATTGCAAATGGTGATTTTCTGTGATATAATCAGCCCCACAAAGAAGGTGACTATTTTGGAAAGAGTTTCTGATATTTCAAAGCGTATCAAAGAATATCGGGATAAATTCGACCTGACTCAGATGGATATCAGTAAAAAATGTGGTATCCCGTATCAAACGCTCAGCCGATATGAACTTGGGCAACGGAAGCCAAAGATTGACACAGCCGTAGAAATTGCGGAGGCTCTCAGGATTAACCCGCTTTGGCTACAAGGGTACAATGTTCCGATGGACGAACAGCTCCCCTCCAACGCCATCCCCTACGCCGCCTCCCACAAGGCCCCCATTCTCGGTTCCATCCCTGCCGGGTATCCGGTACTGGCCTTTGAGGATATCGAGGGATACGCAGATATACCGTACTCCGATGAAGAGAATTATTTCTTTCTCAGAGTCAACGGGGAGAGCATGAAAAACGCCGGTATCCATACCGGCGATCTGGTACTAATCCGCCGTCAGAAGTGTGCCGATGACGGGCAGGTGGTAGCCGCCCGCGTCAACGAGGACGAAGCGACCTTGAAACGATATAAAAGGCAGGGGGATAGTGTATTACTTCTCCCTGAAAACCCAGACTTTGAACCACGGATAGTCCCTGCGCTGGATTTTGAAACCGGAGATGCAGAAATCATTGGTATTGCACTAGAAGTAAGGCATACTCTGTAATTTTTATAAGATCCAAATTGGAAGGGGTATAGTGATGAACATTTCTTCGGATGATTTTATTAAAAAAGCAATTCCTTTTTTGGAAGCAGCTATTTCGGCCTGCGAAGAGGCGGGAAAAGATTATACATTCACCTGTCCGAACTGCGGTGGAGAGGCGCATGTCTATATGGTAAAATCGAATGGACACCACCACGGATATTGCAGCGGTTGCGAAATAAGTTTTGCGGAGTGACCCAACCGCCGGAGCGCGGAATACATAAGAGAGGATAGATATTATCATGAAGAAGGTCATTTTCTGTCTAGCGATGTCAGCGGTGCTTACGGTTCCTTTGTGCGCTTGCTCCCAAAATCCTTCGCCAACCAACAGTTCAGCGCCTCCTGTTACAGCGGGTGATAGAACACCGGTGGCTTCTATGGAGCCGACCCCAACATCGGCTGTAGAAGCCACAGGACTTGCACTTGGTGAAACGGCAGAAGTCGGGGACTGGACTGTATCTGTGACTGCCTTTGAGTTTTCTACGAAAATAGACAATGGTTATGGGTACTTTTCTCCAGATGAAGGGAATCAGTATGGCGTTGTCTCTATGACGGTTACAAACAACGGAACCGAAACAGGCACATTCTGGCCTTCTTTCAGTCTTGGAGACGATATAATTGGCGGAATAACATATGACGGGACATATGAATATTCGTCCGTACAGTTGCTTGCTTATGATGAGGATATGCATAACAAGTCTATGAACCCGTTGACCACAGCTACCGGAAAGATTGTTTTTGAATTGCCCGATGCTGTTGCCGGTGATACTGCGCCTCTTGTGATTACGATTTCTCAGGGAAGTAACTCCGCTACATTTAACCTCCGATAGGAAGTCCTCACAATGACCATCACCGTCACCCAAATGACTCGAAGGAGGCATTCTGATGTTAGACGAAAAAGATTTACAGTCCATCCAGACCATGATTGACGCATCCATTCGGGCGTCCGAGAAGCGCATGATCGCCTATTTTGACACGGATGTCATGCCGAAGTTTGACTTGCTGGCGGAGGGCCTGCAAGACGTGCAGGCAAAACTCACCCCCATGACCAGAATCGAGGCCATAGAGGACGACGTGGCTCTCTTGAAACAGGTGATCCGCTCCATGAGCAAGGAGCTGGCCGAGCTGAAAAAAGCGCAATAAAAAAGAAACCGCCCCCGGTGCTGGAACACCAGAGACGGCTCACATAGAGGGCAGTAAGTTTTGACGGGCCTACTGCCCTCTTATTCTATCAAGAATAGGAGAGATTTGCAAGTGAAATGCAGAAAATGCAGGGCAGAGATACCGGATGGGAGCCGGTATTGTCTGCGTTGCGGAGTCCCGCAACAGGTAAATCAAGCCACCAAATCCAGAGGCAACGGGACCGGCTCCGTGTTTAAGCGCGGCGGTACCTGGACAGCCGTCCGCGTGCTCGGCTACACTTCCGAAGAGGTGGAGATAGACGGGCAGAAGCGCAAAAAGCTGCACAAAACCACTCGCAGCAAGGGCGGATTCCGAACCAAAAAAGATGCCCTGGAATATTTGCCCCAGCTCGGTATGCCGGCACGCAAAAAGGCGCCCACTTGGGCCGCACTCTACGACGCATGGAAGCCCACCCACCGGGCTGGGAAAAGCACTATGGACTGCTACGCCGCCGCCGAGAAATGGTTCCGACCAATCTGGCCACTGCGTTTTGACGAGGTTGATATTGACGACCTGCAAGAATGCCTGGATGACTGCCCCAAGGGAAAGCGCACCCGGGAGAACATGAAGGCGCTGGCAGGGCTGCTCTATAAGTACGCCATCCCCCGTCATCTGGCAGATCTCAATCTGGGCCAGTACCTCATCGTTGGCGCCGGAGACACCAGCGAGAAGCAGGCACTGCCGGAAGACGCTCTGGAGGCCATCAGGAGCGCCGTAGGGCGCGTCCAGGGCGCGGACTACATCCTGGCGCAGTGTTACCTGGGATTCCGGCCCAGCGAGCTGCTGGCCCTAGACGCGGCCAGCTATGACCGAAAAGAGCGGGCTTTTGTGGGAGGCGCCAAGACTGATGCTGGCCGGGATCGGGTGGTGACCGTATCGCCCAAAATCCAACCCATCATTGACCGGCTTACCGCAGACAAGATCGGCGGCCCTGTGTTCTGCGGCCCCGGGGGCCGTACTATGACAATCGAGCAGTATCGGGCCATGTTCTATAGCGCTTTGGATGCCTGCGGGGTGGATAATCCCCTGGAGGGGCCAGAAGGAGCCAAGCGGCACCGGTACACCCCGCATTCATGCCGGCACACGTTTGCCACCCTCATGAAGCGGGTGGACGGTGCCGACAAGGACAAGCTGGAGCTCATCGGGCACACTTCAAATGAGATGCTACGGCACTATCAGGACGTATCTCTGGAGGATCTCCGCAAAATAACAGACGCCCTCTAAGGCGTGAGCAATACGTGAGCAATAGCTTCATTTTTTATGTCTGATTAGGCAATTATTTTTTTGATGTCAGAAAGCAAAAGAAAAGCCCCGGAGCCTTACGGCCCCAGGGCTTTTCTTTTTGTTAAGTTGGTCCGAGTGACTGGATTCGAACCAGCGGCCTCTTGAACCCCATTCATACTATACGCATTGTGGCACAATAGATTGCGTGATTTTGTAAGCAATACGTGAGCAATAGGAGGATTTTACGAAAACGGAATTTATGTGGGGCCGTTGCTGTCATCCTTGTTGCCCAGCTTGTCCCCGGCACCGTCCACGGTGGACTCCAACGCGGCGATGGCCTTGCGGAGCCATGCAGGTACAGGCGCACCGAGGGCACCGATGTTCTCCACAATGCTCCCCAGCTCGGTCATGATATACCAGACCAGCACCAGAACACTCACAAATACCTCATACTGGAAGGGCATCTCCAGGGCGGGGATGTTGGCTAGAATCAAACCGATCACCCCGTCCAGAATAGCGGCCACCAGGACGGCCACCACGGCTCCCAGCTTGTGCCACAGGCCGTCCCTTGCCACCTTGGACGACCACTCCCCGGCCCGGAGGGCGGCGGCGGTGCCGGTGCCGTAGTCGAGCGCCATACAGAGCAGCCAGGCAAGCACCAGCCAGCCAAACCAGCCCCACAGGGCCGTCAGACCGCCCAGCACGGCGGCGACCGCCGCCTTGAATCCGTTGATATGCTCCATATCAATCGTCCTCCCTTACATAATCCGCCGTTTTCCCGATCAGGGCCTCCACAGTATCCTTGGAGTAGTTCCCGGCTTTCCAGTAGTCGGGCTGGTCGATAATGCCGACATTAGCCAGCGTGTCCACGTCGGTGTCCAACTTGGATACATTCGCCGTCTCTCCCCGGCAGAGCGCCAGGAACGCCTCCCAGGCCCCGGCGGTGGCCCGGATGGTCTTGGGACAGTCCTTGCCGTTCCAGCGGTTGTGCTGGACTACATTGTCCAGCGGGATGCCGTGCTCCTCCATGAGCAGGCGCACCAGGGCAGCCGCGTTGGCTTTGGCCGCCTCAAAGTCCCCTCCGGCGTTGACGCAGATCTCGACGGCGATACTGGTGGCGTTGCCCGGCCCGGCCTTGCCGTCCCCGGCATGGTACGCTGTCTCGTAGTCGGGCAGGTGCTGGACAATAGCGTGGTCGTCCACGGTGTAGTGCCAGCTCACCAGATCATCCTCCCCGGCGGCGCTGTCCAGGTAGGCCCCGTGGGCCGCGGCGTCGGCACCCTTGGCCGCGTTGCCGGTCTCGTGGATGGTGATGTACTTGCAGGGATTGTTGCCTCCGGGCCGATTATCCGCCTCTTGGTCGATAAGGTACGTCTGGATGGCAATGCCGTTGTCTGTGACCCGCTGAGGGCCCTCCACGGCCTCCAGATAGGCCAGGGAAACCCAGCCCTTGCCCGTCCTGCCCCAGCCGTCACGGGCCTCCAGCACGTCCACCACGGCCCCGCAGGGGTACGCCCCCACCTTGCCGTAGCTGGTGCCGGGGCCGCTTCGGATGTTGACGCCGATGCTGGGCGTCACTTTGTACTTGCCCATACTCTCCTCCTTGTCCGGCGGCTCCTGGCCGCCCTGTCTTGTCCATACGCACAGATACCCGGCCACCCGGCGGGCGCTGTAGATACGCTGGCCGTCCCCAAAATCGCACTGGCTGGAGCCGCCGCTGTCCAGACCCAGTGCCCGCAGGTTGGCCGCCTGGTCGTACCGGCAGCCGATGCTCACCAGCTCGTCCCGCAGCCCTTCCGGTGTCTTGGCGTCCGCCGTGCCGTCGCCGGAGCAGTACAGGATCACCCGCGCCCCGGCCAGCAGGACAGCGGAGCGCCCCCGTGTGCCCCCGTACTCCGGGGAGTAGCTGAGGGCCTTACCCGGCCCCCTGGTGGGCGTCAGCAGCTCCACGCCGCTGAGGTAGGAAGCCCCGCCGTTGTCGGGTAAGATGTCCAGGCGGATGTCGGCGCCCTTGTCCCAGGTCAGCCCCCAGCCGTTCCAGCCGGCGGCCGCTTTGACTGTGCCGTCGATCTTGAGATTGCCCACCGGGCGGCCCGTGTCCGTGTCGTAAAACCAGGCATTGATGATGTACTGGCACCCGCAGGCGGCCTTGACCTGCTCCATAGACCGCCCCCCGGCCTCCACCAGGGCGGCCCTGGTGATGGCCGCCCTGGGGATGACTGCTATGTATTTACTCATGGCCCTCCTGCTCCTTTTCCCACTCCTCGCGGGCCGGGCCAGAGATGGGACCGGGATCGGCGGCACTCTCCACCAGCTTCGCCATGGCGGCGCAGTTGCGGGGATTCTCGTTCCACAGCTCCACCAGCGCCTTATAGTTGTCCTGGCATACCCGGTGCCAGACGTTGACGGCGGAGGTCACACCCCCGTGCTCCAGGGCCTCATACTGGGGCTTGAGGGCCGCCCAGTCGGGCAGATACTCCGGGTCGAGCCCCGTCATGATGTGGTCTACCTCCCGCCCGTGTCGGATGTTGTTGAGCAGCATGGAGCGCCCCACACCCGCATCCACATCATTGGCGTTGGCCAACGCGAAGGAGGCCGGGGTCAGCTTGGCAAAGTTCAGTTCGGTGATCATGTTCATTCGTCCTTTCTTATTTACGGCCTTTGGCCGGTTTAAACGGTTTCGGTGGCGGGTTCGTAGGTTTCGCCAATGTACTGCTGATACTCTTCCGGGCTGATGACGCCACCGGACACGTCGGCCCGCGCCAGGGTGCGCACGTCCTCCTTTACAGGGTCAAGGACGCTTTCAAAAGTGCGCGCACCCCGTTTGATGCTGCGCCAGTAGCTGTGTGCGATTGCTTTTACTGCCATTGCTTTCAACCTCCTAGCATATCGTATATATCCAGCAACGCATCGTCCTGCTGTGCGTTGATAGATTCCTGTTCGGCCTGGCCCTCAAAGAGCGCGATAGCGGTTTCATCGGTCTGCGCCAGAGCTTCCTCCAGGGCCTCAAGCCGCTCCAAAGGCGACGGCTCAGGTTCCGGCTCCAGGGCAGGGGGCGTAAACTGTCTTAGCTCCGGATCGTAGCACCAGCGTTGTTCAACTTCGTCCGGGGCCTCCGTACACTGCGCTGCAAACGCTGATCCATACCAATACTCTACAGGGTGCGCGTATTCCGGGATAATCTCAACTACTGTATTGTTTTTCAACCTCACCGTCCGCATTATGCCACCCCCTGGACATAGATATATACGGCCCCATCGCCGGCTTTCCCGGAGGTTGCAGAGTATCTTGAATCATTGGCAGAGGCGCTGGCATTATTTAGAGCCCCACCACTGCCACAACCGACACCGGAAGCATCCTCAGATACTGCCGCAAAGCCCTCCGAGTAAACGCCATTTGAGCCGCCCAGTTTAGTAATCGGGTCTATACCGCCTTCAATCGCAAATTGCGAAAGTATATTAGCGGTGCCGCCAGCTCCAAGGATTTTCTTACCCTCAAACGGGTTAAAGCATTCGTTGGGATGACCTACATATGCAGAATAATTTATAGATCCATCCATATAATTGGGATTTAGGGCTCCACCAAACGGATTGCCACTTCGAATATAATAAGTTGCACATTGCGCACCATAAGGAACCGTTTTCTCATTTAGGGCACCACCAGAGCCACCATCCGCAGTAATTCCATTAAAAGAGGAAGCCCCTCCACGATTTCCAGAGAGTTGTTTATTCACAGCGTGGTTGGAATCCCCGCCTTTTCCAACTACAACTGGAACACTGGAACCAGGAGAAATGGTCATTGTAAAATAGGTTGCTCTTCCAGATGAGCCGCCCATTACATACCCAGGCCCACGGGTGGCAGCCGCTCCAGAACCTCCCCCGCCAATGACCAGCACCCCTATTTTATAGCTCTTACCTCCGAAGAGGTCTGGCGCCACCCAGTCCTCAGCTCCTGCTGTTGTTTTTGACCACAGTAGCTTCCAGCCTGTATTGACGATATTGGTAGAAGCGGCCCCAACCTGTGCTGCTGTGACCTTGTGCGGGTTGTTCTTATTGTTAATATGGTTTGTCAGGGTTTCTTGTACCGCCGCCGCGCTGCCCGCCGGGTCATAGTTCATCGCCGGAAGCTGCCCGGCGGGCACCTTGCCATCGGGCCCCAGCGTCGCCAGTCCCGAAAATGCCTCTCCGATCTCTTTAGCGGCCGTCTGCGCGGCGTTGACCTGCTCCATGAGGTAGTTGTAGCCGTGCTGCTCGCTCAAGCCCACCTCTGCCCCGGTGGGGGCCACGGTCTGTCCGCCGGTCCAGTCCTCCGGCAAGTCCGCCGGAAGCGGAGTTTTGATCGGATTTTCAGCCATTGCTTACCACTCCTTCCGCTACAGGGATAATGTGCTTCAAGACCACATTCGTGGTAACAGGGATATACACGGTAGAGGACGTGAGGATATTCCCCTCTGCATCCAGCAGTTCCAGGGCGGTGATCTCTGTGGCCTGGGACGGCATGATGGTATAGGTGACGGTCAGCTCCGACCCCTCCACGGTCTTGGTCAGTCCGGTAATCGCAACTGTTCCGTTGACCCGGGCGGAGGCCACATCGCCGCTGACGAAGTTCGCCACACCGGCCAAGAGGGCCTGCTGGATGGATGGCGTCTCAGGCATCTTAATCACTCCCTCCGGGCCGTCGGTTGCGAAGGGCAGCCGCCCCAGCTCCCACGCCCCCAGCCTGTAGTTATAAATTCTCTGCGCGGACGAAATTGTCTCGGAGAGCAGCAGCCCCGTCCGCACAAAGGGGGAATTGACCCACACGATATGCGCCGGTTTGATACGGTTGATGGTGAAAGCCAGCTCGGTGGCGTAGTTCTGGTTTTGGGCCGCGCTTTCGATATAAAGTGTGTAGTTTGGGTAGTCTACCGTGACCTTCCATTCACCCGGCCCGATCAGCTCGTCCAGCTTTTGATAGAGGAATCCCAGGGTATAGGGTGGACGGGTAGAAATGCGGTTGAGCACGCGGGTCCTTCGGAATGCCAGGCTTTCCACCTGTGGGTTTGGTACAATTCGGAATACCTGCTCCCACATGCCAACCGCCCTCTCGTCCATCGTCTGGAAAAAGAAATTGTCAGCCACACCCACGATTTCCTCCGCCAGGGCCTCAAACTGCTGCTGTTCGGTCAAGCAGATCTGCTGATAGTCCAGCACCTCCCGGTACCACGGGGGCAGCAGGGACAGCAGGCTGGTATCCAGCTCAATTGGATTCATTCAGCGTCACCGTCCCTATCACGGGCACCTGCTGGGTTTCGCCCGTCTCCGTCAGGAGGAGATCTGCCGTACCGCCGTTGAGCTGCACGTTGGTGGCGTTGACCACGCCGGCCACCCCCACGATAGCGGCGGTAACCCTGGCCACGTACACATCGGCAGCGTAGGACACGTTGTTGGCGGACACGTTGGTGTCCCACCCCTGCCGCACGCTGCGCAGATATGTCTCAATGGCCTGCTCCACCGGTTCCTGCACCTGTCCGATGGCATATCCGGCGGCCAGCAGGAGGGTGGCGGAGACATTCACCGCCAACTCTGTCGGGGCCACCGCCGTCACCTTTGCCCCGATAGGGGCCAAGCCCAGCCCCAGCCCCTGGTTGGGGGGCGGGTCGATGGCATTCTGCACCTTCTCCACCAGTGTGGATGAGGCAGGCAGGAAATCCGCCCCCAGAACGGACAGCTTCACAGTGCCACCGCCGCTCCAGGTGGGGTATACCTGCACCCCGCCCACGCCGTCAATGGCGAGGACGTTCTGGCGGTAGTCGGCAATATTGCCGCCAAAGGGACGGTTATTGAGCGCCTCAATCAGCCGTTCCCGAAATGCGCTGTCGGTCTCTGTGTCGTCACCAGGCACCAGGATATCCGTAATCTGTGCACTGGTCAGCCCCGGAATGGCGGTAATCGGCAGGATGGGCCCGGTGTACTCGTTTCCGATGGCGCCGGGGGTCTCCGCGGCCAGCTGGTACTGGTTCCCCGTATCGGTTGCCGCCGTTACGGTAAAGTTGATTGAGCCCGCTCCGTTGATGGTGGAGAACCGGGCTCCAATGGGCACAGAGGTATTGAACACGCCCAGGCGTACCGCGGCGGAGGCCGGATATCGGGTCAGGCCGCCAATCACAGCCAGCATATCCAGGGAATCCCCCACAGCCGTCTGCACGAAGGCCGCCCGCTGCACCCGGTCCAGAGTGAGGTAGAACCCCGCCAGGGTGTAGGCCGCCGGGGAGATGGCCGTCGGGATGGGGGCCGTGTCCCGCTTGTCATAAGTATCGGGCACCCGGTCCAGCATCTCCTGACGGAGGCTTGCATAGGTCTCTTGAGTAAAGTCAATCAAGTGATATCCACCTCCACACTGGTCTGCATCTCTCCATATACTGTGCTCACGGTGAGGGAGGCCCTCAACATATCCCCTTCCACGGCATACGTAAAGCCGGAGATCCCCCGCACCCGGTCGTCCATTTTCAGCGCCTCGGTGATACGCCGCTGAAGTTCCGAGGCCACATACCCCGGGTCCTGCCCGATGAGCCCATCCCACTGCATCCCGGAGTAGGGGGAATAAATCTGCCAGCGGAACCGCTCCACATTGAGAATGACCTCCACAGCCTGCCGGACAGAATACCAGCCGTCACATTCCCCCTGGATGCGGTTGGTTTCCTTGTTGATATACCACGTCCTGGATGGCTGGGAGACGAAGGACACCCCGGCGGACAGGTCGATAGCGGATGTAGGCAAAGTCGGCATCAGGCTTCCTCCTCAAAAATCCGGGACAGGACGATGAACTTCTGCCCGTGCTGTACCCGCAGCAGGAGCACTCTGTCCCCCTCCTCCAGCCTGCGGTTCAGGATAATAAAACCGTCCTTGACAGGCAGCTTCTTCCCGTCCTCCCAGCACACGATGTCCTCCCCCTGTAGGGCGGCATCCGCCCCCTCAGAAACCAGAGCGTATTCCCCCAGGTAGGAGCCGTCCAGTCCCGTGGTGGTGGTGCCCGCCGAGTTGGCATGGGTGTGGGAGAGGGTCTGAATCCGGTGCCTGTGGGCCAGCACCGGGATTTTCTTCTCAATCACCGGCTCAGTGAGGCAGAGCTGCCTCCGTCTCAGGGGAGATGTGGCAGGGTTAATGGTGATCTCCAGCGGTTCTTCTCTGGTCACCGTGCCCACCCGCAGGTCTGTTGGCTGCCCGGCGGCGGTGTTCTCCTGCATCATCTGGTACAGAACATCTTTCAGATCCACGCACTCACCTCTTACACATGTTCCAGCCCCAGGGTCTCAAACTCCATTGTGTGGTCGTCATTTGCCCAGGTGTGGGTCACCTTCTCCAGAAGGACGTATTGGTCGAGATTGATATCCCCAAGGCCCTGCACCTTCATGAGCACCATCTGTCCCGCCCGCAGGCCGGGCACCCCCAGGGAGGATACCTTCAACGTCCGCATCCGGCGGTTATAGCACGACAAGGTGGCCCGGGCCTGGGCCTGTACCTGCGCGTCATTCATGGTGCCATCCACCGTCTGGTAGAGCTGGAGCATGCCCCACTGTCCAATTGTGGCGCTGTCCTCCGCTACGAACACATCCGCCCTGCCGGTCTCCTCGTTGGGCCGGGCCAGTTTGACGTGGTTGTAGGTCTGCTCGTCGATGTCGGTCTTGTAGGTGTAGTCGGTCAGCAGGGACATGTCGCCGATGACCACGTTGGAGACCATATCCCGGGGCTGCCGGAGGGCCAGTCCGTTTCCATCATCGAACAGTACATAGATGTTCCCGGTGTTGAGCAGGGTCTGTTGGATGGCCTCCCCCAGGATATCCAGGCAGCTCTCGTCCTCCTTATAGAAGTCCGGGATAGCGTACCCCGTATCCGCTACCTGCCCCACGTCAATCTGGAGGTCGGCGGCGATCTGCCGGAGCATATCCCCGGCGGTCTGCGCCTCAAAGTTATAGGATGCGTTGGCCTTCAGATAGCGGATGCGGTCGTAGCATGTGACCTGAATCTCCCCCCAGCGGTCCTTGCTCTTGGTGAATACCCAGCCGTAGAACTGGAGCTGGCCGTCCGCCGAGAACCGGACGATATCGCCCTC
>OOBY01000334.1_pt1 | contig 42233 bp, 49 predicted proteins | sample 1671751 | NCBI WGS metagenome assembly OOBY01 (sample SAMN06348189, study PRJEB24527) | human gut metagenome | biome: human gut; feature: ankylosing spondylitis patient; material: feces | host: Homo sapiens | place: China | collected 2015-10
TTTCCGGTTAATACATTCATGAAATCTATCAAGATTTCAACGGTATTATTTAGTTGAGTATTTACTTAAAATGTAACAAATATAATTACGACTCCTCATTGGGAGTGATTTAGCATGAGACATCTTTCCTGTGTGGAAAGTTCATCTGGTAATTAAATAAAAATGATTGCAAAGGAATATCACTATGCAAAGAAAAGTACTGGCCCTCATGATTCCTGCGCTGTTAATGGCAGGCGCAGCACATGCAGCAGAAATTTATAATAAAGACGGCAACAAATTAGATCTGTACGGAAAAGTAGATGGTCTCCACTACTTCTCTGACGATGCGTCAAAAGATGGCGATCAAACCTATATGCGTCTGGGCTTTAAAGGCGAAACCCAAATCAACAACCTGATGACCGGCTACGCGCAGTGGGAATACAACGTTCAGGCTAACAACACCGAAGGGTCTGATAACCAGTCCTGGACGCGTCTGGCTTTCGCGGGTGTGAAAGTGGGTGATTACGGTTCATTTGATTATGGCCGTAACTACGGTGTGCTGTACGACGTGGAAGGCTGGACAGATATGCTGCCAGAATTCGGTGGCGACTCATACACCTACGCCGATAACTTTATGACCGGCCGTGCAAACGGCGTGGCAACCTACCGTAATACCGACTTTTACGGTCTGGTGCAGGGTCTGAACTTTGCGCTGCAATACCAGGGCAAAAACGAATCCGGCAATAACAATCAGGAAGGGACCAACAACGGCCGTGATACGCGTCATGAGAACGGCGACGGTTTCGGTATCTCTACCACCTATGATTTCGGCATGGGCTTCAGTGCAGGCGCGGCTTACGCCTCTTCTGACCGTACCAACGATCAGGTGACACGTACAACCGCGGGCGGCGATAAAGCAGATGCATGGACTGCTGGCCTGAAATACGATGCCAACAATATCTACCTGGCGGCAATGTATTCCGAAACCCGCAATATGACACCATACGGTGATAACGAAGGTAATGTGGCTAACAAAACGCAGAACTTTGAAGTCACCGCGCAATATCAGTTCGACTTTGGTCTGCGTCCGGCGATTTCTTACCTGCAGTCCAAAGGTAAAGATCTGAGCAACGGTCAGGGCGATCAGGACCTGGTTAAATATGCTGACGTAGGTGCCACCTACTATTTCAACAAAAACATGTCCACCTATGTTGATTATAAAATCAACCTGCTGGACGAAGACGACAGCTTCTACAAAAATAACGGCATCAGCACTGACGATGTTGTTGCATTAGGCCTGGTTTACCAGTTCTGATCCTACGAGCCCGCAGCTTTCTGCGGGCTCAAAACATCGCTATAAGCCTTTTCTGACCAGCTCAGCGGCTTTGACGAACACCTCGTCTTCAACGCCATCGCCCTTCTGTCTGCCGAGTCTGACCAGTTCATCAACGATACTTTCACGGTTGATCGGCTTCTGCGCTGAAACCAGCCCAATAACAGCGGCCCCAATCGCCAACCCAACCAATCCTGTTTGTTCTTCTTTGTTCTTCATGATCGCGCTCCCTTGTACAACAGAAAAGCGTAGCAGGAATACAGTAAATAGTGTTTGCTACCCCACCCGATGCTCATAACGCAGAGAAATGATAAACCGCCGCCATCGCTACGATGCTCAGGATGACACTTAGCATAAAGTAGGTTTTAAAGGGCTGCTTTTGCGTTTTATGGCGAAAAAGTTGTTGACCCAGAATGGCGCCAGGCCAGCCGCCTGTCACCCCAAACGCCAGCAAAGTGGCTTCCGGGACTCTGCGCATGCCCTTTCGCGCCGCCATTTTATCCGCGCCATATATCGCCATCGTCAGCACATTGATGAGCACGAACCACATGACAAGAGGATTCGAAGTAAAAAAGCTGCCAGTCGCAGCGGAAAACAGAAGCAGATAACAAAAACGATTGAGCGTCATAGCAGTGACCACGGGAATGTTGAGCGTATTCAGATGCCGCATTATACGCGATAACGTGAATGTATCAGGTTGATGCTATGTCAATTTCTGCCAACATTCCAATCCCCACCATCAAATTGATTTTCTTAACTATTTTTGTAAAATGCATATATCCTGAGAGACGAGTTATCTCCATCTGTTTAGTTTTGTAGTCCTCTAAGGTAGCATTACGCAAAGAAGAACGTGAAAAATGCTGGATAAATGCACCAACCTGGCGAAAAGATAAAGGAATTCCAAAATGATTTATGATTGTTTTTTATACTACGATGAAGATATGCTGCTTGAACTTCGCCTTAATACGTTAAACGAAGTCATTGATAAGTTTGTGATTGTAGAATCAACTCACTCATTTACTGGAATTCCGAAGCCTCTCAATTTTAATATCGACAAATTCCCTGAATTTAAAGATAAAATCATTTACGTTGTTTACGATTCACTTCCTAAGCTGAAAAATGGCGTCGAAGGGGAATATGATGCCTGGGCTAATGAAGCAGCGACCAGAAACGCAACAATGCGCGGACTTCGTGATGCTAAGGACGACGATATTATTATCATCTCCGATGTCGATGAGATCTTCACCCCTGAAGCCATTAAGCAAATTAACCCGAAGAAATTATGTACGACCTTTCACATGAATTTCTTCAACTATCAATTTAACCTGCAAGTCTTTAATAAAGATGGCTCTCCGCGCCTGTGCACACTTCCGCGCGCGACAACGTTACGTAATCTTAGAGACCGTTTTGGCGGAAACGCGTTTGACTTTAGAAACGTTAAGTCCACTAAAATTTACAAAGACTTTTTGTCAAGACTGACATTCAAATATAGAAACAAGATTGTAAAAAATGCGGGTTGGCACTTCTCATGGGTTATGTCGCCTGAACGCATCTCAAAGAAGATGTCTACGATCTCTCATACTGAACACGATACGCCAGAATTCAATAATCCTGAACACATCATGAAAGTGATTACGAATGCAGAGGACATCTGGGGTCGAGACAGAAAATTAGTTAAGCAGGATCTTAAAAACCCTGAGTTTCCGGCTTACTTAGTCGATAATAAAGAGAAGTTTAAAGAGTTCATTATTTAATCAGCGGTTTTGACCAGATAATACCGGGTGCTTTTACTGTTTCTGTCCTACTATAAAGCACTCTCTTTTTCCCATAATCGCAGGAATCGATCTCGCCCTCTCTGTTGCCATCGCGGGAAGCCTACTACTCTTTATCAATCCAACACCGCTTTAAAACATGCTGGTATTCGCCGCCGGAATCCGTAACATACGCGGCATACTTTTGCCTGCTGGCTTTTATCTGCCAGCGCTAACCCGTCTTTCGACCCTGCTGGCTCCGAAGGTAGTAATAGATGCAACAAAATCAAGAAGTTAACAAAAAAGAACAATACAACCTGAACAAGCTACGCTGATTTTGCCAACTCATTGATATCATTTATTTTATCAATCCATTCAATTAGTTATAGCATAGTATCTTCCCCCTAAAGCTACCCACAACTACATTTTTAGTGCCCTTTTTTTGCCCCTATTCCGGACTTTTGCCCCTAAATTTGCCCCCAAATAACCTTCTTTTGCGTAGCTCCTTCCAGTTTCGCACCCCCCCCTTTACGCTTACCAAGCTGATCAGCATAATCGCCACGAATCCGTTTGTAAGACTTAACCAGCGCGCTACTTTCTCTCCCTGCCCTATACTTCAGTCAAGGTCATGACTGGAGGTTTCTATGTGTGGACGTTTTGCACAAGCCCAAACCCGTGAAGAATATCTGGCATACTTGGCCGATGAAGCCGATCGTGACATTGCGTTTGATCCGGAACCGATTGGTCGTTACAACGTGGCGCCAGGAAACAAAGTGCTGCTATTGAGCGAACGCGACGAACAACTGCACCTCGATCCGGTATTCTGGGGCTACGCGCCCGGGTGGTGGGATAAGCCGCCATTGATTAACGCGCGCGTCGAAACTGCGGCCACCAGTCGAATGTTTAAACCTTTGTGGCAGCATGGCCGGGCAATCTGCTTTGCTGATGGATGGTTCGAGTGGAAGAAGGAAGGCAACAAGAAGCAGCCATATTTCATTCACCGGGCAGACGGTCAGCCGATATTTATGGCCGCGATCGGCAGTACGCCATTTGAACGCGGCGATGAAGCGGAAGGATTTCTGATAGTGACGTCTGCAGCTGACAAAGGACTGGTCGACATTCACGACCGTCGGCCATTGGTTCTGTCGCCTGAAGCGGCCCGGGAGTGGATGCGTCAGGATTTGGGAGGGAAAGAAGTTGAAGAGATAGCCGCCGACGGCGCTGTGCCAGCCGATATTTTCATTTGGCATCCCGTACTATCAGCAGTAGGCAATCCCCGTAATCAAGGTGCTGAGTTGATTACCCCAATGCACTCTGACGAGTTATGAACTTAATTTTTTACTTTTATTACTCCTGCATAGTATAATTTCGCAAAAGATATTAAAGAGCAGATACCATGTGGAATTATATAAAAAATAACGAAGCAATTGCTGTAGCCATACTTAGTGCTATGGCTTATGTTGCCGCGTATGTCTTCGAGTGCGGATACGCTAATTTTTACGGCATCCCTAAAGAGTTAATATCCATATCATTAGGGAATATATTAATGATGTCACTGACTCTTTTTATTGCTTCTTACGTATGTTTTATTTTCTGCAGCCTCCCTCTAGTAATATTGGGTAGGCTTTATAAAAACATATACATGTCCACTATACTTCCCCGTATACTTTCTCTTTTCATTTTCGTAACATTAATTCTCTATTTAAATGGCTCCGCCAATTATATTAATTTAAAGACAACTATTTACGTTATGATTGCATTATTCTTTATGGCTTCACTAATGGCCTTCCTTAGGGAGAAGGAGAAGGAGAAGGAGAAGGAGAAGGAGAAGGAGAAGGAGAAGGAGAAGGAGATACAAACAAAAAAAACATCATCCTTCAATATAATTGATGATTTTTTCTCAAATTTATTTATTGTTGGCAGTGCATCCCTGGTATTTATTTTAAGCTGTGGAACATATATCGCTCAAAGTACCCTACCTTTAGGGAATATAAAGCTAAATGACAAGGAATATTCTATTGTTCGTGTTTATGGAGAGAACTTCATTGCCTTAAGCAAAGAGGATATGACTAAAAATAAAGGACATAGAAATACAATTTACATATTTAAAAGCGAAGATCTGAAATCAACTCCGATTATTACGCACAAATTAAAAAACCCAGAAGCCGATAAACATAGCCCCCCCTAATAAATAGTTTAATTATGTTTATATTGAGGCATTTTATTTTATACGTAACAAATCTGTGTATCTTGTTGTATATCGCGGCGATAGCATTTCACGTTTCATCTGCCATCGCTGCTGTATACCCTGCCCTGCAAAGTAGAGCGTTCCTTTGCCGCCTTTAGCATTGAGCTGGTCGAGGACCTGCATCAGCTGCGCACTGTCTTCACGTGGCGCGTTCTCATCGAAAAGGTTCAACTGCGCCACGCCCTGGCTGAAAAAATCACCAAGCATGATTCCAGCCTTTTGATAGCGGTGGCCATCCTTCCAGATTTTGTCCAGGCACTTTACCGCGGCGTTGATGATATCGCGTGAATCCTGAGTTGGTGTAAGAAGCTTCATTGATGCGCTATTACCGTAATACGGTTCATTTAGCGCAAAGGGAGAGGTCTTAACGAACGCCGAGATGAACCGGCAATACTGATGCTCACCGCGAAGCTTTTCGGCGCCGCGGGCTGCATAACTGCAGATAGCCTGGCGCATCTGTTCGTACTCGGTGACGCGTTCGCCAAATGACCGACTGCATACGATTTCCTGCTTTGCTGGCGCAAACTCTTCCAGCTCAAGACAAGGCTCGCCGCGCAACTCCCGGACCGTTCGCTCGAGTACCACGTTAAAATGTTTACGGATAATCCATGTGCTTTGTTCTGAGAGATCCAGAGCGGTTTTGATACCCATCGCGTTGAGCTTTTTGCTAATGCGTCGGCCGACGCCCCAGACGTCTTCGACTGGAACCAGGGCAAGCAGTCGCCGCTGGCGGTCGATGTTTGATAAATCAACTACCCCGCCCGTCTGCCGCTGCCATTTCTTTGCTGCGTGGTTGGCGAGTTTAGCGAGAGTTTTTGTCTGAGCAATGCCAACGCCAACGGTGAGGTGAGTACGCTTCAGAACCGTAGCGCGGATCTCTTTGCCGAACTCCGTCAGGTCCCGGCAGTTGCGAACACCTGTCAGGTCGCAAAAAGCTTCGTCGATGCTGTATATCTCGACTCGGGGGCTCATTTCTTCAAGCGTTGTCATTACCCGGTTAGACATATCAGCATACAGCTCATAGTTGCTGCTGAAGCAAACAACGCCAGCGCGCCGGAAAAGCTCCTTTTGCTTGAAGAACGGCTCCCCCATTGTAATTCCTGCGGACTTGGCCTCGGCGCTGCGTGCGATTACACAGCCATCGTTATTTGAGAGAACGACAACCGGCCGCCCTCTCAGGTCCGGCCTGAATACAGTCTCGCATGATGCATAGAACGAATTCACATCACAGAGAGCAAACATATTCAGCTTGCAGATTTAACGATGAAAGTCACGACGCCGAAAACATCCAGCGTGTCTTCGCTGCCAACAACAATCGGGCTGTAGGCGCTGTTCATAGGATTGAGTTGCACGGTCGGGCGCAGCTGCAGGCGTTTAACAGTGAACTCCCCTTCCACCGCGGCGATGACAATGTCACCGTGCTCAGCAGTGCGCGAGCTGTCCACCACCAGCAGATCACCGTCGCTGATCCCGGCTTCGATCATAGAGTCGCCAGCCGCCTTAACGAAATATGTCGAGCTGGGGTGGGAAACCAGTAACTCATTGAGATCGATACGCTGTTCAACGTAATCAGCCGCTGGGCTTGGGAAACCACACTGTACTAAGTCACTGAAAAGCGGGAGAGCAATAATTTCTCGCAGTTCTGTAGGCCTGATGAACTCCATAACGCACACCTCAAATACTGTTTTTATATACAGTAGTTTCATTTGGGTATGCACGCAAGTCACAGGGTCTGTCATGGCTGATTAAAGCTTCGCCGTTTCGTTTCTAAGTTTCTATGTCGCTTCGGATTATGAGTTTTGTAAATTTTATGGCCGCAACACTATTTGAGCAGATTTAAGCCTGTTTTGAAGCGGGAAATTTTTTATAAAGCGTGCATACGGCAACGTCATAAATTATCGCTACCTGCTTCCTGTCCAGACCGTTCGCAATAAGTCGGCCCGCCTGGTCCCATTGCTCCGGAGTAAGCTTCGGACGCCTTCCGCCGATTCGCCCTTTCTCTCGAGCTGCAGCCAGACCTGCCCGGGTACGCTCCACAATCAACTCCCTCTCCATTTCCGCCAAGGCTGACATGATATGAAAGATGAAGCGCCCCATCGGGCTGGATGTATCGATACTGTCCGTGAGGCTCTTAAAGTGGATACCGCGCTGCCGGAGTTCGTCCACCAGCAGAACCAGATTACGCATGCTGCGCCCAAGGCGATCCAGCTTCCAAACCACTAACGTATCCCCCTCATTCAGCGCCCTGAGAAGTTTTTTGAGTACTGGTCGGTTTGCCACGGTTCCGCTCATTTTTTCTTCAAAAATTTGCTCACATCCTGCGCGTTCGAGCGCTTGTCGCTGAAGATCAGTATTTTGGTCATTTGTTGACACCCTTACATAACCAATTTGCATATTTTTCACCCAGTTATTTCTGCAAAAAAATCAGGTGAAGTTATCGGCCAGGCAGCCCCAGGGCAATCTATAAAACGTCGGTTTAGGAGATAGCGTCACAGCCAACTTCGGAAGCCTCGAGATTGGTGCAAAAAAAGCCTCTTCTGCAAGCTTCGTCGATTTTCATTTTCTTGGCACCAACGACTATGACGCACGCATCCTTTGCGGCGGCAATTCTAATGGCGCCATGGGGAAAGGAGACCTCACATTTTACGCAGGTAAATACGTTTTTATCGGCGATAGCTTTGAATTTCGTAATCCAATTACCTGCCAGAACAGCATCAGCGCATCGGCAAAAATAGCGACGGCTGCTGATATGGAATGCAAAACTAAAATTGCTGTTTTGGCCCCAGCTGACAATCAAAATGCCCATGTGTGGTTCTATGGCACAGGTGGGGCATCCAGGGGAGTTATTTATTCCGGGCAAACAGGAATTATTCAGATCCGTCCTGACAACAATGATAATGGGGGCTCCAACGGATACTCTTTTGCATTTGGGGCTGATGGTAAGTTCACCTGCGTCACGATGAACCAGACTTCGGATGAACGAGTTAAATTCGACAAAGAGCCCGTCAGTAACGCTCTGGAGAAGATTTGTTCCCTGACGGGGTATACGTTCGGCATCCAACTGACTGAATCGGAATCGGTGCACAGCGCAGGCATCATCGCTCAGGATTTGGAAAAAGTGTTGCCCGTTGCTGTAAGTTCTGGCGGGACCGGCACTACACCGACCGGAGAAGAGATTAACGATCTAAAAACCGTGGACTACAGTGCGATGAGCGCCTTGTATGTTGAGGCCATGAAGGAGCTGGCCAACCTGGTAAAAAGTATAGAGAGTGAGCTTGCCGAACTCAAAGCCCGATCCGCGATATAGTGTATTAGCTCAGACTTGACCTGATAGATTTATCTGGCAGCACACTATCAAATCTGACAGTCTGCTTTGAGCGAAAAGCGGGCATTAACGCCCAATTAAAGTGTGAAGCACGTATTCACCATACTCAATTTGAATACCTTAATCACTAAATTTGAACCAAACTGAAAATGCCAAGCGTGCTGAGCCATTCTTAAATTGTTTGTTATATTTCAAGCACGACAGAGTCAATAGACAACCTTGAGTTATCAGAAATATCCTCGACAAACTCAGCCCACGTACCTCTCTCGACTCTTCGACTGCAATAATGCGAAGTAGCCCTAATGAAGCCAATAGCGACGTCATACAAATCTTGGATAAATTCTTCTATAATAGCTTCGTTGTTGTCACCGTAGGATAAAAATATAGAGTCACGATAGTTCGCTTTACCACGGTATCTAAATGCCTGAATAAGGAAATTAACTTGTCCTTTTTCTAGTGCGTGATCGCGAACTTCGCGAGCAGCTTTCGTGCGAAAGTTGTCAACACCAAGAGCTTTGAAATCACGAGAAGTTCTCACCCTCTCTTCTGTTTCCCACTTTTTGTAGCCATGAGTCCCCTTTAGATAGGAAACCAGTGCACCATGAGCAGTTTCATTATCATAAGCTCTATCATTCAGGTCGAAACGGTTAGCACCTCTATATGCAGCAATCTCGGCATCAGCAGTGTTTGAAACTAAACTAGTTAGAAGAAGATTAAATGGATATGGGATAAGTTCTTTTTCCGCGATATCTGACTGCCAAACTTTTGCTGTGGCTGTATGTGTCTCTTGAATAGAACCAGAAGATGCTGCAACCATCGCGCTAGCGGAAAAATAGATACTGTAATACCAAGAAATAATAGCTGAACGACATATGTCATATTTATCTTCGACATCTTTATTCATACTTTTCAAAGATGACAGATTATGTAAGGCCATCATTGTGTTCTCAAACACAAGCGTATCAGCTTCACGATTGACAGGTCTACGTTGTACCCGAGCATATAAATCATTTAGTTTATCATCGGCACAAGCGCCACCGTTAACGACTTCGGCAAGGGCCCTCATCCAATTTACAGTCCCCTGAAACGCAAACCGGGGCTCTGCCTGATCACCGGCTTCAAATAGCCTGTCTAATAGCCACTTACTCATGATAAACCTTTGGAAATATGCGGTTATTCAGCGGAAAAATCTGTATCTAAACACGGACTTTTCCACGTTTGTAAATTTAATGTGTGGAACACTACATCGCTTTTGTATAACTGACAACAGCTTATAGGTACAGCCGGGAAATGTATTTGTTATAAATACGGATTAATCCACCTAACAAGTGGTGGCGATACCTTGATCCGGACAAGATATTTTTGCAGTGCAACAACGTCTGCAATTGGCACAGAGCGGACTGTCAGCTTAGGTTAAGCCGTGTGCAGCAACAGTACCAGATCAAGTTTGAACTAATACAGATATAGCTTACTGAACTGAAACCTTAGTGGCACCCTGTTCTTCCAAAACCTTGACACGGATTGTTAGGGCCTTGATTGCTGCCAGCGCATCGAGCAACATTGGCGTCTGATCAAGATGCAGTATGCCGCCTATTTCTTTCACGTATTCGGGATCAATCGTTTCAATCTGCTGAGATATCACCCCGCGTCGTGGGGTCTGCGTTTCATCATCCTTAAAAGTGAAATGCTTGAATTCCATCCTGCAGATATTAAGCAGCGCCTCTTCCAGATCGAGGTCATCACCGATGTTTTTCATAGTTCTATCGGACACCGCTGAAGTCATGATCTCCTTCCAAGGGCTCCAAGCATTGGTGTTGTAACCCCTGAAAAAAAATCGTCCAGCATCAGTTTGGCTTGGATATGGCAAACAAAACTGCGTTAGCGCTACGTCGGCAATACGAACATAATTTTGAACATACCCATACCAACTTGAGATAGGTCCTGAGGTTGATTTCGACATATCCAAAAGTAAACGATAAGTTCCTGGCTCTGTAAGGCTGTTGAAGTTTGTCCCATCAGGAGCAACGGCCGAGTCTGTTTTAAATACCCTGGCATCGCCAGTAGGTAATCCAAATGCTCCCACTTGCATGACGTTACCGGCTGCCGTTCCGACGTCCTTCGTAGCGCTACTTCCCAAACCGAGGTTTGTGCGAGCGTCTTCTGCCTTTGTTGCCCCGGTCCCGCCGTCTGCAACAGCAAGCGCACCATTGCTCCCTTTCTGCGCCAGTTTGCCGATGCCGGGGATCGTTACAGAGCTGCCGTTGATGGTAACTGCGATGCTCTGGTTTGCTGAGGTGGTGGCGAACATCTCCCACGCGCCGATGTTCTCGTCATACTCTTTGATGAGCTGCGACATGGCCTGTGCTAGGCCGTCGACTGAGATATTGTCTGACACAAGGATTCCATACTTCTGGCCGCTCAGCGCCGGGGAAGCAGCTGGCGTAACCGTCAAAGACGTGGCGCTGTTCACGGATGAAATCTGGAACAGCTGCACCGGGTTAGACATCACGATAATCGTCTGGCCAGCGCGAACCTGGCTGGCGGGTGCCGTCCAGTTCGTGCCGGTCCCGGTTGCGGTGTTTCCGTTAATGGCGATGGTGCCGGTGTTATAAAGCATATTTTCTCCAGGCAATAAAAAACCTCGCCGGAGCGAGGTTTGTTTTGAAACAGAATGAGTTATTGGCAGGTGGTGCTGATGAACGTGTTGGCACTAACCCAAGTCCAGTTAAAGGGATAACCGGCGCGGTACTGAGTCTGATTGTTTTGTTTACGCACTCCGTAAATCTGGACACTGTTTTCCTGCCCGCCGATAAGGGCTGTACCAGAACACACAGGTTGCTGTTTCTCAATAACGCCAGCGCAACCGGAGAGCAAAACCGCCACCGCCAGGCAAAGAATCATGTTTTTCATAGTGGTTATATCCCAGGACATTCACAAGGTTACACAATAACAATATGAATCAATGGGATATAATTGATTTGGTAGATCAATTATCCAAAATTGATCGTTGAAAACGATCAATCGTAGTTGGCGCAGTTAATGGCCATGATGACGTTTCTCATGTTTGAGTACGCGACGTTTTGCAGGCTCCCGGTGGGGGTTGTCTGAGGTCTGGCAAATATCCGCGTATTGCTCCCCTCAAGTTTCGCCATGCTCTTGTATATTGCCGAGTAAGGCTGCGGCTGACCTCCTGCTGATACAACCCCGGTAATCAGGCCGAGCATAACAGGCATGCAGGCCCACTTCCCCGCCCGGGTTGTGTTGATGTTATAGCCTGAGCTGGCATCCACTCCGGCAGTGCCGATGGTAACGACATCACCAAGCGTGCGCGTCTCGTGGGTTAAAATCAGGGTCCCCGATGCATCCCACACGGCCATCCCGTAATCTGGCTTTGTCTGGGGGAAAATAGAGAAAAAATAAACGTACGCTGTGCCGGTTGCATTAGGTCTGAGAAAATCAATCGTGATGGTGTTTCCGCTTACCGTCTGAGTGATTTCCACCTCAACCGTGCAATGAACGAAGGCCACAACGGGCTGACCTGAGGGAAAGGTGTGCGTAACCTTGGTATTGAAACCCGATGTTCCCTGCAGTGCCGCTGTTTTGCGCGCCTGTAATGCAATTGGCGAGCTATTCGCGGTAACCCATACCTCACCGCTCGTCGTCGTCAGTAAACCGCCGTACTGCGCCATTTATGCCCTCTCGATCTGGAAAATGAGAAAAGCTGCAACTGCGGGTTCAGTCCCTGCTGAGTAGTCGGTATCCCCCACAGAGGAAACCGTTGCAGTACCGCCGGAGATGGTGATCTTCCTTCTTCCAGTTCCCCACTTATCATCGTTCATGACCTGAAAGTAGGTCAGTTTGCAACCCGGTGGCAGGGCAACGGTATAAGAACCTGTTTTCTGGTTAACGGCCAGCTGCACATAGCCGCAAACGCTGACTGGCTTAATTCCATAGTTGTTAACCTTGCCTGAAGCGTCCCATGTTTGAACACCGAAATCCGCCATCGTACCTCCTGAAAAAAAAGAGGCCCCGCAAGAAGCCTCCCGTCACCATGTACCAGTGATTCTCCCGATCTGCACCCTCAACACATTGTTGGAGTCCCGTACACTGATTGTCTGGTTGGTCTGTTTCATGGCCCCCTCACCAGCTGTCGAACCGTAGTTTTCAAAAGTACCGGCCTTATCCAGCCTCCACCCGACTGAGCCAGCCACATAGTTATTCGACTGGATATAGTTGCCGATTTTGGCGTTCTCAATGGTGCCGTCCTGGATGAAGCTGGCCCGGATGAATGTCTGCCCGTTCTGGATCACGAACGGCAAGGCCACGCTGTTACCGGCCGCCGTGGTGACTGCGAAGCGATCAGCCAGGAAGATAACCTGCGACTGCATGCCGGATTGCGTATTCTCCACGCCGATCCCCATCCCCGCGGCGTAATACTGCCCGTTGCTGGAGACACCAACCTTGATGTTGTACATCGCCTTCAGGTCGCCGTTGACGTTCGCAATGGCCTGCGCATTGGTGGTGATCGCAGAAGTGTGGCCATTAACGGTCGCCGTGATGCTGTTTACCTGCGTGGCCATAGCCTGCTGGTAATCGGAGAACGTCTGGTTCAGGCTGTTGATGGATGCCTTGTTACCGTTCACGTCAGTCTGCAAACTCAGCAGCGAACGCGCCGTTGCCTCCTTCTCGTTGACGATCACCTCATCAATGCGGTCCAGCTGCGCGCTGTTACCGGCGACAGATGCCGACAGCGTTTTGCGCGCGGCCACCTGCGCCAGATTGCCCTGAATAATCGCGATGGCGGAGTTCTTCACCCCGCCCGTCATGCCGTCCATAGAAACGCTGATGTTGTCGATTCGCTGGCCCAGGGCGGTATCAGCCGTCGCAACGGTCTGCTCAAGCTGACTGAGTGAAGACGAAACATTCCCGACCGTGCTGGAAAGCTCATTAACGCTGGTCTGAACCTTCCCGACGTCCTGGGCATTTTTGGCGATATCCTTCGCCTGCTGCTCCAGTTCGTCGCTGGCCTGTTTGATGTCGTTAGCCATGCCAGCAATTTTTTCATTGCTGTCCACCGCGTTCTCGATCAGGTCTTTGAACGTATCGGAGTCTTTAATTTCCTCCAGAATCACATCTGTGATGTCGGAAACATCGATGCTGGCCTGTCCTCGCACCCATTCCGTGTACCCTGATTCGTTGCCGCTGCGGTCCACCAGCTGCGCGCGGTACCAGAAAATCTGCCCAGCCTTAAGGCCCATCTGCTGATATTTGCGCTGCGGGTAAGGCACATCGGCCAGCAGCATCGCATCGTCTTCGGTACCGGTCAGACTGTACTGAATTTCCGTCTTCAGCGTGTCGTCGGTATTCGCCGGGAATCCCCAGTTCAGCTCGATACCGAATACCACGTTTTCAGAAGCGATAAAGCCAACCGGCTTCGGTGGATTGCCCACTTTACCCCTCAGAGTTTTCTCTTCTGAATATCCCCATCCGGATGAAATTTCTGCGGCATTGATTGCGCGCACGCGCACCAGGTAGCGCCCGGCATAAATCCCCGGGACGTCGAATGACGTGGTGGAGCTGCGCGGCACGTTAACCCAGTTCCCGTCGTTGCGGCGCCATTGCGCTTCATAGGCGATAGCGTTCTGCGCCTGGTCCCAGCTCACGCGCATTGTTTCGACGCTGATATTTTGCTGAACCACGGAAAACGAGCTGATCACGATATTCGCAGGCGGCGACTGGTTGCCCGGCGGGATCACGCTCACCGGCCGCTGGTCAATGATGGCTCCGGTATCAATGCGATCGAATTTATCCGGATCGTGATTTGCACCGACGATTGTGAACGTGCCGTCGTTATTATCAGTTACCGTAATAACGCGATACTGCTGTGCGTAGAGCTCATCAGACTCAATGACCCATACGGCCTCAGACACAGGCGTTTCGCTATAAGCGGTCGTAACGGTCACTTTATTGCCCGTAATCGACTGAATGGTGCGTGACTGTGAAACACCCGATGGAAGATTGACAATCATCCTGTCGGCTGCCGAAGCATCCGGCGCCCTGTCCAGCGTCAGCACGCGACCATTCACCGCAGAGATACGGCCACCCAGCTCGCGCCCGGAGAGATTTCGGTCCGCTACAGCGATTACATAGCCAGGCTGCGGAATGTTGCCATCTTCCCCTACATTGAAAGTAACAACGCGATCTTTGTTGTTGGTGAGGATCCCCCATCGCCCTTTGCGATTCGCTTCGGACTGACGGGTACAACCGATAGCCGTTATCTCAAGTTGATTAAACCCATAACGCGCAACCAGCGCCTGCTCAAAAACAGGCTCCATCGCATCAGAATAAGCGTTATCAGGATCAGACCAGGACACCAGCGCATTGGTGTAACGGTTCTTTGTGGTGCTGCTGGAATAGGTAAAGCGCCCATCAATAACGTTCGCATGCGTGTATGTAAAATCTACATCTCTCGGCATGTCCGCCAGCGCCACAATCTGGTCGTCGCCCCAGTAGGTCATCCCACGGAAGATTGCAGCAAAATCACGCAGAACCGTATAAGCGTCGTTGCGTTCCTGAATGTAGACGTTGCAGGTATAACGTGGTTCGGTACCACTTCCGCCTTTGCCGTCCGGTACCATTTGATCGCAATACTGTGCAACCTGGTAGAGCGTCCATTTATCTATGTTGGCCGTTGTAAGACGATCCCCAAGTCCGAAACGGTCGCTAACCACGAGGTCGTAGAAAATCCATGCAGGGTTATCGGTCCAGGCCCATTTAAATGTCCCAGTCCACGTACCGCTATAAGTGCGGGTTTCGGGGTCGTAAGTATCCGGTACGCGGATAACGCGGCCGCGGGGCTCGCAGGAGATCTTCGGGATAGAACCGTTAAACTGGCTGGAATCGAATTCGATATAGAGCAGCGCTGTGTTTGGATAGCGTAACTTGGCGTCAATTACCTCAGTAAAACTCTGCAGCGACATCGTGTCGCCGATCTTCGCGCTGTTGGCATCAGAGGTAATCTTACGCAACCGGATTGTCCAGGTGCTGCCAGCCTGAGGCAAATCAATACGGTGGCTGCGCTCGTAACCTGAAGTCGTTTTGCCGGTCACGCTGGTATTAAGTACCGCCTGCCATGTGCCGCCGTCCGTCTGCAGGTCAATCGCATAATTAACCGAGTAGCCGACGAGATCGCCGTCATCCTCCTGCTTGAAAAGCGAAGGCCATTTCAGACGCAGGCGAACCGCTGAAAGCTGCGTATTAGTAAACGTGCGCGTCCACGCTGTAGCGCTCGATACCTCAGTTCCCACGTTGATTTCGTTTTCGGTACCGGGTATGCCCTGAATATATTTTTGCGCCTGAGTTCCCGCGCGAAATTCCCACGTAACGCCGCTGAAGTTTTGAGATCCGTCAGCATTCTCAAGAGCCGTTCCGTCCAGGTATATATCTTTCGCCGTCAACTGCCCGGCAAATTCCCCCTCTCCCAGCGCAACAAGAATTTTGGCCTTTGCTACGGACTGGAGGTCGTCTGGTTGTTCAGTAGGGGTCCGGGAACTTGAGCTGCCGCCCTTGCGGCCTCTAATCGGAGTAGATATAGCCATATTGCGCCCATAAAAAAAGCCACCCTGAGGTGGCTTATTGCAAGAGAAAATTAATCAGATATTTGTTTCGCTAAATGGGTTTACAAAATCAGCTTCTGCTTTGAAAAACTGACAATCACTGGACGAAGTTACTGATACTGGAATACCGGTATCTTCAATTTCATATAGCTTTGAATATTTATCGGAAACTTTTCCAGAAAGTGTCTCGCGACAAATAACCTCTCCGCCACGGTTTACTATTACTGTCGCATTTCCGCCGATTAGGATTCCGTCATCAACGCGATGCAGGCCTGAAATGGTCAATCTTAAGTATTTCTTCATTGTTGATCCTCAACGTAAATCCCGGCTGAAATAATTGCGCCGCCTATGCGTCGGCGACCATAAAGAAGCGGTACCGGATAGCCCTGCGCTGCGGTGTTTGTGACTCCGCCAAAGGCGTAGCTGGCTTGGTTATCCGCAGATTGCTTACTGGCGAGCCCGGTTGTCTGTGGAGAAAGCATCTGGACTACGCCGCCGATTGCCATTGATGCCCCAATCCCCGCCACAGCGCCCCATCCACCAGCGAATGCGGTACCACCAATCCCGATCGCGGCCCCTCCCGTGACGAACGCAGCAACAGCGACAAGGGCAACCCCGAGGATTGTCTGAAACACCCCGGCTCGCTTACTGCCGATGATCACCGGCGCGATGCGAATTTCCTCTGTGCTCCTGTCCATACTGAGCTCATCGTTTAAGAGGTTTCGTTTCCCGCTGAATACCGCATAAGTTAAACCTCGTTGCTTACTGGTATTCAGGAAACGCTCAAAACCCGGCACGATAACGCTCAGAGCGCGGATGGCCTCTTTAGGTGAAGCTACTGATAAACGATATTCACGCCCGAAGGTGGCGCCTAGCACGCCGTACAATCGAATTGTGCGGACCGGCTCAACATTGAGTAATGCAGCCATTTTTCCCCCATAAAAACTGCCACAGGCGGTTATCAGAAACAGTCTTTAAAGCGCAGTATTTTCATTGTGCGCTCACGCCAGTAACCGCCATAAGGTACGCGCTGGCTGAGATGCCCATAAAGGTGATGCAGTAGCATGTTGCCTTCCAGCAGAATCCCCGCATGATTCCACTTATCAGCCTGAACCTGCATGATCACCATATCGCCTGGTTTTGGTGGCCCGTCGAATTCACGGAATCCGCACTCATACCAGCAATCCTGATAGAAGTTGTCCGGGTAGTCGTTTTCCCACCAGGGATAATCGACTCGGTAATCGTGAAGCTCTATCCCGTGCGTTTGCCGGTAATAGCTCATCACCAGACCCCAGCAGTCGAAGTGACCAAGCACAAACGGGCGCTCCAGCAGCGGCAGTTCTCCACGCGGCTGGATGGTCCGTAAATCCCCCTCCGGCCAGCTCACGATATGCCAGGGTAAAAGGGTTGCATCGCATTGCGCTTTATCCAGCTCGCTCGGTTGCGTCGTGGCATCCGGGTGACTGTGAGCGATGGCGATCACCTTCCCCCAGTCTTCTGCAGCTGCATAGTCTTCGGGGCAAAGTACAAAATTGTCCTCCGGCGCCGCGGCAAGATTCCGGCACGGGAAATAACGTTCAACACGGCTTTTCTGCGCCACCACGCCGCAACACTCGCGAGGATACTCAGCTGCAGCATGAGCCATAATCGCATCGATGGTTTTCTGACGCATATCAGCTCCTGATCAAAGACGTGCCAGGGAACCCACCGAACGGCAGTTCGTTGCTGTCTCCATGCCGGAGCTTACAGGCCGTAAGCGTGCCGTTGCATTCGTCCAGAGAGGGGGCGCTCACCGGGTTGTTGTTTTTATCGAAATAGCGGGTTCCGGCATAGTCGCAGCCATCGCCGGTGCGATATTTATTCCGGATACACCAGGTACACAGAGAATGAAGTTGACGTGTAGGGATCATCTTTCCCTGTAACGACATCGGGCTATCGAGTACGAATTCGATACTCTCTCCCGGAATTTCGCTGGCTTTACTATCAATGTAAAAAACTCGTTTTCTGACCTGTTGCGGATCAGCTGTTGCGTTACCTGCAGGGAAGTTCTTCGCATCGAGATAGTGCGAATAGGTGTCATGGATAGTGACTTTCGCCTGCAGCATATCGTCATAGGCAAGGCACAGCGCGGTAATCTTGCTTTCGATATCTGCAACAGTCAGCGTTGGCTGGGCGCTGTTGCCTTCTGTGGATGCTTCAAGCCCTTCAATTTGATACGGCCAGGCGGCATATTCTTCCCCCTGCCACCAGATGCTTTTCGCCTTCAGCTTTGATTCATCACCACCAGCGGCGGCGATTTCTTCTTCCGTGTGCGGGAGGTTGTACGCGTGAAATCGCAGTACATCATCCACGCCGAACGTAGAGCCATCAACTTCGATAAGCCGGACTTTGTTGCCGGGTTCAAGGCTTTGATAGTCTGCTGTGATCATGGTGCGTACGCCTGTTTGAATGTTGCGGAAATGGTCAGAACGTTGCTGGATAAGGGCTGTGACTTGATTGATTCGGCCTCAATCCGGTAGAGCCCAGTTTCGCCAACTGGCGATGTCCAGATGAATGATTTGGTGACGTGAGAACGAAAGAACTTCAGGGCCTGAAGCATGTCCGCCTTTTTCCCCGTGAGTGTGACAGGCCATGACTGTTTTTCAGGGTTAATGCCTTCCCCGGCGATCTGCTCATAGCCATCGCCAAAGCTTGCAGAGCGCTTTTTAAGGCTGAACGACCCTTCCATTCCCGCCTGTATCTGTGTTCGCCAAGCGAATGTTTCGATTGCCATGCTTTCTCCGGGCATAAAAAAACCCGCCGAAGCGGGTCAAGGAAGCTAAAGATAATTTATGATTAATTTCACCATTTTTTAATTCTTCCAGAATGTCTACCAAATGGCTATCCGTACATAATTACCTACTTGTTTTCCCAATATATTTGCTCATATAAATAATAAAATTATAGTTTTATATTACTTAAGAATGTAGATAATTAGTTCGAAAATATCATAACTTCGTTAAAGAACTTCTAACCGATTTTCGCACCCGGATGGATTAGAGTGTCTCCGCTCTCCTCATGTAACCCTCCGGTAACTGAACCATAAATTTCAATTATGCCTCCACGGTTTGTTAAGCCACCTGTAGACATACCATAAATAACGATTTTACCACCTGGCTCAACGTAAATATGACCAGTAACCATCCCATGGATCTTTGCAAAATGGCCATTGGTTACATATAAATCTCCGGTAATCATCCCGTGTAATAGTAGATCAGTATCCATAACCAGGTCTTGCTCGTACTTCTTATAAATTTCAAGCATCACTTACACCTCATTATTTAAAGACACAATGACTGAAAGGTTTCTTTCATGATACCACGACTGAAACCTCTGAGGTGCTTTATCTTGATTTCGTTGCATTCCAGATGAGACCTCCAGGCTGAAGTTGTTTGGCAATACCTGCGCGTACTGACTGATCAATGGTCTGCTTGTAAGCCCGGGAAATAGTGTCGTTGTCACCAGAAGTCTGCTGCTTAGAGTTCTGGTGTTGAACGACCACGGACGTTTGAACGATTACACCGCCAGTTGCCAAAGATTGCAGCCCATACATCGAAGCATGACCAACATAGCCGCCGTTTGCATACCCCTGAGCTCCACGCATAAGCGCATAGAGATTGCCCACACCCAATGCACTAGTCGCTTCCTTCGTAAATACAAACTCACCGCCGTGTACAACGCCTTTCGGTTGGTATTTACCGCCATCACCGGTGTAGCCGCCACTATCAAAACCGGGAACCAAGCCACCGCCGGCAAAACCAAAGAACGCCCCGATACCCGTTCCACCAAAGGCTGACTTCATTCCATTAACCAGAGCCAGTTGAGTCAGCATCTGGGCGATGCCCTTCAGAAAGGTAGTCAGGAAGTCTGAGAAGTTGGATTTACCAGTAGTAAAAAAGTCGGTGAGCGTGCTGGCCATCCCGGTGAAAGCATTACTGGTAATCGTCTGAACCTGCGAGTAAACATCGGTCGCGCTGTCCTCAAATTCAACCCAGCCCTTTTTCGCACCGGTCAGCCAGTCGCCACGTAACCTGTCCTCTGCCTCATAGTAATCATTCGCCGCTTTAAGCTGTTTCTGGTATCCCTCATCATCAAGCGAACCTCCAGCATTCTTCCAGCCAGCGGCAAGCTGACTTTTCGCGAGTTCACGTTGTGCCTGACGGTCACTCATCCCGGAACCGTTCACTAATGCAGCCTGCTTCTCTGCAATCTGAGTGACGTATTTCTGCGAGGTATCCATGCGCTTGTTCAGCTGTTCCTGTGCGGTAATCTGATCACCTAACAGTGCTTTCTGCCGTGCCAACTGAAGCACCTGGTCTTTACTGGCCAGCAGGGATTGCTCCTGCTTTGTCAGTGAACGTGAACGCGAGGCCTCTTCCAGCACCTGAAATTTCGCTTCAGTCGTCCACAGATCTTTGCGCTGCTGGCTGATAGTGTCGTTCAGCCCTTTATGCTGCTGCAGCGCGCGTAATTGTGCCTGAAGCGCCAGCAGCTCGGCCTGGGCAGCATCCGTGCTGCGATCGCCAGCCGATAATGTGCCCTGCTTTCCGGTTTTGGTCTTTTTACCAAAAGAAGCGACTCCTTCCCGATCCTTCTGGGTGGTTGCGGTACTTATCTTTCTGGTCGTATCGAGGTATTTACCTGCACTTATATCAGCCGCATCCCAGTCTTTTTTCAGCTGAGAAATGCTGTCGCCATAAGCGCCGGCCATTTGTTCGTTATAGTCCTGCCATCCCTGCAAGGTATCTGTTTTCGCCCAGTCGGGAACGAGGTTAATCGCGGCAGCGATAGAGGAAGAAATGATCTGGTTCAGCTTCTGGAAAACGATCGCAACGCTGTAATAAATTGCGTTGAATTCCTTCAGTGTGTTTGATGCCAGCTCAGCTACCCACTGACCGATACTCTGCATGGCCTCTGACGCCCAGCCCTTGATATCCAGCCACAGGCGACCAAACGGCGTCAGCGAGTCGTAAGCCTGTTCTCCACGTTTTGCCATCGTATCGCCAAACAGGTCCATAGCCTGCGTAACGGCCGCGGTCTGGTCCTTTTGCTTAACCAGATCGTCAACATGCTTAAGTTGTGAAACGGTCAGGAAATTATATTGTTCGTTGAGACTTTGCAGCGCTTTAACAGGGTCTTTTTCGATGTCCTTATAGGCTTTGGTGATGTCCTGCGCCGAGACTATACCGGTCTGAACCGCCAGAGCCGTGGAGCCCGCTGCTTTTTCAAGTTGCTGCTGTGTCAGCGATCCCATGCCAACCAGCTCAGTCATCAAGCTCTGAACGGTACCTACAGTAGCGCCAGTAGAGGCAGCAATAGACTGGGAGGAAGCCATGATCTGGAGCGCTGACGTGCCGGCAATGTTGCCAGTCCTGATAATGGCCTTGTTGATTTCGTCGTAGGCGGTGAAGTAGTCCGATCCCGCTTTGGCCGCAATCAGTACAGCACCGGCCAGGCCGCCAATTGCCACTCGGGCAGGGGTCACCATCGACAACATCGCATTCAGCGCATTGCCTACACCGCCAAACGAGTCACGTAGCTGACCGCCCTGCTGAATAGCAACCATATAAACCGGCATACCGGAAGCCAGTGAGGTCACAATGTCGGTCATTTGCATCGGGAGATAACGCATAGCATTGCGATATTGGCCCGCGCTGATAGCCCCAGACTTCCATGCTTCTTCCTGCTCTTTCAGCTTTGCGATCATTGGGGCAGCACGATCGGATACGCCGAGTTGGGCAGCTTTTAGCTCTAACAGTTCAGCGCGCGTTTTCCCGATTGCTGCGACCTGCTCCTCCAGCGAATCGATAAAGGTTTTGCCCGCTGCAGCTGCCCGCTGCGCTGCCTGAGCCTGTTCAATGCGAGCCCGCCCCTCTGCGGTCTCAGACTCCATTACCTGTGCCAGTTTTGCCCGCGTCGTCTCAAGCACGCTGTTGTAACGAGTAAAGTCCTCGTCTCCCACCAGCCCTTTACCGCGAAATTTCGCCAGGCTCTCCTGGATAGTGTCCAGCTCATCCAGCGCCTTGTTTACCGGACTAATTTTATTCAGCAGGTTCTGCAGTTCCTGACGCTGCTGCTTCAGGCTTTCGCTGTTCTTCTTCTGGTTATCGATGCCGGTGCGGAACGTACTGTTCAGGTCATCCGCTTTACCTGCAGCGGCGGACGCGGTCTCCTGGAATCGATCCAGTGCCTGGTTACCACGCTCCAGCTCACTGGTATTTACGCGCAGGGAAATCGTGGCGATGTCGTTACTCATTCCGCCCTCTCTTTATGCATAACTTTTAGTGCTGCGCTCTCCATGATTCGGATGTCCGAAAGCGCGGTTGCCTCGTCGTCGACGTGGTGCAGGCGCATCACCCAGGGCAGCACGTTGTAATCAAGCCCTGATGCGCCTCCCATGCCCGTGCGCCACTGCGTGCTGACAGCCTGAAACACCAGGAAAGAAGGCCATACATCTGGCCATACGTCGATGTATTGATCGTCGTAGTCATCCGGCGTAAGCCCATAGGGTGCCAAGTCTGCCGCTGTGGGTTCAGGCGTATAGAATGCAGAGGCAACCGCTATCAGTTTTTTTCGCGCTGCCCCATCAGTTCGCGATAGTAGGTTTCAGGGATAGCCTTCATTGCAGCCGGATAGTTTTCCAGCAGCACCGACAGATTTTCCGCGTTGAATGCATCGGGGAGCGCCCAGCCAGAAATAATTTCCATCAGAAAATCAGTGGCGGTTTTGCCTTCCAGTTTTTCAAGATCAGCAAGCTCTTTAAGTGGCTTGTGATTGAACGTGAAGGTCAGTACGCCATCCTCATCGCCAGCGCGCGGGATCGAGACGTTGGCCTTGAAGGTTGGTTTGGGCTGAAGGGTGAATTTAGTCGCCATTGATACCTCTTACGAAAAAAAGCCTCCGCAAAGGGAGGCATAGAATATTGAAAGCTCTGACGGGTCAGGCGGCAGCGTCAGTCACCTTGTAAAACGTCATCGCCGGTGACTGCAGGTTCAGCACCACACTCACTGTCTCTACCTCGTTAACCGCAGTAGTCGGCGTATCGTCAAAAGATGCCGTGGCCGCCCAATAACGGTTCTCCTTCGCCTTCGGCACGTACATGTAAGCCGCCACGGTCTCTTCGTCTTCGTCCAGCTGGCGCAGCAATGGATATACCGGGAGCGTGGAGTCATGCGCGATCGAGTAGGTCTGCGAGACTGCGGATTTATAGGTGTTCAGGTTGCGCTGGCGATCATCGCTGAGGAACTGAATCTGCGTGGTGTTCTGATCGCCACCAGATTTCGATACCTCGGTGATTTGTGGCAGTTCGGTCCATTCTTCAATTTTGCGAATAGACCCGGAACCGCCACCCACCGCGTATTTGTTTTTGTTGGTGGTATTGATGTTGCGAAGAGTGACAGCATTCTCCGCAATCGCGTCGATTTTCGCGATAACGTTATCAATACCCGACCAGTTGCAGTTCACGTGAACGATATCGCCGACCGCAATATCGTCCGCGGCGCTGACGGTGATCACCGCGTGCTCAGCATTCGTCGCGCCGGTGAAAGTAATGGCCGGGCCGTAGCCCGACGCCAGATAAACATGAGCGCCGTTAGGCAGTGCAAAGCCCATAATGGTTACTCCTTTAGAAACGGGAAAACCGGCTCAAGGCCGGTCAGTTGTGGGACGTCACAGAGGGAATCAGTTGGTAATGTCTGCCCGATAATTCAGGCTGACAGGAACGGTGTAGGACACAGGTGTAGGGACGCCGCGGAATATGCCAGGCGCGCTGCTAATCCAGCAGGTAAAGTCTTTGCCTGCAATTTCCAGCCCCTCGGGGAACAATTCCGCTACTCTGCCCGCCAGGGCAACGACGGAGGTCCGGCCGGAGCCGGCTGGCGCCACGACATTAATCTGGTACACGCCAGAAAAAGTCCGGCAGCGTAAGCCGAGATCGATTGTTCGCGGCGTAACGGGCATATCGTGAACGGCCAGGTACATCTCGTTAGCAGGAGGTGTAAACGGCACGTTCTCCCATGCAATCGAAATGCCCTCGGCATCGGCCCAGGCACCCAATCTGGCGGCCAGTGCAGATGCAATATCAGGAATCACTTAGTCACCTCCCTGACAGCTTCCTCAAAGAAGCGTTGAAACTCAGCTGCAGTTATGCGGACCATGCCGCCCGGAGCCTGTGTGGAATGCCCCATTTCAAGCGGGTAGGCATAGGGCACGTTGTTGCAGAAATAAATGGCCTTCATCCCGACTTTGAAGAGCGACAGCGTGTAGTTCCCGGCCGCTTTTGTCAGATCACCCGTCTTATCAACCCGGCCTGTCTCGTCAGTCGTTGGCGCATCAAAGGACACCTGCCAGTTACCGCGAAAGCGTCCGCCCGTATACCCCGGCGGTGCTTTGATATCCATCCCATCCACCACCCGGGCTTTTTTCTTCAGTCGCCCGGTTTTGGTCAGGTTGTCGGGATTGGCGCGCTGCGCCTCGTTGTGGTCGTAAACAGCGCGATTATAGGAAACGGCTGTCTGGTTAACTTCCCACAGCTCCGGGTTGCCCACTGGGGACATCACCACCAGTTGGTTAAGAATTTTGATTCCGACAGCGCGCACCACTGCTTCCTGATTCGTTTTCGCCTTATTAACAAAAGCCGTGATTTCAGCCAGGAAAGCCGCGTTCTCGCCCATGCTAAGCCCTCAGTTGCGCTTTGTAGCAGAGCACCAGCACGGCAGGTTTTGCCGGGTTTGGTTTGACAACACGGTAGGCTGTGCCGTCAATATCAACCACATCACCGATTTTAATTTCCTGCTCAGCGGTGAATACGATCTGCACGTCGCCGTTAACGATGACCGTTCCATCAATTTCGCCTGGCGCGTATTCGGTCTTCACGCCCACAGCAGTAAAACGGACCGCTTCAGTTTTATGCTCAACGCCGCCGATAACTGTTACCGAGCCTTTACGGGTGACGTTGTACGTCGCGCCGTTCTGCCTGAGCATGCGGGTCGTTCTGGCCTGCATAAGTTGGTAATCAATCGCCATATCAGGCCCTCTCAGCAAATGCATTGATGGCGTAACCACGACCACCAGCGAGGTCGCCCAGCAGCGCCATAACGGCAGGATAGGACGGCGTGAAGACTTCACCATCTGCGACCGCATAGGTCATGGTGACAGCACCTTCCACACGTTCAGTTTTCACAGCGGCTTCGCGCACGCTGGAGAGTAAATCGCCGTCGATGGCCTCTACAGACAGCATGCACTGTGCGGTTATAACCTGCCGTGGAACTTCATCCGGCGGGAAATCATGTTCATCCAGAACGACATTCACGCGTGGCCATGCCAGAGCCTGTCTCGGGTCAGCTTTTGAGCCAACCCAGTCCAGCCCTTCCAGGTAATCCATGGCCTTAATCAACAAAGGTGTGAGTTTGTCAGGCAGTTCAATGCCGCGTATTTCCGCAAATGAGGCAAGATCCTCTTCACTGGCGTAGCTGTTGGCATCAGGAGAGGTGATATCGGTATTGACCATCGAATCATCCTGTTTATGGGGCTTTCGCCCCATTCGTTATTCCGCGGAAGGCGCAGTGAAGGTGATCTCTTCAGTGGTTTTCGCCACTCCATCTACAGTACCGGTTATCGTGAAGGTTCCAGCTGCGTCTGATGTGAGTTTCACCGTTGCACCACCAACTGATCCAGTCTGAGAACTGGCCGTGCTGAGCGTGCCACCTGTGGACGTCCACGCGACGGTTTTACCGGATACACCGAAGCCATTCAGCGTGTACTTTAGAGAAACAGTTACCGCGTCTGTGCTGTCAGCAGTTGCGGAGGTTTTATCCGCTGACAGCGTTACTCCCCCACCGCGGATTCCAGTTTGATCAGCACGCCTGCCGTAGATTTGTTGCTGGTGAAGTGTTTCTTCCAGTTGCCCGCCGTGCCGATGGCAGTCAGGTCAGGGTTATCACCTTTGGCGGTATCCCAGCTGTAGCCCAGCAGATCAACGTTCACCACGCCTTCAGCACGATAGCCAACCGCAAGGTTTTCCTGATCGTTGATATCGTAGGAACGGAAGCCCGGCGCCTGAGACTCGGTAACGGTAACCGCACCAGCTACCAGCCCAAGGATCGCATCAGCGTCCATGGTGTCGGTCACCAGCACAGGTTTACCCAGCGTGCCTGGCTGCCCGCCGTAAACCACCACGCCCGCTTCTTCGTAGATTTTGTTGGCAATCGCCTCATCAACAATGTCGAAGTAGGTGGCAGAGTGCATAACGAACAGGACCACGCGGTTAAACTTATCCCCGTATTTGCGCAGGCCGCGTGTCAGGGTCTTTTTACCGTCGGTCTCAATGTCGGCGGTTACGACCATGTCGGCGTTAGCACCAATCGCCGCAGTCAGCGCTTTCAGGCCGTATTTCACGTAGCCTTCCAGCGTGGCATCTGCGACATCAACGCCGATCACTTCGGAGAACTCATCAACGGAGCGGCCACGGCGTTTAAAGGCCTCTTCCGTGGTTTCATACGGGCCGTATTTCCACGGTGCTTTAACGGATACCGCTTCACCGGCACCGATTTTTTTACCGGTGACTTTATCGACAGAGTTCACATTGCGCGATTCAATGGAACCACCAACTTTATAGAAAGCACGCTTACGAAAATCGCCTTCGATCAGTTCGTTATCCAGCAAAATCGCACCGTTGGAGGAAGCGTTGAACACTTCCAGATTATCCTGGCGGCGCTCAAGAAAAGCGGTCTGGGCCAGGTCGTCATAAATAACCAGGTCGGTATTAACAGTGGTAGACATGGGTTAATCCCTTATTTCGGAAGTTTGAGGAAGGCCTGCTGGCCGTGTTTGCGGATGTAGTCCGCTTTATCGCTGGCGCTCATTTCGGAACGTTTCAGGCTGCCACCGCTGTTTGATTTGTGTCCGCCTGCGCCGGTGCCTTCGGCGCGCGGGAACAGGTGCGGAGCCGTCTCCTTAAGAGACTCCGCCCACTCAAGCGGGCTTAGTGGGGTTTTGCCGTCTTTACCGAACAGAACATCGCCATTTGCATCAACTGCTACGGCCTCGCCTTCATCGTTGAGCTGGAATGTGCCTTTGGCACGCAGGATCAGATCGTCTGATGCTTCCGGCAGCGCGCCTGTCTTCGCGGCTGCAGCTCGGATTGCATCACCCAGGACGCGGTCCCGGAATTTGTTGGAGAACGCTTCGGCTTTGTCCGCGCGGTCATTTGCTGCTTTAATCTTTTTATCGACATCAGCACGCAGGCGCTCGGTGCGCTTATCGAGCACCTCATCAATTTTTCCGGCGGCGATAAGCTTCGCCTCTTCGTCGTCAGAAAAACGCTGCAAGATGCCGCGCACCGCGTCTGGATCGATACCTTCAAATCGGGACAGGTTTTCTTTCTGCTGTTTAATGGTGCCCAGCAGTTCGCTATTTTTCGTTTTGAGGCCAGTGACTTCACTGGTCACGCGCTCATCAATCAGCTTCTGGATTTCAGGAGTGATTTCGATACCACCGCCACCGCCGCCCTCACCGCCGCTTTCAGGTGCGTAATATTTCAGAAGCATGTTTCGAATTAACATAATTTCCCCTCGGGATTTTGCCGGGCCTCGCCCATAAAAAAGCCCCGGCGGATGCCAGGGCGTGGAGTAAGATGTGATTGTTAGTTGTCTGTGCCTGAGAGCTGCTTCAGACGTTCCAGGCTGATCCATTCGCCTTTGTCAGTGAACATATCAGCCAGGTCGATTTCACCCGCGCGGAATAGACGGCCACGCTCGGCACCCAGAACCTGATCCTGGCGTTGTGCCGGCTGGCGCGCGAGCCATTCCAGATACGAGGTTTTCCCCGGTACCTGTCCATCCATGCTGGCACGAGTCCCCTCGTCCATATCGTCGATATCGATGCCGAGTTCGCGCCACGATTTAAGGATCAGGGTTTCGGTAGAACGACAGCAAAAATGGATTTTCCCGGGTCCCTGCAGGTAAGGCACCTTATGCCCGACCGGTTTGTTATCCAGGGTGTAGCGCAGCAGGTCACGAATAATGCAGTCGTGGCTGGTTTTATTGTCCAGCGTAGACAGCCACTGCTTACCCTTCACGATATCGCTGTTGGCACTGGTGAAGCTGTTGCGTGCTGTGGCAGCCAGATGATTCACGGCTGTTTTAGCGATGCTGGCAGCGTTTGCCCTGCTCATCTGCAGCGCGCCATCGCGATAATCTTTATTGGCGTGTCCACGAACATTGCGCGCGATTGTCTCTACCGTGTCGCCGGCAAGATACCCTCTGCGGACGGCGTTCACTATCCGCGCCAGCCTGTCCGATTCCAGATTCTCCGCCCACTCACTCAGCAGCCGCCCCTGAAAGGGCTGCGCCATCGCCGCGGCATACACCATATCGGCGGTGATGCCCTGCAAAGGATAGTGAGACAGGACCTGTGATGGCAGAAGGGAATCGAACAGGCTGAGCTGATAACTGACCTCGTTCCTGGAAAGCGCCAGCAGTTCCCCTTCCAGCCCGGTCTGCATCGAAGCGACAGCCTGATGGTTAAGTTCACGTACGCTGCCGAGCAAGCTTTCCAGACGTGTAACCGTGAAGCTATCGGCCGGTAGCCTGTCCAGCGCATCCAGCAGACGGGCAGAGATTTCTGCGTCCGTCTCGTTAAGCAGTTTCACCATCCGGTTTGCTACCCCAGTGGCGTAGCGGCTTAACCAGACGGAATGTGCGATCGACTCATCGCGCAGGCTTTCGTTGACGGTTGGCATCTCAACCTCCCGTCATCGTGGGTGCCTGATTGCGAAGAGCATCACTCACTTCGTCCGGGCTGTCCGCCGGGTCGATAAGGTCAAGCTTCTGCAGTGCGCGAATCATATCGCTATCGCGAAGCGCACCGGACTGCCAGGCGTTGACGATCGCCGTCACCATGCCTGACTCGGCAACCTTCGCTATGAATTCCTGGTTGATGGTGTAACTCGTCGTTTCGCCCTTAATGCCGAGGTATTTCGCACACCAGCCAAGCGCCAGCGTATAGGCCTCAGAAACGTTTGAGACGCAGATACCGAGCACCGATGTGGAAGATGTTTGCTCACCACTCGCCTGGGTAGCAGTCTTCGCCGTGGCGTTCTGCTCAATCAGTCGGGCGCCCAACTGCACCATGTAATCGCGCTTACTGTCCATGGCCTCTTTAGCCAGCATGTTCGGCTGCGCCTGGGCATAGCCAAACGAGCCTTCCTTGGGAAGCAAAAGCGGTGATCGGGAACCAATTTTCACGCCCTTCTTCTCGAGGTGATCGCGCCAGTTGGTATCAAGCCCGGTCATGTACGGCTGCACCTGGCCACAGAACCATACGCTGTCTTCATAGTCAGCGCTGTTACGGTAATGTCCGTGGTTTATCTCCACCAGCGCAGCCAGCGGTGAATCATCAATGGTAGGATCGTTGTTCTGGGCGCCGACAAAGGTGAACGGGATTTCATCCCAGAAGTCATTTCCTTTCGGCTTAGGGTGGTATTCACTATCAACGGTGTAGGTTCCGCTTGCGGTGCCACCAGCCCGGCGCCATACGCGGCATATGAACTGCCCTTCTTCCAGCGCCAGCTCGCGGTACTGTATTTCATCCTTGTAAGCATAACCATCCGGCTCTTCTACGCATTCGCGCAGGACCACCAGCACCAGTTGATCGCGCCCGTTGATACGCTTCGTCCGCCAGTTAATGATGTTCTCTGCCGGGTAGCGGAGGATAATCGCTTCGTCAGGCTCTGCAGCGTAATCGACGTAAATGCCCTCTCGCGCAACCTCCAGCACGTTCTCGGCCACCAGCTGCGACTGTTGATAGATACTGGTACCAGCCCCGTCAGCATTGTCCAACAGGTATTTGAGCTTTTCAGGACCGTTAAACGTGGGGTCCTTGCGATACGCCATCCCAAGCATGCCGATCTTCGTATTACCGGCAATCGCATAGAACACCGCGCGGCTCAGATAGTCCTCATTGCGCTTGCGATTGCGTGTGGATTTATCGGTTGGGTCGAGATAAGGCAGATACTTATTACCCGCCGCTTTTACGGCCTCAACTCCTTTGCAGAAGTCCCTGTATTTCCGCCAGGCAGCAGAAGCCGCCCGGTGTTCTGGTCGAACCCAAGTGATGTCGTCGTTTGCCATATCAGAAAGTGGTGTCCATGGTGATTGAGTATGCCGGTTTCACGATCGGGTAATCCTTCACGATGAAGTATCCACCAGCATCATTGGGGTGATCGTTATCAGCTGATTTGTCCGGTTCGCCATTGGCCGCCCAGATTTGCTGCTCGAGGCTCTCGGTATAAACCGGGCAGTTTTGCACGTTAACCAAATAGCGGCGCTCGCCGTTGGCGTTGCAGAACATGGCGTTCATCGAGTTGATGCGGTCTTTAACCGGCGGGTTGGCATCATCAACAATGACGCTGAATCCGGCATCGTTGAGCTGAGCAATATCTGTCTTGCTGGCGTTCTGGGACTTGCGGGAGTCGCCTGACGCATCCGGATAGATATAAATCTCCCGGTTCTTAACGTAGCGACCGTCCTCATAACGCCAGAACTCTTCCTGAATGCGCTTAATCATCGCTGGCGTGTCGTAGACCTTCACCAGTTCACGGACCGCGCGCGGCAGGCCGTTACGCTTCACGTGAACAATCGCGGCCATTTTTCCCACGTTGAAGTCCATGCCAATGAACAGCGGATCTCCATCCTGAATCTCGTCAGAACAGTTATTCAGCTTACGGTTGAACGTGTGGTAAATGGTCCCGCTGTTAAGGTTGGTGAACTTCCCTCTCAGGTATGCCTGAATCAGTTCGTCAGGATAAGAGCTCAGCAGCGACGGGATGTAATCCGCGGGCAGGTTCTTCGCGTTATCGAACGTGCTGGCCTGTATCAGACCGTACAGGGCCGCAAGCTCTGGCTTTTCACGTACCGCCTTCACGAACTGCTGGTAGACGAATTTGAACCCTTCAGGCGTGGTCGTTACGTCAATACCGTTACGCAACCCATCAACCTTGTAACGCATACGGGCGATGATTTTTCGCCAGGCCTGCTGTGCTTTGGCTGCCGCCATGACATCCAGTTCATCCACCATCGCGTTACCGATTTTGAAGCCGACTATCGAGCCGGGCTTCTCCATCGAGCGGCAGATTGTGGTCCCGCGGTAGCGTCGACCCTCGTAGAAGTGAACCTCTTTGTTCCCCTCGTTGATTTTGACGCTCAGCCCCCAGTCGAAGGCCACCTCTTCAATCGTCGGGTAGAAGATGTCGCGTATCTGCGGGTACGTTGGCGCAAAGTAACCCTGGTTGATTTTAGGGTGCTCCCACATCCCCTTACAGATGCCGCCACAACCCACCCAAGTTTTACCAGAACCGAACCCGGCAACGTAGGCTTTGAATTTGTGCTGCATCGCGAGGAACCGCGCCTGAGGAATGTTAAGTGTCGGGCTGATCCCCATCGTCTGCCCTCGCATCCACTACGTTGATATTGATCTGCACTGGGGTTGGTTCATCGTCCTCACCATCACCGGCCAGCTCTTTACGGAGTTTCTCAACCTCCAGCTGCCGACGCTCGATTTCAATCTGCTGCAGACGTTGTGCGAACTCGCTATCGGCCAGGCCAAGGCGTTTCATTACCGCTTCGAACATTCTTTCGCGGCTGATGGCTGTGATTTCGACACCATTCTTGCCAACCTTCACGCCGGAGAAAGCGAGACGGGAAGCTGCCGGAAGTTTGCGCGTATCAGGGAAGTAAGGCTGGCCAATACCATCGCCGTTGCAGCGCGGGCATTCTGGGTTTGGTTCTCGGTTGTGGTCGTAGCCGTAACCACCGGAATCTTTGGGTTCACGTCTGTCACGCTCAACAGCCTCGAGTCTTTTCTCTTCGAACTCCACGGCATCGCGCCACTGGAAGTGGTGACCAAAGCCCCAACAATAACGACATGCGCCGCGGCGATACTGTGAAAGCTGATTTGCATCGAAAGTGGCGAGTAGCCACATCTGCGCGAGCACTTCATCGGCACTGCCAAGCGTGCGCGCAATGGAGGCTTTCTGCTGCCGCACAATAGCCTGCGCAACGTTAGGATTCGCTATGAGCTGACGACCGTAGTTTGGGTCACTATAGCCAGCACGTGCAGCGGCAGCGGTGGCATTGTTGTCCTTCAGGTACTCCGCGACAAATAAGCGCTGCTGAGCGGTAAGTCCATCATCATCCACCAGCTCTTCTGCGCTTTGTTCTTTTTGCGCAGTGCGCATTTTTTTCTGCGCAGGTTTTTGCGCAGTTTGCGCAGAAGGTTTTTTGATATATCGGCGGGCAGTCGCGTAGTTCAGTCCCTGCGCTTCACACCATTCCTTCGGTGATACGCCAGTTGCGGCATGTTCGGACAGGAACCGTTGCTGAAGCTCGCCCCAGTCCGGTTTTGCCATATTTACTCCAATAAAAAAGCCACCAGCAAATGCCAGTGGCTCAGAAGATTACTTTTGATGAATTAGCTTTCGAGAAGCTGTTCAAGATTTGTGGGGAATGGTACGCCTGGCTCTTTGCGTAATTTCTCAAGCTTTGCCAATATGTCACGCTTCTCTTGCTCGCTACCCTGAGAATAATATGGCTTAACAACTCTGATGATTTCATTTGCTGTTGGGGATGAACCGACACCAGAAGAACCCTCGAACTTTCTTAGAGCAGTGTAGATAGCTTTATCCAACTCTTGATTCATGTCCTTTCCCTTTAGTAGAACGGGAGATACCCGTGGAAAAGATATTGTGCCTCAACGTCAAATTTTCAAGTAATACATGCACCAACAAAAATGACCATCATGCCCGCACAGCGTTTGTCCATTGTAATGGCTGTACGATGCGTATAAAAAAGCCCCGCATGAGCGAGGCTGACTATGAGAATAAAGCTAAATTTTCTCGTAAATAAATTTTAGTCCAGGATTATCTTTGCCATCTAGATGAAGCGGCATTCGAGTCACTTTTTCTCCATTTTTGAATACCGCGAGGTAATATTCACTGATATGGCTGAACTCACCAAGATACTCTGTCAGTTCTTCATAGACTGCTTCGAATCGTTTTCCCTTTGCTTCTTGCTTCCCTTCAGCACTTTGCATGTAGTCATAAAACGTTTTCATATGCACCTCCAATTGGAAATTCCCAAATGGAGTATAGACGCTCCCTAAGGGCAGTTGATCTGTACTAATTTGTTATGCGCCAGGATGTCTTTCTTCGTCTGGCGGTCCAGAGCATCCCAGTCGTGATCCGTTCCGTATATGGCTTAACCCAGTCGCAAGCCATGTCCACTACCTCAACCTATACGGGTCCAGTTGTCCCGCAGCTGACAATCAACATCGTCGCCAGGCATATGGTTAACAGTCTGGTTTTCTCTCATTTCTTCTCGTGGCCCTCTGCTACTTCTGTACCGCCACTTCTCGAGCGAATCAAATTCCTTCCCCATACCAAGCCGCATAATCTTTTTGAGCAATTGAGCGGTATTTCCCTCGGCTGACATCTCGACGACATCCAGCTAGGATAACGTTGTCCTCCAGACCTTAGGTCACTGAGATACCGGCTTAAGCTCGCCGGTCGAGGTCAGGATGTTGAGCACGTCCATCTGGTTTATCTCAACGAGACGATTCAGGACCTTTGTCGCATTTATGCCAACCAGATCATTGCGTTATGCTTTAAGTTCGGCAATTCTGGACTGGATGTCAGGTTATGATAGGTTTCGGACACGGTGCGGTTAGCTCTCTTTGCGCTGTACCCCGCCCGAATAGCCGCTTGCGTGTCATCTAAATCGATGAGGCATTCGCGACAGAACATTTTTTGCTTGTCGGTGAGTGCCATAAATAAGTGTTCTATCGTTGAGGAAAGTTGAGTATGGCAATGATGTCCATTGATATTGATTGCCCTCACTGCCTAAAAGAAAGGGCAGTGATGAGGTTTATTAATCAAGCATATTTAAAGCAAAGATGTTACTCGCTGGTATTTCAGTGCAACTCCTGCTTCAAGCTTTTAGTGGCTGAGGTAGAAACAGATATTCAAAACACACCTAATGACTATGCTGAGTCACAATTCTACCCTGTGATAATTAACAACAATCCTAGATTTAAAGTTCTTAGCACTTACCCTTCCAAGAAAATCATTTCGGCGCCAGAAGCCACTCCAGACAGAGCAGCCAAATTTTTTATAGAAGCTAAGGATGATTTCGCTCGCGGTCGATACGAAACTAGCGCAATGAATTGCAGAAAAGTGATTGATATAGCTACAAAAATCCTTCACTTAAAAGAGGAAGATAAGCTTGTTAGACGCATATCAGCGCTTAGGGATACTGGTTTAATAACGCAAGAAATGGCTGACTGGGCTCATATAGTTCGTATAGAAACTAATGGTGCTGTTCATTCTGACGAAGAGTTTACTGCTGACGAGGTAGATCAGTTGCTTAAATTTACAGAGGTGTTTTTGATGTACTCCTTTACGTTACCCGCAATGGTAAAAGCTAAGCGAGAACCTGAATAGCCTCTAAAGCATGTGCCATTACGATGAACCTTCTCATGGTGATGGCATAAAAACCGCCCGAGGGCGGCTTTGTTACTTAAGATTTTTTTCCGCGTCACTGATGACTTCACAAGCTTCGGTGATAATGGCGTGGTCGCCGTGTACCTGATAATTGCTACTACTATCGAGAATGTTTGCTCTGGCATTGCCCGCGATCTTTTCTAAATCGGCACCAGCATCTTTTAAAGCACCAAAGATTGCCACTACCGCCTGCTCAGCTAAATGACGAGCCTGATTTGACATAAGTTGATCTCCATAATTTTCGAGGGTTTCAACTATATGTTTTTGATGGTGTTTGCGCATTAGTTAAGTTGTGAGCTGGCTCGTACTTTTTGAATATTCCGGATGCTGGTCTTGTCGTTGTTGCATTGGCCCAGCGCCGCTAGCAGACTTACATTCAGATCCAGACTGGACCCGTAGGTCAGCGGTTCGGGAATGGCTGGTTGCGGCGTTTCAGAGGTCAGACTTGCCGGAAGCGGCACCACCGGAACCGGTACGTAAACTGTTCGCGTATTGCCGCAGCCTGTCAGCAACTGCAACAGGCACAGGCTGATGAGCACAATTGTCATCCGCAATAGCCACTTTGATATCTGTCTGGGCTCTCTGTGATTCCAATGCGATCTGATTCTTTGCATCCTGATTGGCCTCTGAAATGGCGTTGATGATGTTCACAGCCTGAATGACATTAGCGGTAATCGCTTCAGTGGCGCTGGCGTTCTGTTCCGCAGCATCAGCGCGTTTCTTTTCCGCCTGGTACTTATCGTGGTAGTGGCTGGCAGCCCAGATGATTCCGCCTAGTATGCTCAACACGAACGCGAAGATGATTACCTTGTAGCGGATCTTCATTTATGACCCCACTCGCAAACTTCACGCTCAATCTCGCGCCGAGTGATAAGCCCCTTCCACTGCTTTCCACCGGCATACGTCCAGCGCTGCAGTTCTTTGCATGTACCCGGAACGTCGCCGGAATTTAATTTTTTCAGCAGCGTCGATCTGCTAAACGCTCCAGCTCCTACGTTGTAGGTGAAAGAGTAAAGTGCGGCACGAGTGGTTTCGGGAATATGGACTTTAATCAGCGGGTCGATAGCTGCAGCTACCTTGCGCAGGTCGGATTGAAGCAAAGCATCACATTCTTTATCGGTGTATCTGTGACCACGGCGAATGTCAGCGCCGGTGTGACCATCGCACACAGTCCAGACACCTACAACATCCTGATAAGCGTAATAGCGCCTTCCTTCAAGTCCATCCGCATTGCCCAGCATCACAGCTGCAATTGTGATCGCGCTGGCTCCGCCAACAACGGCGCCCACCAGCTTATTTCTGAGTGTCAGATTCATGTCGGCTCCTGCTGCGACGGTTGTCTTCGCGGATTTTGAAATAGAGATTCGTCAGATACGTCAGTACAGCGATGATGATGCCCACCAGCACGCCGATAGCGTTCCACTGCTCGGGACTGTAGGCATTCAGCATGCCGTTTAGGATGCTCCCGGCTGAAGCGCCGTAAGCAGCACCGGTGGTTAGTTTGTCCATGCGATACATACTCTCAACTCGCGTAGTTAGCGGGTGCTGTGTGTTTGAAAAGGGTCAGTCCGTCGGGACGATTTAACAAGAAGGCGTGTCGATGATGGTTCCTGAAGCCTGAAATTAAAAAGCCAGCGACAGGCTGGCAATGTGAGGGTAAGGCAATGACAGGATATTATTTAGAACCAAGCGACCTAGAAGCTAGCTAAACAGATGGCATTTGTGTAAAACGATGATATCAATCAGCAGGTGTTCATCGTGAAATACATTCGGTTAATTTTAAGGCTCATAACAGTATCACTTTATGTGTTTTTGGTTGTTTTTGGCACTGGATTTGTAGGTTCGAGTACAGCCAAAGCAATTAATCTTGAAACACTTAACCTAAATTACTCATTAATCGCAAAGGACTCGGCGGTATACGCACTCTGCGCAACTGGTGCGACATTAGTTGTTCCACCTGTCCTATATTCAATCCAACATTATGTCTGGCCAGTGTTGAAGTTTATCGGCTTGAAGATTCGCTTCTTCTTCCATGGATACTAAAAAGCTCGCAGCTGGCGAAGCATCGCTTATTTTTCCATTACAGCGCTAGCTCTTCAATAATTCATAAATCGCCAGAAACAAAAAGCCCCACGGGGTTAACCGCAGGGCTTTAAACGAAGGCAATAACCCATCGTTAGAGCAAAATTACCACAGTTTCGGGAAAAGTAAATAGCTCACGATAAATTCATGTCCTATTTAGTTATCTTCTTGAGCTGCGCTTCTGCCCATGCCTCTTCGATGTCAAACTTAGTAATCAACTGATCGTAGAAAGGCTTAACAGACTTCTTCCAGGTATCGAGGGTGATTGCATCCGTTATCTGGCACATCGCGGCGTAAGCCTCAGTTGATGGAATTCGTTCATACCCGCGCCCGCTGCAGCGCTTGCAATCAGCCAGAACCGGAACACCCTGCTGTTCTGTAAGAGCCTGATTAACGGCTTTCCCGCGTCCATGGCAATCTTTACAGGCGCAACTTACAACCTTCTTACCCTTACACTGAGGGCAGAGAACGCGCGCTACCTCCCTGACCTGTCTATGCACCTCATACTCAGAAGGACGAATATCCTCCGCGCCCATGTTCAAAGACATCTTCACGAACTTCTTCTCTTTTGTCGGCGTGTGAGACTTCATGCTGAAAACCTCAGCGTCAATAAACCCTTCTCCATGGCAGCCATCGCACTGCTTCACGCTGGCGGCGCTGCGGGAATAGTCCTCGAACGCGAAGGTGGCCAGCTGATGCATCACCAGTGGCTTAACCCCGGCATCCAGTTTGCGCAGCGCCGCCACCCGATCGCACTTGGTCAGCGCATACTGGGCCAACAATTCGATGGCCCTCTCCCGGTCATTATTGCTGATCCCCATCTTCCCGAGAAAAGCGCTGTAACCCAATGCTGCCCGTTCCTGCGTCATACCCATAGCGGCCATGATATCCGTTCCGGTTAATGAGTCTGACGCCGTTGCACGCGGAGAGTCGCTAATCATTGTCGATTTGGCGAAGTGATATTTGAGGGTGTTTTCAAGATTCATGCGGTCTCCAGCTCAGTGATGGTGAGTTCTATTTTCCCGCCCTTAACGACAGGCATCTTCACTACGCGATAGTCGACAACCTGGCAATCATCCAGCCAGAATTCCGCCTTGGTTAAAGCGTCAAAAGCTGCCTTTTGCAGGTTATCCAGATCGCGGCGTCGGCGGTCGGGCATGTGACATTCAATTCGGATTTTGAGTGGTGCAGTTGTCCGAATATTAAGCCGGGCGCTTCGAATGACACTGGCGACTACATAGCGGTACGCGACGCCTTCAGCGCTAATGTGCGTGCGCCCGCGGTTGTGCCTGTAATACCGGTTGTTGCTCGGCGGCCAGGGTAAAGTGATTTGATATGTCTTCACGTTCACCCCCACATCCGGTTTCGCCAGCGGCTATCCGGGCGCGCTGGTGTATTTGAGGTAGGAAGGAAAGCACTGACAGTCCAGGTCACGTAATCCTGGTTTAGACTGCGTTCAACTCGCACGCCGCGCGCTTTGTAACGCTTAACCAGTTCGTCGGCCTGTTCGGTGCTGCAATCGGTGTGGTGGAACCAGGTCTTCTTCATTCCATCACCCCGCAAAGCCAAGCAGCTGCGCGGCGACATTTTCGGCCTCGTCACGGCTGCGGAATGAACGGGACAGGACCCAGCGCCAGAGGACATCGAGCGCGGCCTTATAAAGTTGCTGAAACTCAAGTTCGTCCATGTTGGCGAATGAGATGCTACGAGGATGTTTTTTGAGTGAGCCGTCAGGTAGCTGAATAGCATCAAAGTGCCCTGCCTCAACGATAACCCAGGAGCGGTAAGCGTCGAAAGATTTGCACAGGCTAATGCCATTCGTGACCCGGCGGTACGCCACCTGTTCCAGATACTGCTCAGCAGCATCGATCAGCGCGCCCTCATTCCCGCCATAAGAAGCCAAGAATTTGGCGTATCCGGTAATCAGCTTCCGCTCGTTACTCGATATAGCCCCGCCGGTTGGTTCCCAGTATTCAAAACCGAGATTGAGAAGCGCGAAAAAGCGTCGATGGAATGCCGGGTTACGTACCCGCCTGAACTCGGCAACAAGAACATCGCCGAGCCTGGTTTTGGATTGCAGGATATCGCTGGTCTCGGGTGTAGCCGGGATCAGAATTCCTGAGTGGTGTTTAATAAGTTGTAATTCTAGCGCCATGGTTCTCTCCGTGGCGCATCAGGTATAGGATGTTCAGGCCTATGAAAGAATAATATCAGACGGTGGTGTAATTCGGTACCCAAGCCGTTTTGCAAGTTGCATAAACCCGTTGAGAGTGAAGATTTCTTCCTCTTCGAGTAACGGTCGTAATGAAACTATTCCATTTACTCGATAAACCAGATATCTCCCTTCCGCCGGGAAGCTATAGATAACTGCTTTATCGGCCCTTCTGACCACGTCGTACCATTGATCATCTGCATTAAAGGCATCTGCACTACACACTATTTCCCCCAGAGCGACTTATTGACGCGGTAAACAGTAATCGGGAACAGCCAGGGGAACGCAAACAGCGATACTCTTTGAAACTGCTCCAATGAAATTCACGCGATTAATAAAACCACTCGTCCGCGCTCTCCCAGGTCTCCTGTACGATATGTTCGACCTCTTTCTTGTCGCCCCCGAAAACGGTCAGACCATCAGTACTGGCTCGCTTTATTGTCAGCTGGCATTCATCGAACTGTTCGCTGAGTCTTTTGAGCAGTTCTGACTCGAGCGCAGGTATAGCTCCATCAGGAAGTTTCTTCATGCGATCAATGGTTAATTCGATTTTCATTTTTCCCTCCGCAATGAATTACTGTATGCATGTACAGTATGTTTATAAACTTATGTAACGGATTTTGCAACGTTTTATGTGATAACAATGTATCGCACGGAGAATGTGTTCCCCTAAACAAGCAAGAGGTAACTTCTAGCGTGAAGACTTGGAGTTCTGTGGTTTGAGTGTTTTAAAGCGGAAGCATGAATGAACATTTGGATATGTATCATGACTCACAAGCAACATGCCATGACCACACTCTCCAGCTAGAACCTGCCTTGTAGATTCGCGCGGTGAGATCATCGTTCAAGTCCCCGTGCATAATGTTCCCATCATTTGAATTAAAGATTTTTCAGCCATTGCCGATACCACTCTGGTCCTTGCTTGTGACGCGTTCAGTGTTCAGTGCTGTTTGCTTTGGCCATCCGGACTGATTACATACCGCCTCATAAAAGCCAATCCTTAATATAAAGGGAACTTATGAGATTAAAATATGCAGCACTCATACTCGCCGTTGCCATTACAGGCTGTGATGATAAAAAAGACGTGATCGGTTGTTCTTCTGAAATGACCCAGTCAGCGCTCATGGATTTATTAAAAAAATCTGCTTATGAAGGACTCTCTGAACAGGTCGACAAATATCCTGACGTCACAAATCAGACCAAACGAAGCGCCTTGGACAAGATAAAACTGGTCATCTCTGAAATCTCCACAACCTCAAGTGACACGGGTAGCACAATGAAAACGTGTGAAGGTACTGTGACGATGACCCTACCTGCGAATGAGTACGCTCAGCTTTCTGATGCTTACAGAAAAAACTTTAACCGTAATCTCGATAAGCAAATGGAAAGCCTGTCTTTAGATAACAACGCAAACAGCTTTTCAAAACGCATCTCCTACACAGCACAGGCGACCGACGATCAGAAAAACGTTTTCGTAAAAGCCTCCTCTGATAATCCGATATCTGTGGGTGCCGCTGCACTTACATCGCTTTCAATTATCAACCCGATCGTTGAACAGCAGAAGATCCAACAGGCTAAGGATGCCCAGCAGAGCCAAATTGAAGCGCAACAGCAGGCTCAACTCAGGGCGCAGCAACAGGCCCAGTATGAGGCAGAGCAGCAAATTGAGAGACAGACACAGCTGCAGGCACAAGAAAAGGCAGAACAGCAGGTCCAACAGCAAAACACTGGGAGCCTTGATCAGTCCCGAATGGCCTTTGCGAATGCCGACTCTGATTTGAATACCGCCTGGAGCACATTAACGCCGACAAAGAAAAAGGAGTTACTTCCTTCTCAGCGTCAGTGGATCAAAACAAAGGATGCTATGTGCGGCAAAGTTTCAATGCAGGGAACTGATTCCGAAGTTAAGAAAATGGTCGATTGCCAGACGCAAATGACCCTTTCAAGAACTGCTTTCATCAGAACACAATAACTGAAGCCTCCTCAGGCTGGTGTCCAGTACTGAACTGGCACCAGCATAATGCTTGATAATTTCTTCCATGTCTTATGACCTTTTTCAAGAAAGACATACAAGCGCCACGTCAAAACTAGAGTTTTGCAAAATCATCTAAAGAAAGTTTTTCTACACTTCTGTCCCAAGATAGGATGTCAGCCTTGCACCAAAAGCAGACACTGTAAATTTTTTAGCATGCTGGTAGTTATTATAGAATTTTTAATGATATAGTTGCACTTACGCAAGTTTTAGCAATAATAGTTTGCAGCAAACTAGTTTTATATTCTAAATTGGCTTTAGCATCAGAATATATGATTTAAATCATAACAATATAATTTGGAAATTAAATGAAAATAAATAAAAAAATCAAATTTTACTTCTTTACTGGGGTTTTGTTGGTTGCCTATCCCGTATATATATACCATGCTTTTATTTGGCAGTTCATGGAAAAAATAGGAGCACTGGCTACAGGGCTTGCTCTATTTGCCGCTATGTATCAAGGTTTCGTTGCATGGAAAGCCGCAAACCTAACACGAGAAGCAAACTCACAAAATTTATTTCAACAGAAATTTAATTTCGTTCTAGAGCAACATAATGACTCTTTGGCTAGGGTTAGAGATTGGTTGAAATCAAATAATTATTCAGATAAACAAATTACTACAGAGCGGCTTATCAATGAAATAAGAGGTCATGAGCAACTAAGCCCATACATGCGAATTCTATATCACACCCTTAAAAGTATCAAAGAAGAATTGCCGTTAAATGATAAACACGACGTTAAAGAAGTAATTAAAACCCAAAAAAGATATACATCTCTCGTTAGATCTTTTATACCAAACGATATTTTATTTCTTGTTGCCTGTAATGCATCTGTTATTAATAATGAAACATTTGAATTAAATGATAGCGAAAGTTACTCGTATTATAACGCCATGCTTAAAGATTTCGATTTTTTTGAACATCTGAAAACCCGAGTTAATAAAAAAATTAATTTGGAGGAGTTAGCTAAAGAGGTCGCTTATACTACGTACGAAAGTTGTTATGCTTATTTTTATAGGCGCGAGTTTATGGTGGATGCAGATAGCAAGAATAGCCCTCACAT
>OOBY01000357.1_pt1 | contig 40113 bp, 36 predicted proteins | sample 1671751 | NCBI WGS metagenome assembly OOBY01 (sample SAMN06348189, study PRJEB24527) | human gut metagenome | biome: human gut; feature: ankylosing spondylitis patient; material: feces | host: Homo sapiens | place: China | collected 2015-10
CGATGGTACCGATGTTTACATGCGGTTTGGTTCTTTCATAATGTGCTTTTGCCATTTTTAAATTCTCCTTTTAAATTATTTCTTACCCAGACGTTCTTCAGTAATCTGCTGGGAAATTGCCTTCGGAACTTCTTCATAGTGATCAAATGTCATTGTGAAGGTGCCGCGCCCCTGTGTAGCGCTGCGGAGTCCGGTCGCATAACCGAACATTTCGGAAAGCGGAACGAACCCTTTGATTCTGGATTCACCGTTTTCAGATTCCATGCCTTCGATACGTCCGCGGCGGGAATTGAGGCCGCCGATAACGTCTCCCATGTATTCTTCGGGAACATCTACTTCTACGCTCATGTACGGTTCGAGAAGAACGGCATCCGCTTTCTTCGCGCCTTCCTTGAACGCCATGGAGCCTGCCACTTTAAATGCCATTTCAGAGGAGTCGACATCATGGTAGGAACCGTCATAAACGGTAACTTTGATATCGACCATCGGATAGCCTGCAACGACACCGTCTTCCATAGCCGCTTCTACGCCGGCCTGGATCGGGTTGATAAACTCTTTCGGAATGACACCGCCGACGACTTCATTGGCAAATTCAAATCCTTTGCCCGCTTCCATCGGTTCAAGGCGGAGCCAGCAGTGGCCGTACTGGCCGTGTCCGCCGGTCTGGCGGATAAACTTGCCTTCCGCTTCCACCGTTTTACGGATAGTTTCACGGTAAGCGACCTGCGGCTTGCCTACAGTACATTCTACTTTGAATTCACGTCTCATGCGGTCAACGATGATGTCCAGATGAAGTTCACCCATGCCGGAAATAATGGTCTGGTTGGTTTCCGGATCTGTATGCACTTTGAATGTCGGATCTTCTTCCGCCAGGCGTTGAAGGGCGGTGCCCATCTTTTCCTGGTCAGCTTTTGTCTTCGGTTCAACGGCAACAGAAATAACCGGTTCCGGGAATTCCATTTTTTCCAGAATAATCGGATGGTTTTCATCGCAGAGGGAATCCCCTGTGGTAACATCCTTAAACCCTACCGCAGCGGCGATATCACCGGAGTAGGCGCATTCGATTTCCTTGCGGTTGTTCGCATGCATCTGGAGGATACGGCCTACACGTTCCTTCTTTCCTTTTGTGGAATTCAGGATGTAAGTTCCCTGCTTCATGATCCCGGAGTATACACGGAAGAATGCCAGTTTGCCGACAAACGGGTCAGCCATGATTTTGAATGCGAGAGCCGCCATCGGTGCCTCGTCACTGGATTCACGGGTTATTTCTTCACCGGTCTTCGGGTCTGTCCCTTTAACAGCGGGAACATCGGTCGGTGCCGGCAGGTAATCCAATACCGCATCCAAAAGCATCTGGATGCCTTTGTTCTTGTATGCGGAACCGCAGAATACGGGGAACAGGTCACAGTTAAGAGTCTGCCTGCGGATAGAAGCTTTAACTTCTTCAATACTCGGTTCAACGCCTTCAAGGTATTTTTCCATCAGGGCGTCGTCACCTTCTGCAGCCTTTTCAATGATTTTGTCACGGTATTCTTCCACAAGGTCTTTCATATCTTCCGGAACCTCACGTACTTCGTACTGTGTGCCGTCGTCGGAAAGGTAGACTTCAGCCTTTCTTTCGAGAAGATCAATAATACCTGTGAAAGTATCCTGTTTACCGATCGGCAGCTGCATAGCCAGCGCATTGGCATGAAGACGGTCTTCCATGGTCTTTACCGCACGCAGGAAATCTGCGCCGACCGTATCCATCTTGTTGATGAACGCGATACGCGGTACATGGTAATGGTCAGCCTGTCTCCAAACGGTTTCAGACTGAGTCTGCACACCGTCTTTCGCACTGAATACAGCGACAGATCCGTCAAGTACGCGGAGGGAACGTTCTACTTCTACTGTGAAATCTACGTGCCCGGGGGTATCGATGATATTGACACGATATCCTTTCCAATGGCAGGTCGTAGCAGCGGAAGTGATCGTGATGCCGCGTTCCTGCTCCTGCTCCATCCAGTCCATGGTAGCCGCGCCGTCATGAACTTCGCCGATCTTATGGTTTACGCCGGTATAAAACAGGATACGTTCCGTGGTGGTTGTTTTGCCGGCATCAATATGAGCCATGATGCCGATATTTCTTGTTTTTTCAAGCGGATATTCTCTGCCCACGATATTTGCTCCTTATCAATTACCAGCGATAATGGGCAAAAGCCTTATTGGCTTCAGCCATTTTATGTGTATCTTCTTTCTTCTTTACTGCTGCGCCCGTATTGTTGAAGGCATCCATCAGTTCTCCTGCCAGACGTTCCTCCATGGTACGTTCGCTGCGCAGACGGGAATAGTTGACCATCCAGCGGATACCGAGGGTCAGACGGCGTTCTGCGCGAACTTCAACCGGCACCTGGTAGTTGGCACCGCCGACACGGCGGGCACGTACTTCCAATACCGGCATTACATTATTGAGAGCCTGTTCGAAAATTTCGATCGGTTCTTTGTCCAATTTGCTGCGGCAAATATCAAGGGCTCCATATACGATGGATTCTGCAACGCCCTTTTTGCCGTCAAGCATAACTTTATTGATGAAACGTGTAACTGTCTTATTTCCATACACTGGATCCGGCAGTACGTCACGCTTCGGAACAGCACCTTTTCTCGGCATTGTTAATTTCCTCCTTATAATCGTTTGTTAATCACATTAAATGGCAGAGATTATTTCTTTGCTTTTTCACGTTTGGCTCCGTACTTGGAACGGGCCTGCTGACGGCCGGATACACCTACTGTATCAAGCGCGCCGCGGATGATGTGATAACGAACACCTGGAAGATCCTTAACACGGCCGCCTCTGATGAGGACGACGCTATGTTCCTGCAGGTTATGGCCTTCGCCCGGAATATAAGCGGAAACTTCGATTCCGTTGGTCAGGCGCACACGGGCTACTTTACGAAGAGCGGAATTCGGCTTCTTCGGTGTAGCTGTGTAAACTCTTGTGCAGACACCGCGTTTCTGCGGGGACTGTTTCAGAGCCGGTGTCTTCGCTTTGGTTGCCAAAACTTCGCGACCTTTGCGAACGAGCTGATTAATTGTCGGCAATGGGGCACCTCCTTTCCATAAAGGGATATTTATAATTGATCTGCCGAGATATTATCTCTTGGAAAACGGATCCGTCCTCTGACAGGATTGCCTTTCTCCGCAGATGTTACCGGGATGCAAGTACGGCGGCGGATGCGGCTTTTACCTTGATACCGCAGGCTCTGCCGATTTCTTTTTTCGTGAAATCATCTGTCACGGAAATTCCCGCTTTCGCGCAGACATTGCGAAGGGGCAGTGAAATACGGTCATCACAGTCCGACGCGATGAAAACATGGCCTGCCTCGCCTCTGTCAATGGCCCGCTCTGTTTCTTTCAGCCCCACTACGAAAGCGGATGCCTTTAATTCATCTAATGTCATGAACTTACCTCTCCTGTTACTTTCAAATTTCACGCAACATTGGAATTATATCATCACGATTATGCAGTGTCAACAAAACGACGGTGCATTTCTCCTGTATTCATGCCGAACTCTTTTACAACGGTCTCGGGCGTATCATTTATGTGTTTATCCCTTTCTATCCGGAAAAGAGTAATAGAAACCGTCCCTCCCGATTTTTCTCCACGTCTTACGTATTTAAATAATATGTAAAAATTTTTAAAAAACAGAGAAGACCGCATCAAAATTTATTATCGATATTTTTTATATATACATATAAATTGCTTTGCAAAATATTCGTATTCTTTCCGTATCCGCTGCAAGTTGCAAAGTTTATCTCACTCCAGTAGGATAGAAAGAAAGCATTTCAACGATAAAGAAAGGATTTTATATGGAAAAAGGAAAAAACGTATCCGTCTACTGCGGTTCGCGTTACGGAATCAATCCTGCCCACACAGCCTTTGCCGGAATGGCAGGAGAGCTTTTGGCAAAAAACGGCTATACCATGATTTACGGAGGAGGAAGTGTGGGCCTCATGGGTATCGCTGCAGATGCCGCCTTGGCAGCCGGCGGAAAAGTCGTAGGAATCATTCCCGAAGTATTCATTGCCGCTGAACAGGCGCACCGCCTCATTACGGAACTCATCGAGGTGCCTGATCTGATGGCAAGAAAACGGAAAATGATTGAAGCCGGCGATGCTTTCCTTATCCTTCCCGGAGGATTCGGGACACTGGAAGAATTTGCAGACACCGCTGTCCATTACCATATTTACACGGAAGAAACAAATCGCCCGCCTATTATCATCGCGAATATTGAAGGAATTTATGATCCTCTCCGCGCGCTTTTTGAAAACTGGAAATCTGCAGAATTTATCACTGCCAATGAATGGGAAAATATCCATTTCATCAATTCCATCAAAGAGCTTCTTCCTCTTCTTCCCTGAAAAGGAAAATCCTTACGCCTGTCTTGCGGCAGGCATTTTTATTTGTCCGAATTTCGGTGTCCACAGGAATTTCCAAACATTCCCTCTCATTTTGTTTTCATTCTGTACATTTTTCTGTTCCAGAGACTTATTTTTCATTTTATACGCCTGCTTCTTTTTACTATTATTTATATTTTCTCAGACAATACCTTGTAAAAACGGATAATAGCGTTCTATATACCCTTCCGCTCTGTTATAATTAAGTTAACCGGTTTCGCATATGCGAATCTATCATAAGTTATTGTCACGCGTTTCCCGTCTCTGCCATTCCTGCAGGGAGCGCCGGAATTTATAAACATACGGCGGAAATTGTATTATGACCTGTTCCCGCCCATTCCTTTACTTCTTTTCGCAACTTCGGGATTCTTTGGGAGGCTATTTATGAAACCTGTTCTCCATGTAGGTATCGATATCGGCTCCACTACTGTCAAAGTAGCCGCCCTATCTCCATACCTCAAGCTGGTTTTCGGGCGATATGCACGGCATATGTCGGATATCCGGCACGCTACGGAGGCACTGCTTTCCGAACTTCAGCAGACATTCCCCGGATACCGCATCACAGCCTCTGTCTCCGGAAGCGGCGGCATGGGGCTGTCCCAACTGATGGGACTTCCTTTCTGCCAGGAAATTCTGGCGGAAACAAAAGCCATCCGCACATTCCATCCCGAAACGGATATCATCATCGAGCTCGGCGGAGAAGATGAAAAAATCACATATCTCCGCGGCAGTGTAGATCAGCGGATGAACGGCGCCTGTGCCGGCGGCACGGGTGCTTTTATTGACCGCATGGCATCCCTGCTTTCAGTCGATGCGGCAGGTTTGGGCGCACTTGCAAAAAATTTCCGACGGATCTACCCCATCGCCTCCCGCTGCGGCGTCTTTGCTAAAACAGATATCCAGACCCTTTTAAATGAAGGTGCCGCCCACGAAGATATCGCCGCTTCCGTTTTCCAGTCCGTGGTCAACCAGACGATTTCCGGTCTCGCCTGCGGGCGGCCTATCCGCGGGAAAGTCGCTTTTCTCGGCGGGCCTCTGACTTTCATTTCCGCCCTTCGTGACCGTTTCCAAGAGACCCTGTCCATCGCAGATGAAGATATGATCATCCCTGAACACGGTGAACTATATGTCGCCATCGGCGCCGCTGTTTCTGCCATGCACGACCGTCCGCTGGACCTGGAGCGCTGGCTTTCCGATGTACGAAAGAAAACCGATGTGGATCTGGGATCATCTAAAACCATGGATCCCCTTTTTGCTGATGAAGAGGAGTACCGCCGCTTCACGGAGCGCCACGCCCGTTTCCATGCGCCGAGGGGAAATATCGCGGACGCGAAGGGCCCCTGCTGGCTCGGCATAGATGCCGGTTCCACAACGATCAAAGCCATTCTTCTTGATGAAGACAACCGCATTCTTTATGAATATTACGCAGGAAACAAGGGCACCCCTCTGGACAGCGCCAAAAAGATTCTTCATGACTTATATGATAAACTTCCCCCCGCTGCTTATATCTGCGGTGCCGGCGTCACCGGCTATGGAGAGGAACTCATCCGTCAAGCTATCCGGGCGGATACAGGAGAAGTAGAAACCATGGCGCACTACCGCGGCGCCCGCCACTTCCTTCCGGATGTCACCACCATTTTGGATATCGGCGGGCAGGATATGAAATGCTGCCGCATCAAGGATGGCGCTGTTGATGAAATTCTGCTGAATGAAGCCTGTTCGTCCGGCTGCGGATCTTTCCTCGATACATTCGCACAATCATTGGGGATGGACATCAGGGAATTTTCAAAACTGGCTCTTACCGCCGGCCACCCTGCCGATCTTGGCTCCCGCTGTACGGTATTCATGAATTCCCGTGTACGGGAAGCACAGAAAAACGGCGTTTCTATCGCCGACATTTCCGCCGGACTTTCCTACTCCGTCATCAAAAACGCGCTGTACAAGGTCATCCGTCTCCGCGATGCTTCCGAATTGGGTAAAAAAATCGTAGTGCAGGGCGGCACTTTTTATAATGACGCCGTTCTCCGCGCGCTGGAAAAACTTCTTGGCTGCACAGTCGTCCGCCCTGACGTGGCAGGACTCATGGGCGCTTACGGAATTGCTCTCATCACACGGGACCGCTGCCCTGCCGGCCACGCCACGACCCTTATCGCACCGGATGGCCTTGCCTCCCTTTCTTTTTCAAAAGAGGCGAAACGCTGCCCCGGCTGTGGCAACCACTGCATGGTCACGATCATCCGCTTCCATGATGGCCGGTCATTTGTCACGGGCAACCGCTGCGAAAGAGGCGCCTCCATCATGCTCACCGGAAAGACAGCGCCCCATTCCTCCCTGCCCAATATATACCGCTGGAAATATGACAAAATTTTCAACCGGAAGAGCCTGTCCCCCAAGGAAGCCGCAAGAGGAACCGTGGGTATCCCCAGGACGATGAATATGTACGAGGATTTCCCTTATTGGCATGCTTTTTTCACCGGTCTCGGCTACCGTGTCATCACTTCTTCCGGACAGATCCGCGGCATCCCCACCGAAGCCATGGAAACCATCCCTTCCTACTCCGAATGCTTCCCCGTCAAATTGTCCCATGCCCACATCTATGACCTGGCCGGGAGAAAACCGGATTTCATCTGGTACCCCTGCATCGACAAAGGCCCCGATGAAGGCGGAGCCAACTCCTTCCACTGCCCCATGGTCACATCCTACCCGGAAACCATCCAGGCCAATATGGATGAAATCTTCACGAAATACGGCACCCGCTTTCTCCATCCCTTCCTGCCGCTCCATCATCCTGCAAAACTGTATAAAATATTGAAACGGATTTTCAGACCCTTCAAAATATCCGGCAGTGAAATTGCCGCCGCCCAGCGTAAAGCAAAAGCCGCGAGAGAAGAATACAAGATGCAGCTGTATCTGGAAACGCAACGTATCCTGCAGGAAATCGAAGAGAAGAAACTTATCGGGATTGTGCTGGCCGGCCGTCCCTACCATGCAGACCCTGCGATCAACCACAGTATCCCTGATCTGATCAACCAGCTGGGAATGGCCGTCCTTTCCGAAGACGGCATTGCCATGATGCAGGGCAGCAAGTTTCCCCCTCTCCGCGTACTGAACCAATGGACCTGGCACAGCCGTCTCTACCGCTCCGCCGACTATGTCACCCGCCATGCCTATCTGGAACTGGTGGAACTCAATTCCTTCGGCTGCGGCCTCGATGCGGTTGTCACCGACCAAGTGCAGGAGATCATGTCTAAAAGAAACCGGCTCTACACTTCTCTGAAAATTGATCAAAGCCTGAACCTCGGTGCGGTCCGCATCCGCCTGCGCTCGCTCAAGTCCGCCATCGGAGAACGGATGCAGGAAAAAGGATCTGTGGCGCCCATCCTGTATCCGAAAGCGGAATTTACCCCTGAAATGCGGGGCACCTTCACTATTCTGGCGCCGGAAATGTCCCCCATCCACTTTCCACTTATCCGTGACGCTGTCCGTTCCGCAGGGTATAATGTAGAAGTGCTTCCGCCGGTCAGGGCGGATATCGACACCGGACTCTCTTTTGTAAATAATGACGCCTGCTATCCGGCCATCATCACCATCGGTTCCCTGATGCGCGCCCTGCTTTCCGGAACATATGACCTAAGCAGGACAGCCGTCATACTCTCCCAGACGGGCGGCGCGTGCAGGGCATCCAACTATATCGGCTTTCTCCATAAAGCACTGGATGACGCCGGACTTTCCCGGATCCCCGTCATTTCCCTCAACACCCGGAATCTGGAGCCGCAAAGCGGATTCAGGCTCACCTTTACGCTGATCCGCCGCCTCATCAAAGCCGCTATTTATGGAGACGCCCTCCAGCAATGCCTTTACCGGACACGGCCTTATGAAAAATCCCCGGGCAGCGCGGAAACGCTCTACCGGAAATGGCAGGATATCTGCTGTAAATCACTGATGAAAGGATGCTCCTTCCATCGCTTTGCACAAAACATTTCCCATCTTGTCAAAGACTTTGACCGCCTCCCGTTAAATAAAATGGAACGGCGGCCCCGGATCGGCATCGTGGGAGAAATATACGTCAAATTCAGCCCCATCGCTTCCAATGATATCGTCCGCTCCATCGAAGCCAACGGCGGTGAAGCGGAAACAAGCGGCATGCTGGATTTCTTCCTCTATGGGCTTTTAGACAGCCATTTTCAATGGAAGCACCTGGACGGCACATTCAGCGACAACTTGAAAGATACCTTTGGCCGCTATCTTTTGGAATGGTACCGCCGCCCTCTGGAAAAAGCAGTCAAAATTTCCAAACGTTTCCACGAGATTACCAATATCACGCGGCTGGCCAAACGGGCCGCCCGGTTCCTCTCTCTCGGCAACCGCGCCGGCGAAGGATGGTTCCTCACCGCTGACATGACGGATCTTCTCCATCATGGATGCCGCGGCATCATCTGCCTCCAGCCCTTCGGCTGCCTGCCGAACCACATCACGGGAGAAGGCATGATCCACAAGCTCCATATGGCTTATCCGGAAGCCGTATTCCTTCCGCTGGACTGCGACGCCAGCGCCAGCGAAGCCAATCAGGAAAACCGGCTGAAACTGATGATGAACTCCCTTACAGAAAAAGAGCCTCATGGGAAAACTCTTCCCTTTATCAGAAATACAATCAGCGCCAGGAAAGGAAAAGTATTATGACTCAAAAAAAACTCACCGGCAAAGGTGAGCAGATGAAAGAAAAGATGGTCGCCATAACCGCCCGCATCCTCCGTGAAAAAGGGTTCAAGGCAGCCACCGTGCGGACCATCGCGAAAGAAGCAAATGTGAATATCGCCGCTGTGCGTTACTACTTCGGTTCCAAAGAAGAACTCATCGGCGCCGCTTTAGAGTATATGATGAGCGCCTTGGAAAATGTCGTTTCCGTTCTTGATGATTCCCGGCTTTCGCCGACAGAACGGATGAAAAAGTACATCCTCGGATACTTTGCCCTCGCCCGCAGGCACCCCGCCCTCTTCCGCTCCATCTCCAGCCCATCCAGCACTGACGCGCGGGAAACCTATTTCATTTATCTGAACCTTCTCCACGACCAGAGCTGGGAGAAAGTCATCGAAAATATGGCGGCCATCACAGGATATACGGACCGCCGCGATCTGGAACTGAAATGTATGCAGATTTTCTCTGCTGTGGAATTCCCTATCATTTTGGAAAGCAACAGTAAAAATTCTTTTATTACCCGCTATACCGATGCAGCCACACTGGAACGGTATGTGGACATCCTCCTGGACAATGCTTCCCGTCCGCAGGAAAAAAATAACGAATACCTGAAAGAAATCCTGCACGGCGCCAAATAACTTTCCATAAAATCCGGCTGCACTTCGTGCGGTGTTTTTTCCATCTCTTTGTTCGTTTATAATTTATTTGCGGCAGGGAAAAGAAATTCATATACGAAAGGAGCAGCTGCTATGAAAGCCACCGTCCTCGCGGACAATATCGGAGAAGGTCCGCTGGCAGGCGAATGGGGCCTGTCAATCTATATCGAGTATGAAAATAAAAAGATTTTACTTGATACCGGTGCATCGGCTCTTTTTACGGAAAACGCAAAAGCCATGGATATCCCGCTGGAAGATATAGACTTTGGCATTCTCTCCCATGCGCACTATGACCACGCCAACGGCATGGAATATTTCTTTGCAAGAAACAGGAACGCCAAATTTTATCTGCAGAAATCATGCGCGGAAAACTGCTATGCCTATGAAGAAGGCCGTTTCAGATACATCGGCATCCCCAAAGACCTTCTTGCCGCCTATCAGGACCGGTTGATTTATACAGACGGCGATGCCGCCCTGTGTGACGGCGTATATGTAGTCGCCCATAAGCGGAAGAACCGGGAAAAAATCGGTGAGCGGGAGCAGATGTATCAGAAGAAAAACGGTGACTTCCTTCCCGATAACTTTGACCATGAGCAAAGTCTTGTCTTTGAGACGGAAAAAGGACTCGTCATCTTCAGTTCCTGTTCCCACGCCGGCGCGGCGGACATCATCCGGGAAGTTTCAGAAACCTTCCCCGGAAAAAAGGTTTTCTCCCTGATCGGCGGCTTCCACCTGTTCAACAAAACTGATGAAGAAATCCTCAGGCTGGCAGAGCAAATCAGAGAAACAGGCATAGAATCCGTCTATACAGGCCACTGCACAGGCGACCGCGCTTTCGCCCTCCTGAAAGGAAAACTGGGATCCATGGCGGAACAGCTCAAAGTGGGGCTCTCCATAGAATTTTAAAAAAGAAAAACCGATGCGTACTTATTTTCTTCGTACGCATCGGTTTTTATCTTGCCTTACTGCGCCACAGCACCGGTGCAGTGAGCCCTGTACTGCCGGGCACATGCGTCCTCTTCACCGCAAACTTTTTCAGCGGCAGCTTCAGACGTGCCATCATTTCTTTTATTGTCGCTGCCTCCGTCTTTTCTACTGCTTTCCGCACGATCATTTCGCAGGCGCGTGCATCATCCAGCGCCTGATGGTGATTGAAATCATAGCCAAGACTGCCGGCTACGGTATCCAATTTATGATTCGGCAGTTCTTTCCAAAGCATTCTGGAAACCGCCACCGTATCTCCATACAGGAAATGAATATCCGGCAAATCATATACATCCAGCACTGACGCAAGAACGCCCATATCGAAGCGGGCATTGTGGGCGAAAACGATACTTCCTTCCAGCCGCTCTGCCACCTCTTTCCAAAACGCCGGAAAAGCCGGTTCCTTTTCCACGTCATCAGGATAAATTCCATTCACCCGCATACAGATGGGATCGAAATTCATGCGGTACGGTCTGATCAGACGATACCATTCTTCCGTAATTTCATTGCCGTCGCTCACGGAAATACCAAGCGAGCAGGCGCTCCCCGGCCCCCAGTAAGCCGTTTCAAAATCGATAGCAGCGTATTTCATAATTCTTCACGGAATATCTCGAATTTAAATTTCCGTAGTAAATTCCGTCTCCTTTCCTTCCAGCCAGCCCACTTCCACCGCCCTGTCAAAAGCGGATTTCATGCGCCGCGCCAGTTCATTTCTTGCAGCCGCCACTTTTCTACGGTTCCCTTTCATTCCTGTGATGAGGACAAGAATATTTTCCGTATCTTCCGTAACCGCCCCTGCTTCTTCATCACGGCAGAGCCAGCCGGCCGTGCAGACTTTATCTCCCAAATTGACGGAAAATGTACGGCCTGCTTCCCGTATTTCCAAAGGAGTCTTCCTGTTTCCCATATCATAAACATGGATTTCTACATGAAATTTCAGCATGCCGCCCCGAATGATATCCATAATCGGATTGACCGGCGGCAGCGCGTCGGAGCCCGCCAGCTCATCAAGGGTCGCTTTCTTCGGCTGCAAAAGGATCTCCGGATCTTCGGGCACGCCTTCCGCAGCAGAAACACCGAGAAGTTTTCTGTACTCGGCAAATACTTTTTCTACAGCCGTCCTGCCTTCTTTAACACAGGCAGCAGAAAGAATTTCCCTGTAATCTTCCAGTTCCTTTTCCGCCAGGGCGGGATCCATTTTCAGCAGCAAATTGGCTTCCGTGCAGCAGCGGCGGCGAAAAGCTTCTGCTTCCATATTTGCTGCCGCGTTATCTGCCGCGCGGACAGCGACAATTCCGATACAAAGCCCGGGGATCCGGTCAAATAAGGATGGCGCAACGCTTATTTTCATTAGAATATCCTCTCTTTCTTTATGAATTCCAGTGTATTACAAAAAAGCTGAATTGACAAATATAGTATTCCGCAGGCAGCGCCCCGGAAATATCTCTCCCATGAAAAAAATCTTCCTTCCGGAAGACTCTTTTCATGCATGATTCGTCTTTTCTGTATTTCATACAAATGATTTTAACATGGGGCCGGCATTCTCCATGCTTCCCGTTCTACCCCCGCAACTCTTTCAGATGCCTGGGAACAATCATCTTGTAAAAGCAAAGGATGGAAAACACATAGCCCGATACCATGATGACTGCCATAGGAACCGCCGTATGATCACCGGCGACACCGACAACAGGCATCATCACGCCTCCCAGTACCATGGAGAAGAACCCAATAAGGGCTGATCCGCTTCCCGCATTTTTACCGCAGCGGGAAAGCGCCAAAGATACAGACGCGGCGCTCATAAGAGAAAGCGGCGTGACCGTGGCAAAGATGGTGACGACTGCGTACCAAAGCGGACTATCCAGAAAAACTCCGGCCAAGAAGAACAGCGCTCCTCCAAGAGATGCAAAGAGGGAAAAGCGAAGAATAACGACTTCACGGATTGTCCCTGCCAGCCGCGCAGGAAGCATCCCCATCACCATAAGCCCCAATCCGACAGCGCCGAAAATATAACTGTATACCTGGGCCGATACCCCGTAAATATTTTGGAACAGAAAGGATGATCCTGCAATGTAAGAAAAGAAAGAGCCAAAAACAAAACACTGCACCAGACAATGGCCGAAGAAATACTTATCTCTCAAAAGCATGGAAAATGCGGAAAATCCGGAGTGGAAATCAGGCGATCTTTTTTCAGGCGGCAGTGTCTCCTTAAAATTGAAAGTACAGATGATTTGAATAATCCCCACAAGGACAAGAATCTGAAAAATCCCCTGCCATGAAGAAAAAAGAAGAATCTGCCCGCCGAGGACAGGAGCGGCCACGGGTGCTATACCATTCACCGCCATGAGGACAGAAAGGAGCCTCATGAGTTCAGAACCGCTTGCCGTATCCCGTGCAACCGCTCGCGACACAACAATACCGAATGCCCCGAAAAACCCCTGTGCAAAACGGAAGATAAGAAACACATAAATATCATCCGCCAGACTGCACACCAATGATGCCAGCGTGAACCCAGCCATCCCAAGGAAAAGAGGCGCCCGCCGCCCCATCCTGTCACTTACGGGTCCGCCAAAAATCTGTCCGAGCGCCATACCGATCATGGTCATGGTAAGCGTCATCTGCGTCATGGATGTGGAAATCCCCAGATCCCGCTGAAATTCCGGAAGCGCAGGAAGATACATATCCGTAGACAGCGGCGCCATGGCTGTCATCACACCCAAATAAATCACAAAAAATACTCTATTCACTTCCGATAATTCCCTTCCATAAAAACGTCTTCAGGCAAATATTTAAAAAATTTCTTTACAAGCCCCGTCCGAACCTCCGTTCAATTTAATCATTATACGGTCTTCCATCTCTTTTTTCAAAAATACCTTCTCCCAGCAGAAAATACCCTTTCTTTTAAGACAGCCATTATTCCTCCTCTACATAATATAAGGGTACCATTATTTACTTATTCAGTTCTTTAAAATATTTTTATAGTAATTTAATGTCCAATAATGGTTGAAATCTTTTACAAGACGTATTACTATATATTTAATATCTTTTTTGATTATTATTGTATATATTTACTTCATAGAAATTATTCATTTGAGGCTGTTCTATGGAAAACAAAAAAGAAAATGCTGTGGAACGGCTGCTGAAAAGCTACCGGCGTTTTTATAATATTACGCGTTTTGACGGAGGCATCTCACCGCCATTGGAGGAAGGCCGGAATCTCAGAGAAGCGGTAAAGCTCTCTCCTTTCCGGGAAGACGAAAGAAACGGTCTTGCCGCTGTCTGCGAATATTATGAAAAAACAGGCCAGCACTTATTTCTCAAATCCAATGAAATCTGGTCCGCCAATCAGGAAGAGTTCATATTTCTTTTCACCGCCGATCATCTGACTTCGGATCTTTTTGAAAGGTGCCGCGATTACGCTTATAATGCCGGCATGGAAATGGCCCATATCGGTTCGGGCCATATGTACACCTATGTCTCACCTGTCTTTATCTGCGGCAAGGTGGACGATGCGGCACGGAAAGCGGTAGAAAACTGCCGCATCTATAAAACATTCCGCTTTTCACTCCACGGCTGGCTGGAATTTCACACAGGCTGCCTGGATATGGAAAAGCGTTCGCTCTATTTTAATAAAAGCGGACGATGCATGGAAAAGAATCTAAAAAATATTTTTCAGGAGTTAATTACAAAGGGGGAGTAGCATGAACACGCTTGTACTTTTGCTGATCAGTATCGCCGTTCTGTTCTGCGGCTACGTTTTCTACGGCGGATGGGTCGCCAGACAGTGGGGAGTAAACGAAGGAAATCATCCTACGCCCGCCCACACCATGGAAGACGGCGTGGATTACGTTCCCGCCAAAGCACCCATCCTCATGGGCCATCATTTCTCATCCATTGCCGGTGCGGGACCCATCACGGGGCCGATCGGCGCGGCCATGTTCGGCTGGCTGCCGGTCACCCTCTGGGTACTGATTGGCGGCATCTTCTTCGGTGGTGTCCATGATTTCGGCGCGCTTTTTGCCTCTATCCGCCATCAGGGCAAATCCATCGGTGAAATCATTTCCCTGAATATGTCAAAAAGGGCAAAACAGCTTTTCATCATCTTCTCATACCTCACACTGATCCTTGTAGTGGCCGCTTTTGCCGCTATCGTGGCTTCCACCTTCGGCGCGACTTATAAGGACGGCGTTCTCGACATGGCGGCCAGCGCGACAAAAGCATCTGTCGCCATGGTTTCCATCATGTTCATCCTCATAGCTATCGTTTTCGGTTTTGCCGTATACCGCCGCCACACGCCGATGGTCATTTCTTCCATCCTCGGCGTCGGGGCAATCGTTCTGTGCATGTCCATTGGCATGAATTTCCATCCGTTCTATTTCTCCATGAATACATGGATGATCCTTGTCGGCATTTATATCACCATCGCTTCGGTCACCCCTGTCTGGATCCTTCTCCAGCCCCGTGACTACCTCAGTTCGTTCCTTCTCTACGCGATGCTCATCGTCGCCGTCATCGGCATCGTCGGCGCTCATCCGACCATTGATGAAAAGGTCTTCCCCGCTTTTGCGGGCTTCACCATCAACAACGCAAACGGAACGCAGTTCCTCTTCCCGATTTTGTTCACTACCGTTGCATGCGGCGCTATTTCCGGCTTCCACTCCCTTGTTTCTTCGGGGACGACGTCCAAACAGCTTGATAAAGAATCGGATGCAAAGCCTATCGCTTACGGCGGTATGCTCCTGGAATGCGTACTCGCCATCATCACTCTCTGCGCAATCGGCTATGCCCGTGTAACGGGCCATACCCATGGCGCGACGGATATCTTTGCCGGCGGGATTGCCGCCATGGTCGCCGCCATTCCGGGATTTGAAGGACTGAAAAACATCATGTACACCCTTCTTGTCCTTACTTACTCTGCTTTCTGCCTGACTTCTCTTGATACCGCCACCAGGCTGGCACGCTTCATGTTCCAGGAATTCTGGCTCGAACCGGGCGAAAATCCAAAAGATGTCAAGGACGGGTTCCGCAAACTCATGGTAAATCCGTATTTTGCGACCATCATCACCGTTATTCTCGGCATCTCCCTCGGCATGGGCGGATTTGCCAAGATCTGGGGACTCTTCGGCGCAGCCAACCAGCTCCTTGCCGCCATCGGCCTCCTCGCTGTCGCCGCATGGCTCGGCAACGCAGGAAAGAACAATAAAATGTTCCTCTTCCCCATGAGTTTCATGCTCCTCGTCACCATCTGCTCTCTTTCCCTTATCGTGAAAAACCAGATTGGCATCATCATGGCAGGCGCCGCCGGCTGGGGGCCCTACGCACAGGTCATCATTGGTTCGCTCCTCGTCATCCTCGCCCTGATTCTTGCCGTGGAAGGCTACCGGACCATCGCCCATCCGAGAAAAGAAACGGAAATAAACCATTGAATTTAATCAAAAAAGGGTACCTGTGGTTTCAGACATCAGGTACTCTTTTTTGCTGCCAAGATGTTTTCAGCCAGCGCAGGCCGGATTCCGGTTTTCAGAAATCAACAATGCCTTCTTGAAAAAAGGGCTTGCCTCATCACGGGTGCAGATCCTTCACATCCGTTCAGGATGACGACCGACGCTTTCCTCATTATGACGCCTTGCCGTCCGCCGTCATTCTGAGCGGAGACAAGAATGGGACTTACAAGGATAAAACGTGTTATGTTCTATCACCCACAACTGCACACAGCAAAAAGCGCTTTCGCTTATCGCCCTGCGGCGGCAGACGGAAGCGCTTTTCTGATAGAATTATTTCTCTGCCACTCAAAAAGCGTATGCCCCTTTTTCAGACATACGCCTCTGAGGTTTCATGTTACATAACCTTGCGGGAAACATCCTCACCCGAGAGATTTGCCCAGGCGCCCGCTTTCATTTCATTTACCATGCCGTTCATCAGGTTGTATTCCCCTTCCATACGGAGAAGATCTTCCATCTTTCTCGTCCGCAGGAGCCTGGAATAAATGCGTCCCGCCTCGGAGTAGAGCATGATGGCCGGATGTACGGAATCATCATTGGTGTAATCAATGCCGTTTTCCTTCATGTAGCCGGCAAGATCGTCAATCAGTCTTTCATACACGCCCAAGAGCTGTTCCATTTTCATAACTGCATCATACATGGTATTCATGGCCTTTCTCCTTTCTGTATCTTTCGATACACTTCTGTTCCTTTGTAATTGACCGGTCACGAAGGATTATTTTCTTCCTTCTATTTTGATTATAGAGCGGATATCTTTAAATATCTACTATTTTTTGCAAGTTATTCCTATCTGTTATATGTTGCTTGTTTTTCCTCTGATTTATTCCGTTTTTGAGTAAACTTTTGGGGAAACGGGAATAATTACACCACACTCTTTTTGAACATTTTCTTTTCATTGCACCGGGAAAAAATAAATTTCTTTTCAGGAATAAAATATTCCAGCGACCATAATTCGCCATGTCCCACTTCTACGCACAGATGATGCGGGCCCGCTTCATATTCCTTAAAACGTTTTCCGCGGATATGCCGTGCCCAATGGGCATTTACCTCGATATTATGCTCCCCCGGCGATAGATAGACCGCCTGCACGCCGACACAGTAAAGGAAAGCTTCTGCCCTGAGCCCGTCAATGCGGCAGATTTCAGTGCTGCTGGAATAGTTCGGATTGCCTGCATGCCGTTTGTGCAGAAGCACAATGGAGGAATGTGTATTTGCCGAAGAAAGACGGCTCATCTTTTTCTTCTGCATTTCAAAAACCACGTAGAGAATGAGTACCGATACGATAAGTCCCAGAGCCCGCCAGTAATAAATCGCTGAACTTTCTCCGATATATTCCATCACACCACCTCTTTCCGTTTCTTTTATTCTACTTTTATTCCATATAATAATAAAATTCTTTTCATTTATATGAAATATTCTTTTAAGAAATATATTCTCTTGTCAGTTCCTGTTTTCAGACAACAGGTTCATATCCGCGCAAAAAAAAGACGCTCCCTTTCAGAGAGCGTCCTTTCCCCTGCTGTGAATTATTTCAGGGCCTGTCTCAGCATCCAGATGTTCTTGCTGAAACTTGCAATGTAATCATCCATCAGAGTGGATACCAGGTAATTCTTCTTTTCCTCCGCCGCTTCCTTGACAGCGATGACTTCTTTAAGAAGATACTCAAAGTCTGCCAATACCCGGGTATATGCTTCTTCCGATGTCACTTCCTCATTTTCGGCCTCATGGATGCCTGTCTTTGCAAGGAACCCTTTCAGTGTCGATTCCGGTCTGAGCTTCTGCTGGAGCATGGCTTCCGCTACGGCATCGACCGCTTCCGCAATTTCATCATAGAAACTTTCCAGTTTCGCATGGTCATCAAAGAAATGACTTCCTTTCAGGTACCAGTGAAAACTCTGCAGCTTATGGTACTCCACCACCAAATCTGATAATAATGCATTTAATTTCTTTTCCATTTGCAGTTCCTCCTTATATATTACAATGACTACTTTTTTGAAACATTCTGTTTCTATATTCATATTTATCAATGTTTCTGGTATAATAATAGTATAGTTTTTACCCTTTGAATATAAATATATTCCACATTTTTATAAATATCGTACATTCCCTTTAGAAACTGTTTTCACACTTTGTAAAAATTGCAACCGGAGGTTTCTTATGATCAATCCTGACATATTAAAAAGCGCCGCTGCGGTCACCCCTTCCGCAAAAGGAACTTTGCCGCCGATCCAAATCACCACAAGTACCATATCTTCCCAGGCCCATCTGCAGATGATTTCCCACTGGCATGATGAACTGGAATTTATTTACATACTGGACGGAAAAATGGATTTCCATATCGAGGAAAGGATCCTCACCGCTTCCCGCGGAGATTTCCTTGCCATACACGCTTCCGCCATGCACCGAAGCGCGCCGCACAACGGAGAAGACTGCCGCTTCATACGGGCGCTTATCCACCCTTCCCTCCTGACAGAAAATCAGTCTGTCAGAAACAGGCTTCTGTCTCCTCTTCTGGGAAATACGTCCCGCCGCTGTTTCCTTGTTCCCTCCGCCTCTCCTGACGCGCCGCGGCTGGGAGAACTGCTGCGGGAAATCAATCGGATCAACGAAAAGCACCTCCCCGGATTCGAGCTGGAAAGCATCGGTCTTTTACACATTCTCCTCGCCCGTCTTTACGCCCTTTTCCCTCCCGAAAAGCAGACGCAGGAAGAGATGCCCGGTACAGATATAAGCGCGCAGCGCCGGATGGTCGCCTATATTTCCCACCACTATCCTGAAAAAATCTCTTTAGCCGGTATTGCCGCGGCGGGGAGCGTATCCAGAAGCAAATGCTGCCAGCTTTTCAAGAAATATATGCAGCAGTCCCCCATAGATTTCCTCAACCGGTACCGTTTGGAGATCAGCCGCAACCTCCTGGATTCCACGGAAAATTCCATTTTGGAAATCGCAAACGCCTGCGGCTTCTCCAGCCAAAGCTACTATACGAAAATGTTCTCCGAGAAATTCAACTACACGCCGACACAATACCGCAGCCGCCTGTCTTAAAGCCGCCTATACAAAAAGACCTCCATAAGTTAAACTTTACATCTGACTTATAGAGATCCTCATAAATAGCCTGAGATTTTCGCATCCGTTCCTATTCAGTGATTTCCAGCTGGGTGGGGACGGATTTTTCCGTAGCGTCGATAGCGACGGCGACAGCAGCGTCACCGGTGATATTCAGCGTGGTACGGAACATATCCAGAACACGGTCGATACCCGCCACGAGAGCCAGTCCTTCCAATGGAAGCCCGACAGACTGGAGCACCATGGCAAGCATGATCAGACCCGCGCCGGGAACACCTGCTGTGCCAATAGAAGCAAGCGTACCGGTAAGAACGATCATCATCATCTGATCCATTGTCAGGTGAATACCGAATACATTGGCGATGAAAAGGGAACATACCCCCATGTAGAGAGCGGTGCCGTCCATATTGATGGTAGCACCGAGAGGCAGGACGAAAGACACGATGTCCCGTTTTACTCCCAGCTTTTCTTCCGTGTTCTTCATATTCACCGGAAGCGTGCCCGCGGAAGAGCAGGTAGTGAACGCAATAACCATCGCTTCTGCCATGCCGCGGAAAAACCGGACAGGACTCATATGCCCCACGACCGCCGCCACAGAGGAATACACGCAGACCGCGTGGATCGTGCAGCCGATAGCCATAGCAATAATCACAGAGAGCAGCGGCAGAAGAACCTTCGGACCATTCTGCACGACGACAGGTAAAAGAAGGCAGAAAACACCGATAGGCGCCAGGCGCATAATCATGGCGATGATTTTATAGCAGACCTCCGCCCCCGCATCAAAAAGATTGATCAGCAGCTTGGAACGGCTTCCGCCGACGGAAATAATTCCTGCCCCAAGAAAAAGAGAAAATATAATGACAGGAAGGATATCCGCTTTCGCCATGGAAGCAATCGGATTTGTCGGAATCATATTGACAAATACCTGCATGATCGTGGGCGCTTCCTTTACTTTCGGGGCGGCCTCGCCGGGAAGAGCCATACCGATACCGGGCTGGACAACACTTGCCACTGCAAAGCCGATAACGATAGCAATCGCCGTAGTCACCATATAGAAGCCCACGGTTTTCATCCCGATGCGCCCCAGTTTCTTCAAATCCCCCATAGATGTCATGCCCACGACGAGAGAACAAAGAACGACAGGAACGATCATCATTTTGATAAGATTAATGAACATGGTGCCGACAGGCGCGACCCATGTCTTAACCGGGCCGATCGCGCCGTCCCCAAGGACAAGCCCCACAACGACGGAAAGCACCAATGACGCGAAAATCTGAACGGATAAATTCAACTTCACTCCTCCTATGCTGCAATAGATTTTTTACATTATACACCACGTCCCCGGCAGGTACAACAGAAACCGGCGGCTCTTTTCCCTCCACCGTCATTAGAACAGACGCAAAAATGCTTTGTGAGAATGGCAGAGAAATAGAATAGTGACTTTGTATGAAGAATCTATTATCTTGAATGACATCTTACCGTCTTCCTCACCATGGTAATAGATCCTTCGCTATCGCTCAGGATGACGACTGATGCTTTCCTCACTATGACGCCTTGCCGTCCGCTGTCATTCTGAACGGAAGCAAGAATGCCTTGTGGGAAAGGCGAAAAACGGAATAGTGGCACGGAGTGAAGAATCTATTACCTTGAATGACATCTTACCGGCTTCCTCACCACGGCAATAGATCCTTCGCTGCCGCTCTTAGATCTTAGCTTTTAGCTTTTAGCTTTTAGCTGCTAGCTGCTAACTTCTAGCTGCTAATTGCTAGCTGCTAATAGCTAACAGCTAGTGCCCAACCGGCTGATACAAAAACGGTACCTGCCGCATTTGAGGGGTACCGTTTTCATTTTCATATTTTTATTTCCTTATTTCAGATGAATCACCACGTATGTCGCGCCTTCCGAATAAGGAGCCAGCTCTCCTGCCGCATAGAGCAGCCCCAGTTCTTTCTTCCCCAGGAGGAAGCACTCCGCCTCCACGTATGCGGTCGGCTTGAAGAAAGAGTCATAAGATAACTTTTTCCCATTGATGTTATACAGGTCAAGCTTTCCCTCTTTCAGCAGGTTCACGACTTCCGCGCTGTCTACCTTCACACCGAATTTAGATTTGTCCAGCAGATCACCTGTCTTTTTATTATACACAAGACCATAGGCCTGCGCATTTCTATCCGCCATTCCTTCATTTACAGACGATGTTTCCAGAACGATAGACACCAGGTCTTCATCTTCATACTTTGTCGTATAGGTCATGTACACTTCCTGCTTTTCGCCGCTTTCATACAATTCCTTCATACGGCGAACATACCCTGTAATATCCTTATTGATCGCATTTTCGGCCGCAATATTTTTCGTGTGCACCGCCGGATAAATAAGGCTCATGCCGAATCCATCCACCAGCCCCGCTTCCCGTACTTCTGCCTGCGCTGTAAACGGCATGGCCAGCAGTGCCAGACCTGCTGCTATATGTTTTATTTTCATAAAAATCCCTCTTTCTGTTTTTCAAAAACAAGGGAAACAGTCGCTTTCCCTGACATCGGCAGGGTATTCCGTTTCCCGTCTGTAAGGTACGAATTCATTATATAGGATTTCTTTTTCATTGTAAATGCCTTTCAGTCGCATATCCCGCCCTGCCTGTTTCATGCGGCAGAAATACAGATTTCTTTCCCCTGTTACAGTCCGATAAAAATCCCGGGCAATTTTTTAATACCCGAGATCTTTTCGCGCTGATCAGATATGGAGCGTTTCCTCATTCTTCTCCGGCATAGCCGCTTTTTTCTCCACCTTTTCTTTTGCGATAACCGCTTCAAATCGAAGAACTTCTTCTTTAATAACAGGAGCAAGAATCAGCATGGAAATAAGGTTCGGAATCGCCATGAGCGCATTGGCGATATCTGACAGGTTCCATACGAGATCAAGGGTCTGTGTCGCCCCCACATAGACGACAAGGGAGAACACAAGGCGGTAAATGATATTGTATTTATGGGTACCCCAAAGATATTCCCACGCTTTTTCGCCATTATATTCCCAGCCGAGAATGGTGGAGTAGGCGAAGAGCATAATGCCGATAGAAACGATCCAGCTTCCCGCTGTGCCGATATGTGTGGAAAAAGCAGCCATAGTCAATTCTACACCTGCCAGCGGTTTTCCGTCAGGCCCGACGGTTCCCAAAACGCCGGAAGATGCAATGGTAAGTCCGGTAATGGTGCAAACAATGATGGTGTCGATGAAAGTCCCCGTCATAGAAACATATCCCTGCCGTGCCGGATCATCAGTAGTGGACGCAGCGGCGGAAATAGCGGCAGAACCGAGGCCGGCTTCATTGGAAAAACAGCCGCGGGCCACGCCGAAGCGGACCGCATTCATCACGGAAACGGTTATCGTACCGACTACACCGCCTTCCACAGCAGCAGGATCAAAAGCCATCATAAAAATGAGGTACAATCCGTGCGGTACGTTTTCAAAATTCAAAGCGATACAGAGGAGCCCCGCAGCGATGTAGAATACCGCCATTCCGGGAACAATGAGGGATGATACTCTGGAAATGGAAGTGATCCCTCCGACAATGACCGCCAGCGTGAGAACCGTAAGGGCAACACCGATGATTTCATTGGAAAAGCCGAAAGTGGCATTCACCGCCGTGGTGATGGAATTGGCCTGGGTCATATTCCCGATACCGAAGGAAGCGATGACAGTAAACATGGCAAAAAGAAATCCCATAAAGAGTCCTGCTCTTTTATTTTTAAACCCGTTCTTCATAGTAAACATGGGGCCGCCCTTCATTTCCCCTTTTGCATTCACTTCGCGGAACTTAAAGCCAAGCATACATTCAGAAAATTTGGTCGTCAGTCCGAAGCAGGCGGAAACCCACATCCATACCAGAGCGCCCGGACCGCCGGCAAACATGGCGGTCGCCACACCCACAATATTTCCCGTACCGATGGTCGCGGCAAGCGCCGTCATCAGTGCGGAAAAAGGAGAAACATCTCCCGATCCCCGATTTGTTTTACGGGCTTCCCGGGAAAACACGCTTTTCATCGCATAAGGCAAATTGCGCCATGTACGGAAATTCAGGTATGCCGTAAGGTAAATTCCTGTACCCACGAGCAGACACAACATCACAGGACCCCAAACAAAGCTGTCAATGTCCCCCACAATCTGATTCATTGCCGTCATATCCATTTAATTTCCCCCTTTACTTTTCCTAATACTTTTTCAAAAACAAAACCGCCGCACTCAAGCCTTATATGACTTGGGCCGGCGGTTGTATGCATGTATGCATCCACGTATACAATGGGTGTTACCCAATGCCAGCCCTGTCCTTTTGCCTGAGAGATTGGAATGGCCTGATCAGCCATTTTTGCCCCTTCGGCGCCCAATTGAATGGGACTCTCCAGAGTCGTGTCCGTACATAGTTTCGTGTTCCAAAGAACGCCTGATAGTGTTACTCCTTCGGCAGACACTTCCGTGTCATTTTTCAGTGTACATCATCCACTTATTCTGTTATGCCCGCAGCAGGATATGCTCATTTGTCTGAAATAATATCCTTGCCTGCGGAATCTCAATCAGAAATTTTTTAACTTTCTGATGTGTGTCGAATTATACGCCTGTTTTTTCAATATGGCAACAGGTACTTCTATACCGATTTTTTATCAAAACGGATTTTCATTATGCGTTTTCCGTCTGATTCAAATCAGTCCTCATACTCTTCATACGACTTGCCCGTCTTCAGATGATCCATATATTTCTTCGTTTCACGGACACAGATGCCCGACAGGAAAAGAAGAGCAATCAGGTTCGGAATGGCCATGAGGCCGTTCACGATATCCGCAAGAATCCAGATGGCTTCCAGTTTGAGGAATGCGCCGCTGGCAATGAGAAGGATAAAAACCAAACGGTACGGGAGAACGCCCTTCGTCCCCACGAGATAAATCATGCAGCGTTCGCCATAGTAGTTCCAGCCCAAGATCGTCGTGAAAGCAAAGAGAACAAGACCGACTAGCAGCATGTATCCGCCGAAAACAGGAAACGCGGAAGTAAACGCCGCATTCGTAAGCGCCGCGCCGTTTTCCATACCGCACCATACACCGGTGACCACAAGAGTCAGGCCGGTCAGTGTACAGATAATGATGGTGTCGATAAAAGTACCGGTCATGGAAATAAGGCCCTGCTCAGCCGGCCATTTCGTTTTAGCGGCAGCCGCCACGATTGGAGCGGAACCGAGACCTGATTCATTGGAGAATACTCCGCGGGCCACGCCGTTTTTCATCGCCATCATGACAGTCGCGCCAAGAAAACCGCCTGTTGCCGCCGTGGTGGTAAAAGCACTTTCAAAAATCATGGAAACCGCGGCAGGCACCTTATCGGCAAAAACGAGCAGAACGCCGATGGTTGACAGGAAATAAATAAACGCCATGGCAGGAACAATCCTGCTGGCCGCTGCCGCAATTGACTGGAGACCTCCGATAGTAATCGCCGCCACAAAAATGGTGAGAATCGCCCCTGTCCAGACAGGATCAAGACCGATGGTCATCTTCGTAATATCCACAATGGAATTGACCTGGGCAAACGTACCGATACCGAAATACGCGACGAGGACACCGAAAAACGCAAAGAGCCCCCCCAGCCATTTGTATTTCTCACCCATGCCGTTTTTAATATAGTACATCGGGCCGCCGGCAATTTCACCTTTTTCATCAGTCTCACGATATTTGACGGCAAGAAGACCTTCCGCATACTTTGTCGCCATACCGAAGAATGCCGCCATCCACATCCAGAAAAGCGCCCCCGGGCCGCCCGCATGGATCGCTGTCGCGACACCTACAATATTTCCCGTACCGACCGTCGCGGAGAGCGCCGTACAAAGAGCCTTAAAACTGTCGATATCACCGCTGCCCGCATTTTGCGCTCTGAAAATCAGGCTCAGCGCCTTCGGTAATTTGAATATCTGCAAAAGATGCAGCCGGATTGTAAGCAGGATCCCTGTCCCTACAAGAAGCACCAACAGCGGCGGCCCCCAGATAAAATTATCAATTTCATTCAATACCGCTAAAAAATCCATTTAAAAAACGCCCTCCTTGGGAAAATAAAAAAGCCGGCTCCAGGTAAAACTTGTACTCCGGAAGCCGGCATATTGCCAAATAACGCTAAAAATCATGCGTCTTTTGCTCTGTCCTTTTGCCTGAGAGATTTGGATCTGCATCCTTACACCTTCGGCGGCCAAAATGGCACTCTCCAGAGTATGTCCGCATACGGTACCGCCCCTGAGGGCACCTGAGAGTGTTACTCCTTCGGTAAGCCAAACGGCTTTCTCCCGCATACATCATCCACCTGTATAAATTTGTTGATATGAATTATACGGTGTCAAGTGAAAATACGCAAGTTAAATTAAAAATATTAATTATTTTCTAACAAATTTCGGCAACAGATCCTTCACGTTCGTTCAGGATAACGACTGACGCTTTCCTCATTATGACGCCTTACCGTCTCCGGTCATTCTGAACGGGGGCAAGAATGCTGTGTGAGAAAGACGGGAAACGGAATAGTAACACTGAGTGAAGAATCTATTACGCTGATAACGTCTTGCCGCTAACAGCTAACAGCTAATGGCTAGCTACTAGCTTCTAGCTGCTAGTTGCTATCTGTCAGCTGTAAGCTGTCATCTGTTATCTGCTGATACAAAAACGGTACCCATCACGCTTGACAGGTACCGCATTTTCATTTTCTCTTTTTTATGTCCGGGCGGCAGACAAATCATCGTATATGCCGCTTCGGCTGACTGCTGACTTTCGATCATTTCTTCCCTATATGCCTTGCTTTGTAAGCCACCAATTTCGCATCACGAATGGCAAGGTGCTGGAAATACCGCTTTGTTTCCGCGACGACTACACCGGTAAGTCCAAGAAGGGCAATCAGGTTCGGAATAGCCATGAGACCGTTTACAATATCCGCAAGCGCCCAGATTTCTTCAAGCTGCATGAAAGCGCTTCCTGCGATAATGGCAACATAGCACAAGCGGTAAGGAGTACTCCCTCTGACACCCACAAGGTATACGAGGCAGCGTTCACCGTAATAGTTCCAGCCGAGAATGGTGGTGAAGGCGAAAAGTGTCAGAGAAACCGTCAGAAGGATCGGCGCGACAGCACCATAACCATGGCTGAAAGCAGCCTGTGTAAGAGCTGCACCGTTGGTATCCCCGAGCCATGCACCCGAAACGATGATGGTAAGCCCCGTCAGGGTACAGATAATAATAGTGTCGATAAAGGTGCCTGTCATGGAAATAAGACCCTGTTCAGCCGGCCATTTCGTTTTTGCCGCTGCCGCTACAATTGGAGCGGAACCAAGACCGGATTCATTAGAGAAAAGGCCGCGGGCGATACCGCTTCGCATAGCAAGCATAATGCCCGCACCGGCAAATCCGCCGGCTGCTGCCGTACCTTCAAAAGCGCCGTCAAAAACAAGAGCCAGCGCATGGGGCAGTTCTCCCGAAAATATAACAAGAAGAGCCACCGTGATAATAAAATAAAGAACAGCCATGGCAGGAACTATTTTTTCCGCTGTTTTTGAAATGGATTTCAATCCGCCGAAAGTAATAATAGCAACAAGGATGGTAATCACTGCTGCAGAGGGCAGGATAGGAACACCCATGGATGCCTGTAAAGAAGACGTAATAGCATTGACCTGCGTAGTTGTACCGGATCCGAGCATAGCGGTGAGCGTACCGAAGAAAGCAAATGCCAGCGCCAGAGGTTTCCATTTCTTTCCCAGCCCCTGCTCAATGTAATACATCGGTCCGCCTGCAATATTTCCATTTTCATCGATAGAGCGGAATTTGACGGCAAGGCAGCCTTCGGCGTACTTGGTAGCCATGCCGAAGAAAGCGGCTACCCACATCCAGAAAAGCGCGCCGGGGCCGCCCAATTTGATAGCAGTGGCAACGCCTACGATATTTCCTGTGCCTACCGTTGCGGCAAGCGCCGTGCAGAGTGCCTTGAAACTGTCAATGTCGCCGTCGCCTTTATTTCTGGCAAAGAAAATCAGCCGAAGGGCCCTTGGCAGCTTGACCATCTGGAGAAACCCGAGGCGGATAGTCAGATATACGCCGGTTCCTACCAGAAGAACAAGGAGCCACGGGCCCCAGACAATCGCATCAATTTGGTTTAACAAGTCAAGCATTCACATTCACTCCCACCCTCAAAAACTTCCGTACGCCAGGACATGACGGAACAATATAAAAACCGGCCCTGAAGACAAAAACAGAGCCGGCATGCATGTTTCCATTGCTGCACCGACCCTGTCCTTTTGCCTGAGAGATTAGAACGGGAGGACTACTCTTCCCCGCGCCCCTGCACCTTCGGCGGTCATATACGACACTCTCCAGAGGTTTGTCCGTACACGGTTTCGTGTCCCGCAGGACGCCTGATAGTGTTACTCCTTCGGCAGACATTTCTGTCTTTTTCCGTATACATCATTCAAAATTGTGTAAATGTATTATAAGCGATTTGTCTTTAATTGTATAGCCTTTTTCATCGTACTTTTTCTGCATGTATTCCCCCGTTTCATATGCCATTTATGCATAAAGGGAAATAAAGCACCTGCCTGCCGCTATTGAAAAGAGCCCCAAACGAGGCTCTTCGTGTATTTTATTATCCTATTCATCAACAAAAATCTGTTCCACCGCTTTGTAGCTGAGAGAAATATCACCCGCCTCCGTAGCAAGAAGAATCGGTCCTTCATAAGGTTCCTTTTCTTTTACAGTGACCCGCATATCGGGATGGATGCCTTTCTCCTGAAGATAGTCCATCAGGCTGTAATCTTCCACAATACGACGGATAGTGGTACTATCCCCCTCCTTTAAATCGGAAAGCATACGGAAAGTAAGCCCTTTGCGGCTGCCGTCCGCCTTCGGAATAGGGTCGCCATGGGGACAGTGTTCAGGATGTCCGAGAAACTCATCAAGCCGTTCCGCAAGCATGTCGCTCGTCTGGTGTTCCAGACCGTCCGCCTGCTCATGAGCTTCGCTCCAGGAGAAATGGAGCTTTTCCACAAGGAATACTTCCCACAGCGCATGAAAACGGAAAAGCTTGCCCGCTTCCCGCCTTCCCTTCCTCGTCATCTTGCTGCCTTTGTAAGCGGTGTAGTCCACATACCCTTCTTTCTGCAGCTTCATAATCATCTCGCTCACTGACGGCGGCGACACATGGAGCATGTCGGACAACTCCTTATTGGATACCAGTTCATGATCTTCGCTGATGATGTAAATCGCTTTCAAATAATCTTCTTTCCCTGATGTCATGATTTCCCTTCCCCATTTCCTGTAACTGAAAATTTTTCATAAAATACAAAACCTGTTTCTTTTCCTATACCCTAATTATTACTTACTTCCTATTATATAAAATAGCTTCCCCTAATTCAATTATTAAATCAGAGTGCCAATTATTTTGCGGCAGAAAATAAAAATCATTCTTAAATGCAAAGAAATCTGATAAAAAGATCCCCCAACCCCATTCCTTTTAAAATTTTCCTTGACACGCAAAAAGACGCGTGGTATAGTTGTTCCAACTTACATAATGACTGTGAAGAGAAGAGTAAGCGGATGGAACTGCCAAAGAGAGCTCCGACGGGTGAAAAGGAGCGCAGGAAAATTTGCTGAACATGGCCTCCGAGTCAGGTTTGCCGAATAATAAAGCAGCCCGGGATCTCCCGTTACAGAGATGCGGTATCAAGGCGCAAGCCGGCGTACCTATGGAGGCCTGTGCGGTGACGTGCAGGTAAAATTGGGTGGTAACACGGTCTTCGTCCCTTTGCTGGGATGGAGTTTTTTTTTACCCGTTTCCGCCATTCTTATTTCCGGTTTCCAAATTTATCACAAAATTATTTTTAAAAAAGAGAGGTATGTATTATGAATCTGAAAAAAACTGTCATCATTTCCCTGGCCGCATTGGCATGTGCAGGCTTCATCGCAGGCTGCGGCAGCGATAAAAAAGACGCCGCGTCTGCTGACCCTGCGAAAACAAAAAATGAAATCAAAGTCGGCACGACACCGGGCTACTCGGAACAGGTCGTGGAATTCGTCGCCAAAGAAGCCGAAAAAGAAGGCCTCAAAGTGACCATCGTCCCCTTCTCCGACTATGTCACCCCCAACCAGGCACTGGCGCAGGGCGACATCGACGTAAATTCTTACCAGCACGTCCCCTTCCTTGAAGCATTCAATGAAAAGAACGGCACAAAACTTGTTCCCATCGGAAACACTTACCTCGCGCCCCTTCGTCTGTTCTCAAATAAACACAAGACTCTGTCCGATCTGCCCGACGGCGCATCCATTGCAATTCCGAACGATCCATCCAACGGAGGCCGCGCCCTCCTTCTTCTGGAGAAAAACGGCCTGCTGAAATTAAAAGAAGGCGTCGATCCTGTCAAAGCGGTCGTCTCCGATATCGCTTCCAACCCGAAGAACCTGAAAATCATCGAACTGGAAGCGCCCCAGCTCCCAAGAGCTCTTGAAGACTGCGATGCCTCCATCATCAACGGCGGTTACGCGGTATCCGCGGGACTGGATCCGAAAACGGCTCTCGCCCAGGAAGACAATACCAGCCCGTATGTAAATGTCATCGCCGCCCGTGAACAGGATAAGGACAACCCCACCTATCAAAAGTTTGTAAAAATATTCCAGACGGAAGCCACCAGAAAGTACATCAATGACAACTTCCAGGCGACCCTGACTCCGGGATTCTGATTAAACGACAAAAGCGTTTCTCCACGAGGTTTTATCCCCGCAGGAGAAACGCTTTTCTAATAAGGGAAATTTTGAGTTTTATGTAAATACTAAAAATGGAAATGCTTTTTCCATATTCCTGTTTAATTTAATGATGTCCTGTTTTTCTCTATTCATAATGGTTATATTACTTGGACTATAAGTGAAGGTGGTAGTTGTTTCTGTTTTATTTTCACAGTGTCCTGACAATATTTGAGAAAAATTCCAAGGCATTCAGGAGGTACTCTGCTCCATTAGTATGGGCTTATCCCCGTAACCGTACTCCGCTTCAATTTCCTGCTGCGCCTTTTGCCAGCATGACGGAGAGATCTTCTTTTTCTTCCTGCATATCCGTCTCCTTTGCCGCCGCTTTCGCCAGATCATCAATGGCGTAAACGAGAGGTTCTTTTCCTTCATCGGGAGTAAGGAGCATCATCACATCTATATGGTCATTTTCACGGAAGAAATACGCTCTGCCGTAAAAGGGCAGGATGAGTCCGTCGGAATCAAAGGTAATTTTCGCGCCCATCGTATAGAGATAGGCTTCGTCGGCTGTAAGTTTGCGATACGGCTCGAAATCGGACAGGGTGATTTTCACGCCTTCTCCTAATTCTCCCACCACGTTCTTTGCCCAGTTCTTCATTACCTCTTCCGCCCCTTTGCGCAGCGGCGAGTCCTCATCCAGAAAGGCGCGGTTCATGCGGGAAAGGCTTCTCCATTCTTTTACGGTCAGGTATTCCCGAAAAAACGGTTTCAATGTATCCGCTCCCGCAGGAGGCAGCTTGGCGGTGACAATGTAGCCGTAAGCGAATTTTCGGCTTTTTTGAAGCATGACGGAAAGCTGCCCCATGTGATAGGGATAGGTGAAATTGTGGAACTTCAGTTCCTGCTGTTCAGGGATATCCTGATAGGTAAACGCAGGCGGCAGATGTGCTTTCGCAATGGACTGCAAGTCATAAGCAGACGCGCCGCCGGAAATACAGAGAGCCGTCATAAAGACTGCCGCCGTTTTCTTCCAACTCATGTGCTGCTCCTTTCCAGTCCGTAAAAGGCATAAAGTAAATTTTTCCCGATTTTTTCCGCCGCCGTATGGCTTCCCTGTACGATAATGAGATAATACATGCGCCCTGCCTGTACAGATTCGTATAGACCCACATCGGATAGGACAGGTGTCTTTCGTCGGAAATAATCACCCGCGCTTCCTGGGTCCAGCGATAGGTGCCGTCATGATTTTTATAGGCATGCCACGGTGAAAAAGAAACCAGTTCCGCCTGCAGCTTCTGCCCTTTGATTTCATCCAAACGGCCATTCAGCATCCGCTGATATTCTTCTATGCTGATTTTCGGCAGGCCGAAGAGGGAGTGCGGCCGTGTCGCATCTTCATGGAATGCGCGCTCCCAAAACCGGGCGGCCGTTTCCCGTTTCCCATGGAAGAAGGCTTCTTCCGTTCCTTTCACAACAGAGACGGAAGCGGAATATGTGCCGCGGATATCGGATTTCCTGATCTGGTACAGATGAAGGGAGTCGTAAGGGTACGGCGCCCGGTCGGGGTACATGTCCATTCCCGGAGGTGTGGTGAGGAAGTACATCACTGCCGCCCAATCTGTTTTCCCGTAATCTTTCCGGTGTCCCGATTTCTTAAATATGGTTTCCGCGCGGCTGCCCCCTCCATCGGTAATCTGCACGTCTTCCCCGAAAGACAGTTTCCCCAGTCCGTCGATGACGAGATCCTCCGCCTCCGCGTAAAGACAGCCTGCCAGAATGAAAGCGGACAGAGCCGCCATGATTTTTTTGAACATGGAATTCTCCTGTAATATATCATTTATCTTTTCATTGTAAGGAATCAGGGATATTTTCTCAAGTCAGGCATTTCCGTCTCCCACAAAAAATATCCCGCCATGGATTACACAGCGGGATATTTTATTTAAATACTTATTGCACGTCAGCTTGCCCATCAGCGGTTTCCGCCGTCCTGGGTTCCGCGTTATGCTGCACGGAGAGCCTGCGGTAGCGGGCAAGCCCCGTACCTGCCGGAATCAGCTTGCCGATAATGACGTTTTCTTTGAGGCCGAGAAGCGGATCCACTTTCCCTTTGATTGCCGCTTCCGTAAGAACTCTGGTGGTTTCCTGGAAAGAAGCCGCCGAGAGGAAGGAGTCTGTCGCCAGCGCGGCTTTCGTCGTGCCGAGAAGCAGGTTCTCACCCACCGCCGGTTTCTTTCCTTCATCTTCCAGATGTTCGTTCATGACGCGGTACGCCACGATGTCCACCGTCTGTCCCGGAAGCCATTCGGAATCTCCGGGGTCATCGATTTTGATCTTGCGGAGCATCTGATGGACGATGATTTCAATGTGCTTGTCATTGATTTCAACACCCTGGGACCGGTAAACTTTCTGCACTTCCTTGACGATATAGTTCTGAGTCGCCTGTACGCCGAGGACACGGAGAATATCGTGGGGATTGATATTCCCTTCGATGAGGCGAGTACCTGCTTCGATTTCATCGCCTTCATTGACGGAAATCCTCTTTCCGAACGGAATCTTGTAGGTATCGGATGTCTCTTCATTGGTCACGGTAACAATCTTGATATTCGCATTTTCCGGAGAATCTTCAATGGTGACTTTGCCGGCGATATTGGAGATGATCGCGTTGCCTTTCGGCTTGCGCGCCTCAAACAATTCTTCGACACGGGGCAGCCCTTGGGTGATATCTTCTGCCGTCGCGACACCGCCCGTATGGAACGTACGCATGGTCAGCTGGGTACCCGGTTCGCCGATGGACTGTGCGGCGATGATGCCTACCGATTCGCCGATTTCCACATGGCGGCCTGTTGCCAGGTTCCTGCCATAGCACTTCGCGCATACGCCGTGTTCGGAATGGCAGGTCAGAATGGAACGGACTTTCAGACGGTCATAATGCTTTTCAATTTCAGCAGCCTGGTCGTCAGTGATTTCTTCATTCTTCGCGGCAATGATTTCTCCCGTTTCCGGATTCACCACATCTTCCAGCGGGCAGCGGCCGGCGATACGGTCAGCCAGAGACTCAATGAGACCCCCGGCTTCCGTAATTTTGCGGACTTCTACGCCTTCCGTGCCTTCCATGCGTACGGAAATCACCGGAATATCCGCAGCCAGAAGTTTTTCAGCCGCTTCCGCCGTAAGGACGGTTCCCTGCGCCAGCACTTCTTCTCCTTTGCGGTTCAGAGCCGGCGTTTCCAATTTCTTTTCAAAGAAGCGGACTGTCACATGATGTTTCACGATACTCTTGTATTCCGCCACGACATCCTCCACGCCAAAGGTAACGGTTTTCGGTTCGCCCGCTTCTCCTTCCGCCGTGGGAACGGTAACAATAACGGAATCAACGAGGAAACGATTCATAAGGGCCACATCGGACGCATCCAGTGTTTTCCCCTTCACAAGGAGAATTTCCCCGCTGCGCCGGTTCATGACGTCTTCTTCGAGAATGGAACCGTCCAATTCAGCGCGGTGGACATTGTAACGGCTGCGGACAGCCGCCTTGGAAACCAGTTTATTCCATTCACGATCGAAATTGAGTGTCTGCACATCGCAGTCTTCTTCCCGAATGATGACATCCTGGGAAACATCGACAAGGCGGCGTGTGAGGTAACCGGAGTCTGCTGTACGGAGAGCCGTATCGGCAAGACCTTTGCGGGCGCCGTGGGAAGACGTAAAGTAGTCAAGGACGGTCAGCCCTTCACGGAAGTTTGCCTTAACAGGCAATTCTACCGTTTTACCGGATGTATCGGCAATCAGGCCGCGCATCCCCGCCAGCTGGCGGATCTGGTTATCGTTGCCGCGGGCGCCGGACTGGGCCATCATGGTGAGCGGATTCATTTTCGTCATGGACGCTTTCATCGCTTCACCGACATCATTAGTCGCTTTTTCCCAAATTTTAACGACTTTTCTGTATCTTTCGTCATCCGTCATCAGGCCGCGGCGGAAATATTCCTTGATTTTTTCAATCTGCGCTTCACTTGCGGACAGGATATCATTTTTGGCTTCCGGTACGGCCACGTCATAAATGCCGATAGAAATGCCGGAAACAAGGGCATAATGGAATCCGAGGGCTTTAATGGAGTCCAGAAGATCTCCCGTTTCTTTGAAGCCCAGCTTCTTAAAGCAGTCATTGACAAGTTTGCCCATCTGCTTCTTGCCGATGGTGATGCCGAGACCTTCTTTTCCGTCAGGACGTTTATAGAAGAAGCGGAGAGGCTCTGGAATAGCATAGTTGAAAATCAGGCGCCCCGGGGTCGTGATGACAAGACCGTGCCCCGGTATGTCCACTTTAATAAAATCATGGATCTGTACCTGGTTCAGTGCATAGGCCAGCATGACCTCATCGTAATTGGTAAAGGCGTGGAATTTCGAGGGGTCAAGCGCGTCTTCCTCTTCCTTGCTTTCTTTTACAATGGTCAGATAGTACGATCCCAGAATCATATCCTGGGAAGGAATGGCGACAGGTTTGCCGTCTTTCGTAGACAGGATATTGTTGATGGAAAGCATGAGCGTTCTCGCTTCCGCCTGCGCTTCCACGGACAGAGGCAGATGGCACGCCATCTGATCGCCGTCAAAGTCCGCATTGTAACCCGGGCAGACAAGGGGATGCAATTTGATTGCCCTGCCTTCCCACAGAATCGGTTCAAACGCCTGGATGCCGAGGCGGTGGAGTGTCGGGGCGCGGTTCAGAAGTACGGGATGTTCTTTAATAACATCGCCAAGGACGTCCCAGACTTCAGGGGACAGCTTGTCCACTTTCTTCCGTGCCGATTTCAGATTGCTCGCCAAACCGCGGGCAATCAGTTCATGCATGATGAACGGTTTGAAAAGTTCGATCGCCATTTCTTTCGGCAGACCGCACTGGTACATTTTCAGTTCAGGACCGACTACGATAACAGAACGGCCGGAATAGTCGACACGTTTCCCCAAAAGGTTCTGGCGGAAACGGCCCTGCTTGCCTTTCAGCATATCGGAAAGGGATTTCAGGGGACGGTTTCCCGGGCCGCTGACCGCTCTGCCGCGGCGGCCGTTATCTATGAGGGCATCGACAGCTTCCTGCAGCATACGTTTTTCATTTCTGACGATGATTTCAGGCGCGCCCATGTCCATTAGTCTTTTCAGACGGTTATTTCTGTTGATGACACGGCGGTAAAGGTCGTTCAGGTCGCTTGTGGCAAAACGCCCGCCGTCAAGCTGCACCATCGGACGAAGGTCCGGCGGTATAACGGGCAGCACGGTGAGGATCATCCATTCCGGCTCATTGCCCGATTTACGGAAAGCTTCCACTTCTTCCAGCCGGCGGATGCTGCGGACTTTTCGCTGGTTGCTGCTGCTGTCCACATCTTCGCGAAGCTGTTTTTCCAAGGCTTCCAAATCCAGCTGGCGGAGAAGTTTCTGAATAGCTTCCGCCCCCATCTGCGCCTCAAAAGAACCGGCGCCGTATTCCTGGACGGCCTGCTGGTATTCCTGTTCATTTAAAACCTGCTTGTCCAGAAGCTTTGTTTCGCCTTTATCTATTACGATGTAGGCGGCAAAATAAAGGACTCTTTCCAGCTGGCGGGGGGACACATCGAGAATGAGACCGATACGGCTCGGCGTCCCCTTGAAATACCAGATGTGAGATACCGGGCAGGCCAGATCAATATGACCCATGCGTTCACGGCGTACTTTGGAGCTTGTCACTTCCACGCCGCACTTATCGCAGACCGTGCCCTTATAACGCATTTTTTTATACTTGCCGCACTTACATTCCCAGTCTTTCGTCGGTCCGAAAATCTTTTCACAGAAAAGACCGTCCGGTTCTGCTTTCAGTGTACGGTAGTTAATTGTTTCCGGCTTCGTTACTTCTCCGTGAGACCATAATCTGATCGTTTCCGGAGACGCAATACCGATTTTCATGGAGTCAAATTCATTTACGTCTAACAATTGCTCAGTGCTCCTTTCCGGAAATCAGGCATCCGGGTCATCGACAAGACCCGCTTCAGTTTCTATATCAGTTTCAGTAAAAGCCGCTTCTTCATTTGCAGGAGCCGCCGCTTCCGCTTCCAGCGTATCATTGAAAGAAGCCGTATCATCTGCCGGCACTTCTTTCCCTTCTCCGGCCATGCTGGATTCCATGGCATTTCTGGCTGCGGAAACGGAATCCTCACCTTCCATGGCCGCTTTCACTTCGTCTTTATGCCAGCGTTCGCCGCCATTGGATGGTTCCAGATCGCTTTCGTCCAGCTCTTTCATGACAACTTCCTCTTTGTCTTCATTCAGGACGCGGACATCCAACCCGATGGATTGGAGTTCTTTCATAAGAACCTTAAAGGATTCGGGAACACCGGGGCTCGGAATGTTTTCGCCTTTGACGATTTTTTCATAGGCTTTGACACGGCCGATGACATCATCGGATTTTACCGTCAGGATTTCCTGTAAGGTGTACGCGGCGCCATATGCTTCCAGTGCCCAGACTTCCATTTCACCGAAACGCTGGCCGCCGAACTGCGCCTTGCCGCCGAGCGGCTGCTGGGTCACAAGGGAGTACGGGCCGGTAGAACGGGCATGGATCTTATCATCAACAAGATGATGGAGTTTCAGCATGTATTTCCAGCCGATCGTCACCTGTCCGTCGAGCTTCTCGCCAGTACGTCCGTCATAAAGATCGGATTTCGCATTGACCGGAAGTCCCGCGGCGGCAAGTGTGGCAGCCAGGTCTTCATCGCGGCAGCCGTCAAATACAGGGGTCGCGATGTGGACACCGGATTCTGTCGATTCGGGCATGCCGTAGGTATCAAAATCATAGCCTGCTTCACGGAGCCGCTTTTCAAGCGCTTTCGCCTTTACGGGATCTGTCTTGGCTTCCTTGATTTCTTCGCCGAGCATATGGCAGGCCCAGGACAAATGAATTTCCAGGATCTGCCCGATATTCATTCGCGAAGGAACGCCGAGGGGGTTCAGCACCAAATCGACAGGACGTCCGTCCGGAGTAAAGGGCATATCTTCAACAGGCAGAATGCGGGAGCATACGCACTTGTTGCCGTGGCGCCCCGCCATTTTGTCGCCTTCGCGGAGTTTCCGTTTCTGCGCGACGTAAACGCGGACGAGCTTATTTACGCCCGGCGCCAGTTCATCGCCGTTTTCACGGGTAAATTCCTTGACGTCGACCACTTTCCCGAATTCTCCATGCGGCACACGGAGGGATGTATCACGGACTTCTCTTTCCTTATCGCCGAAAATGGCACGGAGAAGACGTTCTTCCGGAGTCAGTTCTGTTTCCCCTTTCGGCGTTACTTTGCCGACAAGGATATCACCGGGACGTACATCGGCGCCGATACGGATAATACCGTTTTCATCAAGATTTTTCAAAGCGTCGTCGCTGACGGAGGCCAGCTCTCTTGTGATCTCTTCTTCACCCAGCTTCGTATCACGAGCATCACACTCGTATTCTTCAATATGGATAGAGGTGTACAGGTCATCTTTGCAGAGACGTTCAGAAATGAGCACGGCGTCTTCATGGTTATATCCTTCCCAGGATACGAACGCCACAAGCACGTTGTGTCCGAGAGCCAACTCGCCTCCGTCGGTGGACATGCCATCTGCCAGTGTCTGCCCGGCTTCGACCTTGTCCCCTTTGTATACGATGGGATGCTGGTTGATGCAGGTACTCTGGTTGGACCGGAGGAACTTAATCAGGTCATAAGTATCATATTCGCCGTTATCCGCGCGGACGATGATCTGTTTCCCGTTGACAGAGGTAACCACGCCTGACCGTTTTGCAAGAACGCAGACACCGGAGTCCTGGCCGGCTACCCACTCCATACCCGTGCCTACAAGAGGCGCTTCCGGACGGAGGAGCGGTACCGCCTGCCTCTGCATGTTGGCGCCCATGAGCGCACGGTTCGTATCATCATGTTCAAGGAACGGAATGAGAGACGTACCGATAGAAACGACCTGCTTCGGAGAAACGTCCATGAGATCCACTTCTTCAGGAGAAGCTTCCAGAACATCAGGACCGCGGCGGCAGGCCACATACCGGTTCAGGAACGCGCCGGTATCCGACAGCGGCTCGCTGGCCTGGGCAATAACTTTATTTTCTTCAATATCAGCCGTCACATAGAGGCATTCATTGGTCACTTCGTGGGTCTTCGGGTTAATCCGGCGGTACGGCGTTTCAATCAGGCCGTACTTGTTGACAATCCCGTAATTGGACAGCGAGGAAATAAGTCCGATATTCGGGCCTTCCGGCGTTTCTACGGGGCACATACGCCCATAATGGGAATAATGCACGTCGCGGACTTCAAACCCTGCACGTTCACGAGACAGCCCTCCCGGTCCCAAAGCGGACAGACGGCGCTTATGCGTCAGCTCCGCCAATGGGTTCGTCTGATCCATAAACTGGGACAGCTGGGAACTGCCGAAGAATTCCTTGATGGCTGCCACAACAGGACGGATATTGACGAGCGCCTGGGCGGTCATCTTGTCCTGATCCTGGGTAGTCATTCTTTCGCGAACCACACGTTCCATACGGGACAGGCCGATGCGGAACTGGTTCTGGAGCAGTTCGCCGACGCAGCGGACACGGCGGTTGCCGAGATGATCGATATCATCCTGGCGTCCATAGCCCTGAATCATATTCAAAAGATAGTCTACCGCCGCGATAATATCCGCGCGGTCAAGAATCCGATAGCCGTCATCGCGCATCCCATTGGAGCAGATCACCTTGACAGGTGTTCCGTCCTCTTTCTGGGTCATGACTTCCACCATTTCTGCCTTGCTGAACACGCCGCTCTTCTTCAGGATCGCGATGGCTTCCTCGTCGATAAGGGCATTCCCCTGGATAATAATTTCACCGGTTTCCGTATCCACGATAGGCCCTTCCGTACGGTGGCCCTTGAGGCGGTTTTCCCAGGAGAGCTTCTTATTCAGCTTGTAACGTCCGACCTTCGCCAGATCATAACGGCGGGGATCATAAAAGAAGTTGCGGAGCAGGGTCGTGCCGCTTTCTTCTGTCGCCGGTTCGCCGGGACGGAGCTTTTTATAAATAGCGATGAGTGCTTCTTTTGTATTCTGCGTTTCATCCTTCTTGAGCGTCTCTTCGATATGGATATCATTATTGAAAAGCTCCATGATTTCTTCATTGGAAGAGAAACCCAGCGCACGGATGAGGTACGTCACGGGCATCTTGCGGTTACGGTCGATACGGACGGAAACAACGCCGTTGGCATCGGTTTCCAGTTCGATCCACGCGCCGCGGTTCGGAATGAGCTGGGCGGAATAGATTTCCTTCCCGAAAGTGTCCATTTCCTTTTTGTAGTATACGCCGGGAGAGCGGACAAGCTGGGAAACAATAACACGTTCGGCGCCATTGATAATAAATGTGCCCGTATCCGTCATAATCGGGAAATCGCCCATGAAAAGATCATGCTCCTTGATTTCGCCGGTTTCCTTATTGACAAGCTGAACTTTGACCTGCAGCGGAGCGGAATAAGTAGCATCTCTCGTCTTGCATTCATCGATGCTGTACTTTTCTTTCTTGAAATAGTATTCGCCGAAATGCAGCGCCCATTTATGAGCACTATCCTCGATAGGAGAAATATCCGCAAATACATCCCTCAGCCCTTCTTTACAGAACCATTCGTAAGATTTGGTCTGCAAATCGAGCAGATGGGGCATCCCCAGAACTTCCTGAGATCTGGCGTAGGTATATCTTTTCTTAGTACCTACCTGGACGGGTCTGAACATTTTGCTGTTAGGCATTCCACGCCTCACCCTTTCCTTCCATATAAAATCTGAATTTCCAACACATGGGAACAGGGATGAAAAGAGGACAAGGCCAAGGAAACACCGATTAAGCCACAAAATATCCTGTACTTCATCAGTGTTCCCGATTTGAGCCGGGCTCCTCTTTTCTCCGCGAGCCTTCTCACTATATATAAATAGAGACTGTAAAGCATAATTTTACACGAGCGAAAAACATTCCGCAATATAAATTCATTTTTACCTAAAATATTTTCTCTATATCTTTCTATAAA